>ENA-UEPJ01002551-UEPJ01002551.1-human-gut-metagenome-genome-assembly--contig:-NODE-2551-length-18327-cov-10.632384_pt1 | contig 18327 bp, 19 predicted proteins | sample MGYA00242890_ERZ507896 | MGnify/ENA primary metagenome ERZ507896 (study PRJEB26167, sample SAMN06115508) | human gut metagenome | host: Homo sapiens | place: China:Qinghai | collected 2015-08-20... | reverse complement strand
ATGGCTGTCAGGATGGCCCGAGAGATGTAGGTCGTGTTGTCCTCGGTGCCGAGATAACCCATGTAAAAGCGCAGGGCTTTGTTGATAAACTCACTGCGGTTTTTGCAGTTGTCTGCCTTCAGCCATCCGTCCATGCGCGGAACGAGCCCTGCATCCAGCCAGACAACGGTTCGCTCGATCCTTTTTTCTGTTACTTCACTCATCTATATGCCTCTCCTTTCTCAAAAGGCGCAATCCCTTGCTGCGCCTGCATTTTCTCCGGTAAGGTTCACCCAAGCCTTGCAAATACGCTCCAAAGGTGCACCTTGCCGAACCTTCAAAAAAGCCCCGCACTGCGGGGCTTTGTGGCTGAGAGGGGCCCGCGCACGGGCACCTCTCTTTATCTAGTGCTTTTATCGAACGGGTAAATAAGGGGCGAAAGCCTCCGAAACAGGACGGGATTGGGAGAGAAACGTGCATCCCCAAAAGCTCAGTTCCCCATCGCCGGAGCAGTATTCACAAGGCTCTCTCACGCATCGCCCACAAACGCCGCAACACTCGCTTCAATGGGCTTTGGCGGGTACACACTCCACCCCAGCCCTTAAACGCGCACACAGCGGCACACAGGGGCGAACGGTGCGGGGAAACGGGGAGCCGCCCTGCGCGGCGCATTTGAAAGCACAAAAATCTGCGCAAAACGCTTTCAAATTCGGGACGGAGAAAAACCGCGGGAGCAGAATAACAGCCGCCAAACTGTGGCTGCCCGCCAAGGGCGGGTTGACGCAGTTCGGCGGCGCCGCGGGCCCGCAGGCACGCGCAGCCCCGCTGCTATACCTCGCTTCGCACCGATGGGTCCCACGGTTTTTTCGGTCACAGCAACAGGACGCAGAGAAACATATCTGCTGTTTCACACGCTGGTCTGCTCCATGCGTCTTGCCACTCGCTGCCGCTCCTTTGCCCTGTCCACAGCATCCATCTGCCGCTGATAAAATTGGTCAATGGAAAACTGGATCGGCAGGATCGTGTAGAGTAGACTTCCGTTTTGCTTGCGCCCGTCCCGCGTGATGATGCTGGTGCGCTCCGTGACGATGAGCCCGCGTTCCTCCAACTCCTGCACATACTTCCGCACGGTGTTGTTGCTCATGCCCACCGCCTTGCCGATGGTGGCGTAGCTGGGATGGCACTGATAGGTCCTGCGGTCTTCGATGCGGAGCAGGTAACCGTAGACAGCGATCGCACCGTGAGACAGACCCAACTGATAGATCTCATTGGGCAGAGGAAAATAGTTCTTGACCGGGTCGCGCTTTGTCCAGGTTCTCATCTGGCACCTCCAGTCTGCCGCTCTACCCACTGCCGGAATTTATCCTTGGGCACCACGAACCGACTGCCAATGCGCACAGACGGAAATACTTCTTCGTGCATCAGCTCGTAGGCACTGGAGATGGACACGCCCAGCACCTTTGCCACCAGTTCCGCGTTGAGGAACAGCGGCAATTCATCGTAGCTGTGATAGGTTGATATTTTCAAAATCGTTACCTCCAATAGAATTCAGAGAAAAATTACTTGCGTTTCGGAGGTCCCTCTGTTAGACTGTTTGCAGATGGAGTCTGCGTTTTCCGAAACGCGGCACGCCGCTGGACTGCTGCAACAGTTCAGCGGTTTTCCTTTTTGCAGGAACGATGTATGTTTCTTCCCCCTTTCTTTATTCTCTGCCACGCACCGTACCCGTTCCTGCCCCGCGGCCTTGTTTGACCTGCACGGCGTTTTCACTGCCTTGGTACGCTCGACCGCTTTGCCGCGGCGTCCTGACGTTACTTCTCCGGCGTATATCATCTCCGGTGATGGGTATTCAGTTGTCGAGGTGCTTTTTCGGATTTGTGACCGTCTTTTTCATTGACAATCCGCAGTCCTCGTGTTAGACTAACTGTAAATTACTTTTGACAGTCTTTCCGTGATCGTATGGTAACATACTTTTCACCCCTTGTCAAGACTGCCCGTATTTCTATATTACGATTGTCTATTTTGAGGTAATCTGCCATGTGGTATGCCAAAATGTATTTCTCTGAGGGAAGAGAGATTTTCCAGTATGATTCCCTTGGTACGCAAGGCGTTCCGGACGTCCAGAAGGAGTTTCCCTTTCTGGAAAGCCTCCTCTCCTTTCAGGAATTGGACTGCGCGGAAGTGACGCCGATACTGCAAAGCATCACGGATAACTGGAGCCGGTTTATCGCAGAGGATGACAGGGACGCACTTGAGAATGTCAGGAGAAAACTGGGGAGGTTAGCCTCCATACACATTTATTTTCGACTTCTCTATGTTCACTGCCGCTACCGCCAGTCGGCGATGTACAATCAAAATGACCGAGGCAGTGCAGAGGATGCGCAGATACTGGACGAGCTGCGCCAGCTCCCCGAGCAGCTTCCGCGGTATCAGCAGCAGATCCAGCGATTTTTTGAGTTGGTGCTGAATGTAGACAGCGCAGGACGGGAGCCGCAGGCACAGGCGGCAAAAAATTACTTTCACGACTCTCCGAAAGATCCCGACCTGTTTTCGTTCCGCCCCATCCCGCTCAGCTTTGAGCCGGTGGAGCCGGGGCGGTGTTCGCCGGTGCTGTATTCCTCCAGCATCCGGGACATGATCGACTACTCTCTGCGGAGTTGCGTGGAACGGAACATCACCGTGCGGCGCTGCAAGAACTGCGGACGATGGTTTCCGCAGACCGGGCGGGTCAGCGCGGAGTATTGCGAGCGGCCTGTTCCAAGAGGAGAGCAGGTCTGTCGGGAGATCGGAGCTTTCAAGCAGTGGACAAAGAAGCAGTCGGATGACCCAATCTTCAAGGCATATCGCAAAGAGTATAAGCGGCGCTTTGCGTGGATCAAGGCGGGGCGCATCACGGACGAGGCGTTCTATGCATGGAGCGAAAAAGCTAGAGAAGAGAAACAGAAATGTGACCGAGATATTATCTCGTTAGCGGAATTTCAGCAGTGGCTGAAGGAATCCAAATGAAAAACCGTGTGCTGACCTTGCGGTCAGCACACGGTTTTCTTTGTCTATTGCGAGGCAGATTTTAAACCGCCCGCATCTTTGATACGCCATCAAAACGCAGCTTTCTCCCATTCAATCAGGATCTCCGCCAGCTCAGGCGTCAGCCGCTTGCGGCACTCCTGCCGCAGTTCCTTCGGCACGCCGTAGAATGCCTCAGCGATGCTGCCGGTGATGGCGGCGAGGGTGTCGCTGTCACCACCGAGGGACACCGCCGTGCGGAGAGCATCCTCAAAATCTGTGCTTTCCAGAAACGCAGTGATAGCCTGCGGCACGGTTTCCTGGCAGCTCTCTACATGGTGGTAGGCGGGGCGAATCTCATCGCAGCTGCGGCTAAGGTCGTAGCCAAACTCGCGCTCCACATACGCCTTGATTTCCGTTTTTCCGTGACCCGTGCGGGCGAGAAAGATGGCTGCGGCGGTGGCCTGCGCGCCTTTGATGCCCTCCGGATGGTTGTGACTTACCTCGGTGGTGAGGTGCGCCAGATGCAGCGTTTCCACCATATTTTTCGCCAACCATGCGGCAGACGACACCCGCATGGCGCTGCCATTGCCGTAGCTCTGGTAGGGCTGCGGGTCGTCCTCATAGAGCCAGTCGCCAAAATGGGTGCCATAGCCCCGGTCAGGATAGGCACGGCCCAGTTGCTGCATCTCCCGCACCAGTGCTGCTTTGATGGCGGCATCGTCTTGCCCACGGGTGCTGAGCAGCGCCTTTGCCACCGCCAGCGTCATCACCGTATCGTCGGTGAAGTCGGAACGGCGGCTGAACAGCGGAAAATCCTTCGCCTTATAGTTGTTGCAGTCGAACTCGTAGGGGCTGCCCACGATGTCGCCCAAAATCGCTCCGTACATTTTATCATCTCCCACGTCTTTGCACGTCTTCGTCGATACGGTGCTTCCAGTCAGCACTGAGAGGTCTGGCGGCGCGGACGCTGCACACGGCCTCGCCGATGACCTCGTAATTCAGCGCCGTGCCCACCTCGTCGCACTTGTAGTTCACTGCACGGTCGGCACCGATGCCGAAGCGAGCCGCTTCTTTCGCCGCGTCAATGTTCGCGCCCAAGAAGAGGAACTCCCAGCCGTACTTCTCCTTCTGCCGCTCAATCATCCGCCGAACCATCTCGTAGTCGTAGCGGCGGCTGGCGTTCTCGTAACCGTCGGTGGTGATAATGAACATCGTCTTCTCCGGCACATCCTCGCGGCGGGCGTACTTGTGAATGTTGCCGATGTGGTGGATGGCGCCGCCCACGGCATCCAGCAGCGCCGTGCAGCCGCAGGTGAAATACTCCTTCTCCGTCAGGGGCGGCACTTCGCCCAGCGGCAGGCGGTCGTGGATGACCGTGCTGTCGTTGGCGAAAAGCACCGTGGAAACCAGCGCCTCGCCGGCCTCCTTCTTTTGCTTTTCGATCATGGAGTTGAAGCCGCCGATGGTGTCCGCCTCCAGCCCAGACATAGAACCGCTGCGATCCAAAATAAAAACCAATTCCGTCATAAAAAAGCCCTCCTTCGTTTGATTACGCTCCCATTGTAGCGCATCCGAAGGAGGGTTTGGTCGCCTGTGGGGCGACATTTATTGGGTTTTCAGGCGGCTCTCCCACTCGGCTTCCTTGAAGCCGACCAGCACGAAGTCATTGCCCACCAGCAGTGGGCGCTTGACCAGCATCCCGTCTGCTGCAAGGAGCTTCAGCATCTCGTCCTCGCTCATTTGGGGCAACTTGTCCTTTAGCCCCATAGATTTGTATAGCAGACCGCTGGTGTTAAAAAACCTTTTCAGCGGCAGACCGCTACGCTCGTGCCATGCGGTCAGCTCGTCGTAAGTGGGATTTTCCAGCTTGATATCGCGAAAATTATAGGTGATGTGGTGCTCGTCCAGCCATGCTCGCGCCTTCTGGCAGGTGGTGCATTTGGGGTAGCAGATAAAGATCATGGTCCCACGCTCCTTCTATTACAAAAGTATATTTCTTGCCCATTCCGTACAGGCATCAGATTCTTTCAAACCAAGCTCTTGCCAAATACCTGCGTAGTACAATCCTCTATCAGGATTTTTAGCGCAATTTGATCTCTTCCCGTATATGTGCGTCTCATCATATACTTCATTCCTCGCCCAAGTTGCCTTTGTGGCACCTTTCAGAGTCAATACCCGCTTTTTATCAAAGCGCAGTACTCCTGCGCCAGGCTTGCTTTTATCCAAAGAAAGTCTTTCTGCTGCTTTGAAAATCACATTTGTTGAGTTGTCCGCCCTGCCATTAGACGAATGCGGATGCCACCAAACTTTTCTCTGTTCTTCAGGCGCAGAGATGATCTTTCCAACCTGAAGGTACCCCCAAATCACCTGGAGGTCTTTTCCCCGGTAAAAGTCACTACGATCCCGCAAATATCGGTATGTTCCGTTTTGATATTCCACAAAGTGAAAATTCCCGAAAAACAGGAAGATGTCTCCCTGTGCAACACCGATATTCTTCAAGTAAGCAGCCGCGGCATTTCGCTGCCCAAATGCGGGGAACCATCCGTCGATACGCTCCCTACGTCGCCCTAAATCTAAATCAGGGTCCAGATGACAGTGGTCTCCGCCCTTATATCGCAGATCTCGCAATATTTGAGAATACTGAATTCCATTGTAGTAAAGAGAATCATATGTATCCTCATCATCGCTGGGAATGGGAAACGAAACCATTGTACCATCTTCAAAAATGGGACTAACGATGCCGCCATTCGCAGAGTCAAAACCTTTTCGGCTGAGTATAATTTTCATTCCTCACGCTCCCAGCAAGCTCTGGTCAAAGGCGAACAGCGCCTCGTTGATCTCGAAGATGTCGTACTTCTTCTGCCTGATGAAATACTCAATAATGACGTCGAACTTGCTGCTGGCGCTGAGAGCGTAGCCCGCGCGGGCAACGAGGTCACGCGTCTCATCCAGATTCAGCTCCAGCGCTATAGCAAAGGCAATGGCTGTTGCCTTGGAGGGCTTGTAGTCCGGATTGTTGCGGATCTTAGAGAACAGCTTGCGGTCGACATTGGCTTTCTTGTATATCTCGGAATCCTTTTTGCCGCTGCGGTCGATGAGCTTCAGCAGGGTTTCCGAGAAACCGGCGTCCAGATGTGCCAGCAGACTGTCCAATCCGCCGACAGCCATAGGCGCTGCCGCTGCACCGGCAGACAACGCTCGACCTTCGAGAACGCTCATCCGGCGCAGGCGGTCCCGTCGGGAATCGGTATGCGCGTCTACATAGTGGTCATCAACATACTCGGCGATGTCGGCGAACAGTTTGCTGCCGATCTGATACGCCGTGCGGCTAAAGATCACAATATAGACCGTCATGTCGTTGTGCAGCAGGAACTCGCCAATAGTGTCCACCGCCACGCGCAGCGCCTGATCCTTGGGGTAGCCGAAGATGCCGGAGGAGATCAGCGGAAATGCCACCGTCTCACAGCAGTGCTCCTTCGCCAGCGCAAGGCTCGTCCGATAGCAGGAGGCGAGCTGTTCCCGCTCGCCGCACTTACCGCCGTTCCACACGGGGCCGACGGTGTGGATCACATATTGGCAGGGCAGCCGGTAAGCCTTGGTGATCTTGGCATCACCGGTCTTGCAGCCACCGAGCGTCCGGCACTCCTGGAGCAGCTCAGGCCCCGCCGCGCGGTGGATGCAGCCATCCACGCCGCCTCCGCCCAGCAGGGATTCCTTCGCCGCGTTGACGATGGCGTCCACGCTCATTTTCGTAATGTCATTGCGAACAATTTCAAGAGGCATGGTTCTATCCCTCAATTTCTATCATTTAAAATCAAGTCAATGCACCGTTGTTCTCTAGCTTTTCCACTTCGGACAGTTCTTCCCAATCCTCACGATTTCCGCATCTGCGAAGGTAGTCGCGGCCACCATCCACGGCGCAGGAACCGCAGCTGCAAAACTTGAAATCATGAACAGTCTTACTTTCGATAACATCTCCACATTTCTTGCATCTGATCGCGTTCCTGATAATTTTCGGCATGATCATTCTCCCTTTAGCGCATCTGATTTTCTCCACTGGCGTCTGTACGGAAACGCGGCAGTGGGACAGCGTGCTTCTCCAGAATAGAGTTTTTTCGCGTCCCGCTTCGTCTACTTACTCCCGGATTTATGAAATCCACCGTCTACTTTAATCGCCAGAACATACTTTGCTGATTAGATCGCAAGTTGGTCGCAAGTTAGTTTTAAGTTAGTTGCAAGTTGAACGTAAAAGCATATGTGAAATTGACGGCGAATCACTTGCTGGTAAACCACTCGCAGCACTAGTTTTGCCTTTGCAGGCCACTTTTCCATCCTCCTTGAGTTCCCTCATCAGTACTTGAATCTGATTGCGGTTGAGCCCCGGCAAAACTTACTGCAATTCTTTGAACGGAGTACCGACTTCATTGTTTTGCCGGATGTGCTTACAGAATTTCACAACCAGAAAGTTGCGCTTTTATCCAGGGTCTCTTTCCTCTGCTTCCAGTCCGGCATCAGCATCGTTAGGAACGCATAGAACTGCTTCGAATGATTTGGATGAACGAAGTGGCAGAGCTCGTGCATCACGACATATTCGATACAGTTGCGTGGTGCTTCTAACAGCCTCTTATTCAGTGTAACAACTCCCTTTTTGGCCAAACAAGATCCCCATCGGGTCTCCATATTCCGAATCCGTAATTCTGGCATCGGTACCCCATATTTTTGAAATATGGGGTAGGTTTCCAAAATAATTTCACCGAAAATGGATCGACACTGCTCATCCAGGTAACGGGTCACCATCTTTTGCTTTTTTGCAAAGTCTTCCGTGTCTTTCACACAAAGACGAAGATATATCCCATCAGAGGAAATTGCGTCCCGCATACTGTTCTCCACTTTCAGGCGGATTCCTCTGCCCAGCAGATAGAAAGTCTCTCCACTGACATACTGCTTGGGTTGAGGGGCATACTGCGCCATCTCACGAAATTTTCTTTGTGCTGAGCGAATATAGGCCCCTTTGCTCACCACAAAATCGTCAACTTTTTCAGCCGGGACATCCGGATTAGCTGAAACATAAACCATACAATCCTTATGAACCCGCAGATTGAGATTTTTTACCTGCTTCTGCTCCAGCAGGTAGTGGATCTCGTTGTTTTCATATACGACGGTTCTTTCCTGTGCCATTGCTGTCAAAACCTCCGAAGTGCTACTGTTTTGACATTTTCGATGATCTTATCAATGGTGTCAAAAGACAGTTTTAATCCCCGTTCTTTCTCGTAGTCATAAAAAAGGTCATCAATATCCTGCGAGATTCGGTCGTGGATTGTTTTGTTGTTGGTCCAATCCACTTGACTGTGGTTGGCCACAATTTTTGTAATCTCTTCCGCAATCTCCGCAACAAAATCAGGAGACACTTCCGCTTCTTTTGCTTCGTCGAATACTGCTGACAGAACACCGTAAAACGCCTGGGCGTGGACATTATTCTTAATGGATTCCGGATAGGTCACGGTGCTTTTTCCGGCGTGATAGTCTTCCATGATGGTACGCATCTTTGCCAGATATTCGGACTCAGAGATCACCTTTTCCTTGTACTGCTCCAATGCGTCCTTGATACGCTTGGAGAAACTGTCGTAATAGGCAGGATTTTCCTGATACTTTTCGCTGATGCTGCGGGTCAATTTGCTGGTAATAGCGTCTGCCTTTGCACGGAGCGAACCTAATTCCCCTAATTCTCGTTCAAAGTCATCTTTGTTCAGAATATCGATGGGGCTGGTAATCTGTTTCAGACCAGCTACCGAGAGGTGTGTATCCAGAAGATTTTGCATCAGCGGCTCATATTCCCGGTTATCAATGGCATCGCAGTACCGGATTTTCACGCTGCGGCGCACCTTGGAGAAAAAGATAAAAGTGTTTTGATACTGCTTCAATTCATCTTTCGGAATGGCTGCATACGCCTGTTCCGCATTCAGCACCATATTCAACGCTTTGCCAAAAGCACAGAGGAAATTATAAAAGTTCTCTCGCTTCTTATCGTCAGCAAGAAAAACTTCCACTTCTTCGGTGTCGCGTGGATTTTTTAAGTCTGCAAACAATTCTGTCAACTGAGTATAGGCTTCCCGCAGGCCAGCCACAGACGACATGACATCCACCACAACACCCTTCAGATCTCCACTGTCAAAGTTCTCCAGCCCGGCACCGCTGTACAGATCCATAGCGGTATCCAACTTTTCAATCAGTCCACGGTAGTCCACAATGAGGCCGTAGTCCTTGCCTTCATACAGACGATTGGTGCGGGCTATAGCTTGGAGCAGGCCGTGTTCTTTCAACTCTTTGTCGATGTAGAGCACCTGGCAGATGGGGGCATCAAAACCGGTAAGCAACTTACTGCACACAATAAGAATATCGATGTCTCCTGCGCAGAACTGGTTCTTCATTGCCTCTTCGTAGGCATCTGCGTCACCGTAGCGGTTCATCATTTTATTCCAGTAGGCAATGACCTTATCGTCGGCACCCTCGTCTATATCGTCTACACTTTCCCGCAGATCAGGCGGTGAGATCACCACGGCACAGTTCAAATCCCCAAATTGCTCAAAACACTCCAGATACCGAATCGCATCCCGCTTGTAGTTAGTGGCCAGCATAGCCTTAAAGCCGGTATCTTTGTACCCTTCAATGAAGTGCTCATTGATGTCCAGAGCAATCCGCTTGATACGAGCATCGGTAGAGGTTAGGCGGCGGATACTGCTCCATTTCCGTGAAAGGTCATCCCGCTGCGCTTCCGTGAGCCGTTTGGTAGTCTGTTTGAACCAGAGATCTATATTAGCCTCATCCACATTCTGTTCCACAAAACGGCCTTCGTAAATGAGCGGCACAATGGCTCCGTCATCCACACCGTCCTTGATAGTATATTTGTGGATCAGCTTACCGAATTTCGCCATGGTGTTCTTCTCTTTTTTCATCAAAGGAGTACCGGTAAAGCCGATGTAGCAGGCATTGGGGAACACCGTCCTCATTTTGGTGGCCAGCAGACCATAGTTGGAGCGGTGGCTTTCATCCACCAGCAGAAACACATCCCGTGAAAAATTCTTGTGCTCCATTTTTTCAGCGGTGTTGAACTTATTGATGATGGTAGTGACCACATCCGCCTTGCCGCTATTCAGCAGCTCCACCAGATTCCGTCCACTGGTGGCTCTGGCCGGATTGAGCCGGGTGTGTGCAAATGTAGCTGCGATCTGCCGATCCAGTTCCTTGCGATCAGTGACAACGACCACTTTCGGGTTACAGTCGGACAGTTCCATTAAGATATACTTTGCCAGCATAACCATGGTCAGGCTCTTGCCGCTGCCCTGGGTGTGCCAGATCACGCCGCTTTGACGGTTACCCTTTTCGTCCGACTGCTGAATGGTCTTGATAATCTCTTTGATGGCGAAATACTGCTGATACCGGCAAATCTTCTTTACATTGGCGTCAAAGAGCACAAAGTATCGGATCAGTTCTATAACCCGTTCTTTGCTGAACAGAGAGATCAAATTCCGATCCTGCTCAGTGGGCGTGCGGTCAGTCACATACTGGGCCAGTGCCCCTTCCAGAAAAGCGGTGTTCTGTTCCTTCCACACATTCCAGAATTTTTTAGGCGTACCGGTGGTGGCATACTTCACGGCGTTTTTATTGGTCGCCATCACAATCTGGGCAAACTTGTAGAGCTGTGGGATATACTCCTTTTGCTGGTTGCGGATGTTCTGCTCCACGGCCTGTTCTACGCTAATCTGAGGCGTTTTACACTCAATAACAGCAAAGGGGATACCGTTGATAAACAGCACGATATCCGGCCGGGCGTTGTGAAGCTTGTCCCGACTGTCTACTGTAAACTCCTCGGTAACATGGAACAGGTTGTTCTCCGGATGTTCCCAGTCAATGTATTTCAGGTTGAAACTGAGGGCTTTGCCCTCGCCCACGGTCTCAGGATAGCTTTTGCCCAGCAACAGGGCATCATAGATTTTTTCACTGGAGCGAACAAGGCCGTCAGTTAAAGGCTCGTCCAGATCATCCACAGCCCGCTCAATATTGGCGGCGGAGAACTCATTTTCCGCACCGGCGAAGGCATAGCGGTTGAGGCGCCGCAGTTGGCCACGAAGGATATCTTTCAGCAGCACATGGTATCGGCTGCCTCTCTGCGCCTCGCAGTCCTCCGGGGATATGTAGATATAGCCCATGGACCGCAGCAGATCAATGGCCGGTTGCTGGCTGATATTCTTTTCTAAATATAGGGATTTGTCCATGGTTGCCTCCTTTCGGAAATATCAGTAAACGCAGGATTAGCGGGGCGGAAAACCCCGCCTCGCATTTACCCGTAATTTAGATTCCAGTTATCATAGATGAAATAATAGAAGGTGCAACACTCTTAATAATTTCAAATGTCAAAGTTACTCCTTTTTGAGTAATGACCTCTTTTATTTTATTCCAAACAGTATCTTCTCGAATCTTGTCTAAAAAGTCCTGCCCTTCCCATGTTAACTCACCAACTATTACTTCACCGAGAATGTCTTTAGAACTTTTCGTTATAAAGCCCGCTTGTTTTAATAAGTCACAATGATATTTGACCACATCGCGATCATAACCATCCACATAAAACCCATAAATTTCTTTATTTTGTGTGTGCGCTTCAATAGTTAACAAAATCTTTCTGCATAAATCCATATCACGTTTCATGTTTACACCCTCACAATACCCGTCAGCAAAAGCTGCATCAGGGCTTTTTTCTTTTGTTTTTCTTGCTCAATGTCCTGCTGGAGCAGGTCAATTTCATGGTCAGCGGCAGAAAGAACTTCGGCAATGGCGGTTTGTTCTTCTATGTCCGGTGGATAGCAAACCTTGATTTTCTTAAAATTCTCATATTTCAAGTTGCGAGTATCGTCTACTAAACCTTGAGAAAAACGATAAAATAGGAAGACAATCTCCGACATTTTGAAAAGATACGCAAAGTACTTTGCGTTAATTGATGAACTTGGCTTCAAAATTGTATAGGCCGGACTAACAATGCCTTCATAGTTGGAATATGCTGAAACCCCTTGCCACATCCGCATTGTGTTATATCCAATATCCCCAACGCAGACTCTCAAATATTTTGATTTGTCCTCGCTGGAATTGTCTTTTAAATCCAACTCTTTTCTTGGAATGATACCTTGTGTTCCCGTAATGGCCAACATTTCTATGTTTTCGCAGTTTGTTTCTTTGCGTTCAAAAAATAACTTACCCAGACAATCTGTCTTCCACGCTCCATTAAACCCCGGCAAGCGTTTTTTGCCGGTCAAAAGCTGCTGCATGAGATACTTTTTCTGCCGTTGCTTTTCGGCAAGGCGCTTTTCTTTCAGTTCAATCACCTTGTCCTGGGTGGTGAGGATGGCGGCAATTTTTCGTTGTTCTCCAATGGGAGGCAGTACAATTTTACTTTTCAAAAAGCGCTCTTGTCCCAGTGTTTTGTTTCGCCCTGCTCCTCCAGGAGATGCTGCCTTCAGAATATCGATTCCCCGCTTTGTCAAAAAATAAGAAATCAGGTAATCAATATCAACTCTATCGTTTACAGGACGGTACATCGGAAAACGGTGGGAACCAATCATTCCTACTTCAGATTGTGTGGTCTTCCCGATTGCCTGTTCCCATGCAAAAACAATATTTACTATAAAGCAGTCCGGCTCGATCCAAAAGACCGCCTTGTTTCCCAGTGCTGCGCCTGTAACGGATTCTTTATAGAAAAGGCCTTTTCCATGGGAGCGGATACCGATTTGAGTGTACAATTCGTTAGGCTTAATCTCTACCGGTCTCTCCACACGGCTGAGGCAATCTCCAAGCATATACACATCCCAATCAGCAGGGAGAATGCCTGCTTTTGTTTTTTTATATCCCCCTGGAACATTTCCGTGCCGGATTTTCTCTATTCTGTGTTTGATTTCTGGTGTCATTTTTTCACCTACTTATGCATTAATCTGACGCAACCAGTCACGGATATTTAAGCCTACTCGAGCAATATCATACTCATCCAAAACACCACTGTGCATGATTACATTTCTGGATTTCTCTATATCATCAAATAGTGCTCGCACCCAATCCTGAGAGTCGACATACGGTTGAAACAGCGGCCAGTTCTCTGAGGAAAGCATAATTTTTGTCAAGTCTCCAAAATCTAAGTACGACATCATTGCATCACCACGACTCACATGCCACTTTACCTTCGCCTCTTCTGCTTTCCTGGATTCGGCTCGTGTTTTAATATTGTTTTGAACACCCTTAGTCCACCATTCTGTCTTGTAATTTTCAAGAAGAACAGAATAAACAAACTCTCTTGTAGCATTTTCAAAGGCTGTGATTGTAGCAAACACAGTAATCATTGTTTTCGACTGCTCTACATATTTTGAGTCTATTTCATTAAAATGAAGTTTTTGGGCCAATTCTTCAGAGAAGAAAGCTTCTTCCGTTGCATATCGACTTCTTCCTGCTTTATCTAATGCCTGTTCAGCCAATTGTCCACGAAACACAAAGGAATATAGGTCATGTTCCATAGCTGCACCTCACTTGAGCGGAATGTGTTTTGCTAAGCTTGCAAACAATGCATCGTACACCGCTTGATCACGTGTGGCAGGAAGATGAATGTGAATATCATAATTTAAATCGAATCCTGTTGACCGATACTCTTGTGAAGAAATAACTGAAAGATTTGCTGGTTCTTCCTGTTTGGGCGATGCAACTGAGGTTTCCGGCTGTGGCGAAACTGTAGCAGCAGACCAATCTGCATAACTGCAAAGTGCAACAAACGTCTTGGCCATCTGTGTAATTGTAGCAGCTGCCTTTGATCCGTTGGTCAAGGTTTTGAATTTTCCTTCTACGTCGGCTTGACTCATCATATAAGCTGTAACATTAAGATTGAACAAATCTTCGTAAGCTTCTCGCACACCTTCTGCCACCATTTGTTTAGAACAGCTTTGATCCAAAAATTTAAAATATCGTTCTGTGGGAACACCGCTGTCATCCAAAAAACCAATGGACTTTAGTACATTGGCGAAAAGCCGATCTGTTGAGCTGGTAAAACCCAGATCCGCCATAAATTTATTAGTAAACTTTTCCGGAGCCCTTGCGGTCAAAAGTGTATCAAAATACTGGGGGATTTTAGTATATCCGCCCGTCATATAGCTCGTAGGTAATGCCATTCTATTTTCCTCCTTTATAACCCCAACTCTTTCAGATACTTCTTCATCTGCGCCTGCATCTCGGCCAATTTGGCCTCAATATTGGCGATATTTTGCTGCACCACATCAATATCCACAAGTTCTTTTTCCTCAAAGGTATCCACATACCAAGGGATATTCGGAGTGAATTCGTTCAATTTCTCACGGTTTCAGCCTCTTCACATCTGCGGCCAGCTCGTCCACATCGTCCGACGCTTCCAGCACCCGGCGGTTGGCATCGTACTGCTCATATTGCTCCAGCGCCAGTTTTTCCGCAACCTCCCGCTTCACAGTTCCGAAATTCTCCAAAACTTCCCGACCATTGAAACGCAGAAAATCGCCCAACTTGCTTTCCCAGTCCGCCATGTGCATAGGGTTGTGCCCTTTGGCCTGCAGCTCCGCATAGTCCAGATACATATTCACAATGAGATTCAGCGTGCTGATCTCCTCATGGGTCATGTAGTTTTTCGCTACCGTCACATCGCCCCGGCGCACTTTGACTCCCTTAAAAGAAGTGAGTCCCATGTTATCCTTGAAAGCATCGGCCCGATTGGCAATGAGCTCTGGCGCAGTGTGGCCCGTGGCAGCATATTCCAGCTTGTTCTGAACCGATTTGAAGAAATTTTGAGCGACCTGGCTTTTGCTGTCGTAGTCGACCGAGAGGGCGAATATCTCCTTGACCTTCTGATACACCCGCTTCTCACTGGCACGAATATCCCGAATACGCTCCAGTAATTCATCAAAGTAGTCAGCGCCAAACTCACGGGGATTGCGCAACCGCTCGTCATTGAGGGCAAAGCCCTTCTTCATATACTCGGTCAGAACGCTACTGGCCCACCGGCGGAAGTGTATCCCCACATTGCTGCGCACCCGGTAACCAACGGCCAGAATCATGTCTAGATTGTAGTAGTCTCGCTCTCTGGTTACTTGCCGGGTGCCTTCAATCTGAACTGTTCGGAATTTCCGAACAGTTGCTTCCGGCTCTAATTCGCCGTCTTTAAAAATATTACTTATGTGCTCACTGACAGAAGACTTAGCTACTTGGTAAAGCTCACACATTGCTTTTTGCGTCATCCAAATTGTATCTTCCTCAAAATAGACATCAATTTTGGTATCGCCCTTTTCGTTCTGATAAATCAGGATTTTCCCAGTGTTCTCTACCTCATTACTCATAATCCCAGCTCCTTCAAATAGCCTTTCATCTGCGCCTGCACCTCGGCCAATTCCGCCTCGATGGTGGCAATATTCCGCTGCACCTCCTCAATATCCACCAGTTCTTCTTCCTCAAAGGTATCCACATACCGTGGGATATTCAGGTTGAAGTCGTTCTCCTTGATCTCGTCAAAGAAGGCCACATAACTGTATTTATCCTCGTTCTGCCGTGCTTGATAGGAATTGACAATACGGGTAATGTCGCTGTCCCGCAGGACGTTCTGGTTCTTACCCTTCTCAAAGTTCCCGTCACCGGATGCGTCGATAAACAGCACATCCCGGCAGGTGCGGTTCTTCTTGAATACCAGGATACAGGCAGGGATTCCGGTTCCATAAAATAGGTTGACAGGAAGGCCGATGACCGCATCCAGCAGATTCATTTCCACCAGCTGACGCCGAATTTTCCCCTCGCTGGCCCCCCGGAACAGAACACCATGGGGCAGTACCACTGCCATACGGCCATTCTCCGCATCCAGACTGGAGAGCATGTGCAGCACAAAGGCATAATCACCTTTGGAAGTAGGAGGCACACCCCAATCGAAACGGTGGTACTGATCCAGTTCGGCGGACATTTTCTTCTTGCCCCTCTTGTCTGCCTCAGCCTCCGAAAGGAAGCCGCTGTCCCACTTGTCCAGACTGAAGGGAGGATTTGCCACCACAACCTGGAACTTCATCAAATTATCATCCTCAACATTCTGAGGATTGGAGAGAGTATCTCCCTGCCAGATCCGGGCATCATCCACACCGTGCAGGAACATATTCATAGTGCAGAGAGCCCAGGTCTGAGCGTTGAGCTCCTGGCCATAGATAGCCACCTTGCCACTGGGTACTTTCTTATAGGCTTTCAGCAACAAGCCGCCGCTGCCGCAGGTGGGATCGTAGATTCGGTCGTTCTCCTTGGGCTGCACCAGAGAGGCCACCAGTTCAGAGACCTGGCTTGGGGTAAAGAACTCTCCACCCTTTTTTCCGGCATCAGAGGCGAACATAGCAATCATGTACTCGTAGGCATCTCCGATGATATCGGCAGAACCCAGCTGACTGGGACGCAGATCCAGACCGTTGAAATCCTCCAGCAAGTTGCGCAGGGTAGCGTTCTTCTCTTTTGGTTCACCAAAATCCACTTGGGAGTTGAAATCGATAGCCCGGAATACATTGCGCAGCTTTCCGCTGTTGTGTTCTTCGATGTGGTTCAGTGCCACATTGATTTTCTGGCCGATTTCAGCGTCGTTCCGGTTGGCATAGAGATAGTCGAAAGTGGACTGCTCGTCCATTGCAAAGCGTTCCCGGCTCATGGCCCGTTCCACCCGGCGCATATCCCCGTCATACTGTTTGATATACCCTTCGCGCCTCTCTTTAGAAACATCGCTGAGGTACTTCACGAACAGCATGGAGAGGATGTAGTCTTTATAGCGGGAACTGTCGATCTTGCCGCGAAAACTATCACAGGCGTTCCACAGGACCTGTTCAATATCTTTTCTGTTTGTCATCTTCATTTCCCTTTCTTTGCTCTTTTGTACGCCTGATTCAGTACGCCAGCATAGTACTTTTCTTTTTCCTCCACCAACATCCTAAGTAATTGGCGTTCCCTTTTGGCCAGCAGATTGAACTGGGAGATTTTACGCTGATCCTCCACCGAAAGAAGGACCAATTCAAAGTCAGCTAAAAATCTTGCGTTAACTGCGCCAAGCATATTACTGGTTGCATTCTCATAAATTTTTCGTTTTATCTTTTCTGTATTCAGCAACCAAAAAAGATACTCTGGCAACAGGCTCTTATCCTCAACTCGAATCACTACAAAGTTTGAGGAAACCACCATTCCAGATGTAGTTTCATCAATCAGAACTGCTGTATAGGGAGCTGTAAGGCGGACAATGATATCTCCGTTTTGTGAGAGGTATTCTTCTTTCAGCGGTTCTTTTGCTTCATAGATATCGGCCTCTTTCAATTGAATTGTCCCTTCCTGCTGGATACACCGCAGATTAATCAAGGGATATCGATACTCACTTGGCTCTTTGGCCTGCTTTCTCGACAAGACCAGGCCGCTACGAACACTCGCAAGGTCCTGCAATTTCATTCTTCCACCTCTTTTGTCACGGTCAATAAATAACAATAGCTTTCTAAAAAAATTTCTCTCTGATGAACTATTTTCATTATACACCAGGCCATTTTCCCTTGTCAACAGCAAATTGTCATGGTGAGAAAATAACTTTTGTTTCTTATATATAAGTCATTGGCCCACTTTCTCCTTGCCAAAAAATGAAGTCGTATTTCTTGGCCTGTTCGTCCAATATTTTCATCGAACCTTAATTATGATGTAAGCTAACACCTTTGAAAAACATTCGTAAAATATCATTGGTAAAAATACGAGGAAAATCAACAGCGTTTTCCTCGCAGGGCGCAGATACTTTCCCTTATGATAAGGCATCCGGCAACATCCATACCGCAACCACCGAGACGGGTGTTCTGAACGCCTATAATGAGGCGCTCAGCGCGCAGACAAGTAAGCAGCACCCCACTCTGACCAAGACCGATGCCAAGGCCGCGACCTGCACGGAAGCCGGCAACAACGAGTACTACACCTGCTCCAGATGCGGTGGAGTCTTCAAGGACGAGGCTGGTACGCAGGCAACCACCGTTGTGGCGGAAACGCTGAAGAAACTCGGTCACGACTGGAGCAACAAGAACGGTATCTGCGCGCGCTGCGATGCCAAGTGCGACCAGGCGCACAAGCCTGGTACGACCTGCTCTGTGTGCGGCAAGTACACGCGCCGCCCGTCTTCTGCCAGCACGGGCAACACCGTTTCTGTCCCATCCAACCCGAACGGCACGGTGACGGTCAATATTCGGGCAGGACAATGTTATATTTTGCAGCAAACCGGACAACGCCTGTCCACCACCGCCCGATTTCCTCCACATA
>ENA-UEPJ01002512-UEPJ01002512.1-human-gut-metagenome-genome-assembly--contig:-NODE-2512-length-18592-cov-6.966838_pt1 | contig 18592 bp, 10 predicted proteins | sample MGYA00242890_ERZ507896 | MGnify/ENA primary metagenome ERZ507896 (study PRJEB26167, sample SAMN06115508) | human gut metagenome | host: Homo sapiens | place: China:Qinghai | collected 2015-08-20... | reverse complement strand
CCGTCATTTAATCTATCTGTAAAATATGCTGCTATCGTATCATTCGTTTCAAACTCATTTACTTTCACGTCATTATCACGTGCTTTCCAATCCCGTCAGACAGAACTCATCAAATTTAAACTTGATAATGCACACGTCGTCGAAGTATATGGAACTCCAGTTTTTCTTGAAGACGGTACAGCTGATGGCATTGTCATCCGTGTAGACGATGTGACCGAACGTGAAGAGATGATTAAGGAATTGCAGATAGCAAAGATGCATGCTGAACAATCAGACAAACTCAAATCCGCTTTCTTAGCTAACATGAGTCATGAAATCCGTACCCCGCTGAATGCCATCGTCGGTTTCTCCGGACTGATGATGTATGCAAGCGATGAAGAGAAGGAGGATTACATGCAGATTATTAATAATAACAATGAAATGTTACTGAAATTGATCAGCGATATTCTTGATTTGTCCAAACTGGAAGCCGGCTCTGTAGAATTGAAATATGAAGAATTCGACCTGACGGACTATTTCAACTCCATGTTTGCTTCTATGAAGCAAAGGGCCACAAACCCCAAAATACAAATAGTAGCTGTCAATCCTTACCAACACTGTTTAGTTACTCTCGACCGTAATCGCGTTGCACAAATCATTACCAACTATGTAACCAACGCCATTAAATATACCACGGAAGGAACTATTGAAATGGGCTATGAATACAGAGAAGAGGGAATCTATTTTTATGTAAAAGATTCGGGAATCGGCATACCGGACGAAAAGAAAAACAAAGTATTCCACCGGTTTGAGAAATTAGACGAATTTGCACAGGGTACAGGTTTGGGACTATCTATTTGTAAAGCAATTGCGGAAGCAATGGGAGGTAATGTAGGATTTGAATCAGAATACGGTAAAGGCTCATTGTTCTGGGCACTGTTACCTTGTGAAGTGGAAATACCATCCGAAATTACTCAGCAAAGAGCAGAAAGGGTAACCTCATCAGATAAAAAAGATATAGTTGCCGGAACCTCGTCAAGCAATACTCCCGGACGTAAAACAATCCTGGTTGCCGAGGATATTCAAAGCAATTACCAGTTAGTGTCAGCTTTGTTGCGGAAACGTTTTAATCTGGTGCATGCCGCCAACGGTCAGGAAGCCATAGAAATACTACATAAACGTCACGTAGATCTGCTACTCATGGATATGAAGATGCCTGTTATGGACGGACTGACAGCTACAGCTGAAATCCGTAAATTCAATGCAGAATTACCCATTATAGCATTAACTGCACACGTTTTTGAGAATGACCGCCTAACTGCTATGGATGCAGGATGCAACGAGTATCTTGTTAAACCCATAGACCGGGCTAAATTAATGGCTGTATTGAAAAAATATAGCTAATATATAATCTTTTAAACAGATATTTTATCAGGAATGAAGAATAGTAAAAAACAGGGCCCTACGCAGTGGTTCATCTTTTTCAAAGACCAACTGTTGCTGAAAAAAGAGAAAACAGAAAAAGGAGAGATTAAATACAGTGTACCTTATGGTACAGAACCACCGTTGGCCCCCGGCTCAGGTAGTACGATCCATGAAGTCTTTCTGCCCACGGATGAAATGGTACATGCATTCGCCATTGAACAGCTCGTTACTGAAACTGAAGAATGGGTTATGGTCAACCTCCGGGGTTCCTACGAATACATCACTCTGGACGAATATAAAGCTGCCGGAAAAGCATATCAGATACTGTATTGGGATCAGCATAGCCGTTTTTGTCCTGCGTGTGGTATGCCTACGGAACATAAGACCCCTATCATGAAAAAGTGCCCTTCGTGTGCTTACGAAATATATCCACCTATTTCTACCGCTATCATTGTACTAATACGCCGCGGGGAAGAAATCTTGCTGGTACATGCCCGCAATTTCCGCGGAACATTCTATGGTTTGGTAGCCGGTTTCCTCGAAGCAGGAGAAACTCTGGAACAATGTGTACAACGCGAAGTGATGGAAGAAACCGGATTACGAGTGAAGAATATCACTTATTTCGGCAACCAGCCCTGGCCCTATCCCAGCGGACTGATGGTAGGCTTCATTGCTGATTATGAAAGTGGGGAAATCAAGTTACAGAAAGACGAGCTCAGTGCCGGAGCATTCTATTCAAAAGAAAATATGCCGGAAATTCCACGAAAACTGAGCATAGCACGAAAAATGATAGACTGGTGGCTAAGCAATAATTAAAAGACGGAAATCATTCAAATAAAAACAGATTGCGGAGGACATGCATTCAACAAACGAACAACTACGAATGAAACGACTCTCATTCACATCAACCAATTAGCATGCAACCGCAATCTGTATATTTTCTCATCTCCCGGTCATTCGACCTTCATCAAGTAATTCTAAAATATATCCATCAGAAAAAAAGAGGATAGTAGCAATTTATCTCAACCGATGCTTTCACTATTGAAAACGCTCTTACGCCACTAATTGCCAAAATCCCCTTTTATCATCCTGATGGATATTACTAAGGTTTAGGTTAGGTTTATACGTTGCATATAAAACGGCATTTAACAGAGAATGATTTCAGAGTTGACTTAAAGAAAGCAAAAGAACCTTAAAACGGAAAGAATGTCCACGCTAACGGATAAAAAACAAAAAAGGTGCAACCCTTCGCAGGATTACACCTTTCCTTCTGCCTTACAGCAGTTTATCTTTCTCAGATGCCGAGTGACTTACGTACCGCCACCACTTTTTCTTCTGCTTCAGCATCAGCACTGGCGTAGCATTTCGGGCAACCCATTTCGCCCTTCACCTCGATATAGAACTTGATTTTCGGTTCTGTACCCGACGGACGAACAGAAATCTTTGTACCGTCTTCCGTGAAATACTGAAGAACATTTGAAGTCTCCGGCATATCCAGATCAACAGCATTTCCCTGAGCATCGATCATCTTCAATGTCTTATAATCCTTGATCAATTTGACAGGTGAACCTCCGATCTCCTTCGGTGGGTTAGCACGGAAGTTATCCATCATGGCTTTGATTTCATCCGCACCGCTCTTACCGGGTTTCACTACGTTTACAGTCGTTTCTTTAGAGAAACCATACTCTACATAGATATCCATCAGCACATCATACAGCGTCTTGCCCTGATCCTTAGCCCAGGCGCAGATTTCAGCCAACAATGAACAAGCAGAAACGGCATCTTTATCACGAACAAAGTCTTCTGCCAGGAAGCCGTAGCTTTCTTCACCGCCACCAATATATTGCTGCTTGCCTTCGCTCAAACGGATTTCACGTGCAATCCATTTGAAACCGGTGTAGCAATCACGCATTTCAATCTTATTCTTATCAGCAACAGCTTTAATCAGTTCAGTAGTTACAATGGTCTTCACAATAAAGTCATTCGGCTGCATCTTACCCATCGCAATACGATTCTTGATAATGTAATACAAGAAGATCAGGCAAGTCTGGTTACCATTGATAAGCACCCACTCACCTTTATCATCTTTGCAAGCCATACCTACACGGTCAGCATCCGGGTCACTGGCCATTACAATATCAGCATCGATCTTCTTCGCCAATGCGATAGCCATAGAAAGCGCCTCAGCATTTTCGGGGTTCGGAGATACCACTGTCGGGAAATTACCATCCTTCACCATCTGCTCGGGTACGCAATTCACATTCTCAAATCCCCATTCCTTCAGAGAAGAAGGAATCAGCACACGACCTGCACCATGCAGAGGAGTATAAACAATGCTGAGATCTTTCTGACGCTTGATAACTTCCGGATCTATAGAAATAGAATGAACCATATCCAGATAAATCTTATCTACATCAGCACCAATGATCTGAATCAACTCTTTGTTACCTTCAAACTTGATATCATCAACAGTCACCTTATTTACTTCGTCAATGATAGCGGTATCGTGCGGAGCAAGTACTTGTGCACCATCATCCCAATAAGCCTTATAACCATTATATTCTCTCGGATTATGACTTGCTGTGATATTGATACCACTCTGGCAACCAAAGTGACGGATAGCAAAAGAAACTTCCGGTGTAGGACGCAAATCGTCGAAGAGATATACCTTGATACCGTTTGCAGAGAAGATATCTGCAGAAATCCGGGCAAACTTGTCGCTATTGTTACGGCAGTCATAACCTACCACTACAGAAATCTGTTCTTTATCCTTGAAGCATTTGTTCAGATAGTTGGAAAGGCCCTGTGTAGCTGCACCTACCGTGTAAATATTCATACGGTTAGTTCCTGCGCCCATTATACCGCGCAAGCCACCCGTTCCGAACTCCAAATCCTTATAAAAGCAATCTATCAATTCGGTTTTATCTTCATTCTCCAACATGCGTTTCACTTCCGCCTGAGTTTCGGCATCATAAGCCGGGGTGAGCCATCTCTGGGCTTTCTCAGTTACCTGTTTGATAAGTTCCTGATTTTCCATATAATCATTGTTATTTTAGAGGTTAAAATATATCTGTTATTTACAAGACACAAATGTAGGCGAATAAGTTCAAATTTCCTACATTTTCATTAAAGATTTACACTGTATTATTCCGGCATCTTATAGCGATCACCGGTTTGTTTTACGTATTCCTCAAGGAATTCTTTCGGATATCCGGGACGTATCACACCAGCCGGCTGACCGATGGAATTACGTTCGAACTTACCGTCTTTCATACGTTTCACCACACCATCGTTGTATTTTACGATAAGGAATTCGCCGAGACGTTTCCAGGTATCGAGCGTACTCTGTGCAGTCATATTCGTGTAGTTAGTCAGAAACTCTTTTGCCCGGGCAGGATCTTTGGAATACAGCTTGGATGCAGCTGATTCGATTCCTTCCTGTGCATCATTGAAAGTGGTTTCCATCTCCGACTGGCTTGCACGTACATCGCCAATCATCAGATCGTAACGGGGATAAACCATATTCGCCACCCAGTTGAAGATCCAGAAAGAAGAATTCCAAGAGAAAGTAATATAGTCGGCGCCATCTACGCGAGAGTAGCATACAGGCACTTTATCGGTACAGCAATATACAGGTGTGAACACTGTCATATTAGCATCATCCGTACCGAACCAGAGCACACCACCGATAGCATCGGGCATGGTAGAGCGCATCTGAGATACGAAAACAAAACCGGACTGCTGGGTAGAAATAGGACGTTCGTTGAAATATTCCTGACCATTCACTTTAAAAGAAAGCGGAGAAAGACGATAGGGAGTGTGATAAGGACCTGCACCAAAATCCTTGCTGATATCCAGCGGAGTACCTTCGTAATGGTCGCGCATGGCATTCTTCACATCTTGTACGGAGATTTTGCGGTTTGCCTTCAAATAGAGCGGCATGGGTTGATTAGTCTTACCTTCTATGTATGGCAGAAACCCCTCACCACGATCGGTAAACATATTGAAATAGCTCCATACGCGGGCTTCGCAATAGCGACGCGCACCGAAATCCAGAGGAGCATACGCATCAGCAAAGCTGAAATCCTTATTCACACCAGTGAAGTAGCCTTTTTCACGAGCGAAAGAAATCACATCGGAAGAATAGAGGCAGTTATTCTTATCATTCATATCGAACTGGTGGATACGGGACTGGTTGGCATGAGCCGAGATGCAATCATCCGGAATGCGTACTGCCACCCATACGGCACCACGTACACCAGGACCTTTACCTATCATTTCCATAATCCAGATTTCGTTGGGATCGGCAATCGTGAAAGATTCCCCACTGCTGTAATAACCATATTCCTGCACAAGATCAGTCATCACCTTGATAGCTTCGCGGGCCGTACGGGCACGTTGCAGTCCCAAATAAATCAGACTGCCATAATCGATGATACCGGTAGTATCTACCAATTCCGGACGACCACCGAAAGTGGTCTCGGCAATGGTGAGCTGGAATTCGTTAATGTTACCAATAACATTGTAAGTCTGACGAGCCTGCTCTATCTGGCCCAGATATTTACCGGTATCCCACTCGTGTACATCCATCAGAGTACCTTTCTTATGTACGCCGGCAGGATAATGGTATAACTCACCGAACAACCCGTAGGAATCGGCAGAATAGGAAACGATGGTAGAACCGTCAGTAGAGGCATTTTTACCTACAATAAGATTGGTACAAGCCAACGCATGCGCTACGGCTGCCACCATACATAAGACGGAAAGAGTCAGTCTTTTACTTTTCATACTTCAGTTATTTTAATTATCGATTAATATATTCCATTACCAGACAAACTCAAATCGCTCCGTCGTCTGATTACCGCAACCATCCGTTACGGTCATCTCCACAACATGCCGCCCCCCTTTCTTCACATGTTTCGGATCGAGTTTGCAAACCAGATTTCCACTGATGGAATTGGGCTTGCCAAACAAAGCATATTTTCCGTCTATGGTTCCCCGGTAGCTACTGATACCGGTTTCTCCATCTTTTGCCTTGAAAGTGATGCGTCCCGCGCTCCCCCATTGTTTTGGATTGAGCGGAGTGATTTGGGGCGGTACGGTGTCAATGGCAACAGTATAAGTGCCCAGTTCACGGATCGTCGTCTTCATGAATCCGTCTTCATACTTGCCACCTATACTATATTTCTTTCCACGATTACTCACACTTGCTACATAATATTTCGTCATATCTTCCAATGGACGGCGGCGCAATCCGATAGTTAATTCGCAACGTCCATGCAAAGGTATACGGGTATCGTTCAACTGATAGGTAAAAGCAATGTCTCCACTGTCAGCCCGCACGGCATAATTCAGATATGCGTCATCATAGAGCATTCCTCGGGGGATAACCAGATTCAAACCGGGCTCTTGCAGGATATTTACTTTATTCCAGTGAAAAATGTACTTCTCCCGGTGCTCCACAGGTTTTATTTCCGCACGCTTTCCATGTATCGTAAAACGTACTTTGGAAGTATTTCCCAGCGCATCTTTCAGTGTATAAACGAAGCGGTAGGGACGCTCTTCATTAATATCAACCAGTCCCCGGTTTCCATTGGGAGCATGCAGCATACGTAATGTATTTCCCGGCTCGATGAACGACTTCATATATTGCCCATATGTCCACGAATTAATCATCCGGTTTTCATATTCCGAGAAACGGTCTACCACACTACGAAACACTTCCACACTATCTACTTCCAGAATGACAGTATGTACTCCGTAACGATTGCTCACCCCGTCCATATAATCATAGGCACGGATAGCGGAACCTACCAATCCCCAAGCAGTAATAGGTTGTTTTGGGGTAAGCGGAAACGCCTGATGCTTCTGGTTTCCGTCTACTACTCCCCTGCCCGGTTGAGGAAAAAGTATAATGCCTTCGGCACGGGGAGCCGTATTATCTTTCACTTTCTTCTTAAAGAAGGGCAACGGGTCGATATAATCGTCCGTATCCGCCTCAAACATATCCAGATGCAGGTGTGGCCCGAAAGAATAACCAGTATTACCACTCAGAGCGATCACCTGCCCTGCCTTCACCGGATATTCACCCGGTTCGGGAGTAATCTCCACTTCCCATGATTCCTTTTCATATTGCAGGTCTTCCACACGGCGGGCCACATCACCCACAAAAGCACTGAGATGCCGGTTGATGGTTTTATATCCGTTATTATAAGCTACATCGAGCACATATCCCGAACCATGCGTGACGCGAATACGCGAAATATATCCTTCGGCCAGGGCATGTACCGGTTTGCCGATGGTTCCTCCTGTTTTGAAATCCAATCCGCCATGAAAGTGGTTGGCACGTATCTCACCGAAATTCCCGGAGAAGGTGATGGGGAAATCAAAAGGAGGGGTAAAAGTAGCATCGGAAGGCACATTCTCCGTTGTTTGCGGATAAGCCTGCGCTCCCCATGCCAGAAGTATAAGGGATAATATAGTATGTTTCATATAGGTCGATAAATAATTTGTCGGGCAAATGTACATTATTCCGGGTAGATTATAAAGAAATGCAAGCAAATATTACCCGATAAATATTTATCTTTGCAGGGACAAATAGCTCTTAGCGACTCATATTTATCCTTCTCACCAAAGTAACCGACGGGTTGTGGAACGTAAGCGTCACCGCCCAATACAGCAGCAACCGCACCACCGTGAAGGTACCCCGCACCTATCAGATGAACACACGCCTCAGCGTAGGCACCGCATATAAACAACCTGAAGACGGAAACGAAGGAGAAGAAGGAGGCGAAGCTTTGAACACTCTCCCTTGAGATAACCAAGAGTACGTATCCGAACGCTTACTACCATGCGCACCTGTAGACTTAGTACAACGCTACCGTCAGTATCAATCCCTGGCAGGAAGGTACGAACAGCGAAGGAGACGCAGGGATGGAAATTTGATTAGGAATATGCTTGCAGGATCCGCCAAAAGCCATATCTTTGCAGCACAAACTAATTAAAAACACCGTACAGAAGTTTATGAGCCATACTATTTTTATTTATGCAAGCATTGTCTTAGTAGTGCTTATCATTTTAGGCGTCGTATTTACGATTATTACTATGCGCCGTTTGCACAGTACACAAAAACAGTTGCAAAAACAGGATAAAGCAAGTACCAAGGAGAAAAAATACGACTGGTATGGGCACTAATCATTTCATATTCATACAAGAATTACCTCCTGAGCAAAATATTGAAACTCAGGGGGCATTCGATTATTCCAGATTAAAACCTGTATAAAAATACTGTTGTAAAACACCTATTCCCGAAGTACACCGAAACACGGAAATCGCTACATTGCGACATGTTTAACCCCCAATTAAAATTGCAAGGTTATGATTATCGGAGTACCTAAGGAAATCAAAAACAACGAGAACCGTGTAGGAATGACCCCTGCCGGAGTAGCCGAGTTGGTGAAAAGAGGTCATACAGTGTATGTACAGGCATCTGCCGGTGCAAACAGCGGTTTTCCTGATGAAGAGTACATTGCAGTGGGTGCGAAAATGCTGCCAACCATCGAAGCTACGTATGCCGCAGCTGAAATGATTGTGAAGGTGAAAGAACCTATCGCCCCCGAGTACAAACTGATTAAAAAGGGTCAAGTGGTATTTACCTATTTCCACTTCGCCGCCGATAAAATACTTACCGAAGCCATGATAGAAAGCGGTGGTATCTGCATCGCTTACGAAACCGTAGAGAAAGAAGACCACTCCCTCCCATTGCTCACCCCCATGAGTGAAGTGGCCGGACGCATGGCTACACAGGAAGGTGCCCGTTTCCTGGAAAAGCCGCAAGGCGGAAAAGGGAAATTACTGGGTGGCGTACCCGGTGTCCGTCCTGCACGTGTATTAATTCTGGGTGGTGGTGTAGTAGGAACCAATGCTGCACAGATGGCCGCCGGAATGGGTGCGGAAGTATTAATCACCGATATTAATCTGACGCGCCTGCGCTACCTCAGTGAAGTGTTACCAAAAAATGTAAAAACTCTATATTCTTCTATGCATAACATCAAGATGGAATTGCCCAACATAGACCTCGTGATTGGTTCCGTACTGATTCCGGGAGATAAAGCGCCACATCTGATTACCAAAGATATGCTGAAGATGATGAAACCGGGAACCGTTCTCGTAGATGTTGCCATAGATCAGGGCGGATGCTTTGAAACCTCTCATCCTACCACCCACAGCGAACCGACGTATGTAGTAGATGACATCGTGCACTATGCGGTAGCCAATATTCCGGGAGCAGTACCATTCACTTCAACTATGGCACTGACGAACTCCACACTACCTTATACCGTGGCATTGGCAGACAAAGGCTGGCAAAAAGCATGTAAAGACGATCCCGCTCTGGCACTGGGACTGAACGTAGTGGAAGGTAAAGTTACTTATAAAGCTGTAGCGGATGTATTTGGACTGGAATATGAACCGATAGAGTGGTAATAGCTACGAGCTACAAGTTACGAGCTACGAGTGGCTGCGCTATCATGCTGCAAAGTACTTGTAGCTCGTAGCTCATGCAACGTCGGTTGAATTGATCGGCACGTTATTTTATGTTCCTTTTTTCTCTCTGTGATTCTTCACGGCACGCTCAATGTGTTTTGGAAAACCAATCCTTAAACTCCTGCACACGTGCCTTGCTTACCAGCACTTTTTCATCCGAGACCTTACAACGAAGATTAATAGACAGACGATTATTGAACCATAAATCAATATCCTTGATAGCCTCACGGGAAATAAGAAATTGCCGGTTGACACGAAAGAACAGGGATGGGTCGATACACTCTGTTATTTCATCCAACGTTTGTGGAAATGTATATTCCTTACCATCGGCAAGAACAACCTTCACTTTACAATCCTGAATATAAAACAGTAGAATCATATCCACCGAAATCGGTAGCAACTTGTCACCCTTCACCGGAATGAGAAAATGCGTTTTATAACTTTCCTGTTTTTTCAGCGAATGAATTAATTGCAGCAAAGCATTGTCAGGAGATTTCCCTTGTTCCGAACCATGCAACTGCTCCAACTTATGGAAAGCCTTTTCAATATCACTTTTGCCAATAGGCTTCAATAAATAATCCACACTGTTCACCTTGAATGCACGAAGAGCATATTCATCATAGGCCGTAGTGAAAATAATAGGGCAGGTAATATCTACATGACCGAAGATTTCAAAAGCTGATCCGTCAGCTAAATGAATATCCATAAAGATCATGTCCGGCACAGAGTGCATGGCAAACCAATCCAATACAGCTGCAATACTGTCCAAAGTAGCTTCTACTTCCACTTCCGGCTTTACTTCCTGTAACAAAGCTTTCAGGTTGCGAACCGCTGCTTTCTCATCTTCTATAATAATTACTTTCATGAGGCACTCGATATTAAAGGAATACGTATGGTAAACTGCTCGTTCTCGCTGATTTGTATCTCCCGCTTGTAAAGCAAATGATAGCGTTTTGCAAGATTTGCCAGTCCTATGCCAGTTCCGGTAGTAGCAGTCAGTTTAGGCTGCACCGGATTGGTAACGATTAATTCTTCCTCTTCGGTATAAATACGGATATTCAATGGATGCCTGTCGCTTATTTCATTATGTTTCACTGCATTCTCTATCAGCATCTGAACTGCCATAGGAGGCAAATAATAATTGGCATATTTATTATCAATACAAATATCAAAAGAGAGATTATCTTCAAAGCGCATCTTCAACAAAAAGATATAGGCCGACACAAATTCTATTTCATCCTTCAAAAACACACTTTTCGAATCATTTCCCTGCAAGGTGTATCGCAAAACACGGGAAGGTTGCTGAATGTATTCCTGTGCTTTATCCTGATCTTCACGTACCAGTGACCGGAGAGTATTCAGAGAGTTAAAAAGCATATGTGGATTCAATTGATTCTTCAAAGCCTCATATTGGTTCAGGATGTTCTCGGCCTGCAACTGCTGGTTTTCTATAACGACTTCCTGCTGGCGCCGAATAAGGTAGGATATATAACAACTTCCCGATACGGTACAGGTTATTATAAAATCACGTAGAGGATGCAGATAATGATGTACCATGGCATCAATGGCCGGAATATCGAAAGTGTGATGAAAGAATACAAAACATTTCCCTAACAAGCTGCTTAAGATCCAAGTCAGTATCAATGACAATATCATCTTCTGCCAGGTGATTTTTACAGCCGGCTGATTAAAGTGGAATAGCAAGGTATTCACCTCAAACAGAATCACAAGAGAAATGAAAGTGAAAAACACTTCGCTTACCACATCAGCAGGCCTCATGCCCGGAAACAGTGTCTGGCTCTCGAAGACATCAAAGAGAGAAACCAATTCCGGAAAATGAATTAATGTTGCCACGGAAATGGAAACGATGAGTATGAACAGGGTATACCGGTTTTTCATGCTTGCAGTATTTTACCTACAAAGATACATTTTATTCTATCACATCCTTATCTTTTCAAAGATAAGGAATCTTACTTTTCAGCAGAAGCCTGCTCTTTCATAATCCTTGCCGTGACGTACATGCCGGGACGGAATTGGCTGTCCACAGTATCTACCTTGGCGTAGACTTCAACAGAACGTGTATCTTCATCCACTTTCTGCCCGATAGATATCAAAGTAGCCTTAAATACAGTTTTGCCCATTCCGTTTACACGAAATTGTACCGGATTTCCCACTTTCATATCTGCCAAATCCTTTTCATAGGTTGTCAATCTGAGTAAAGTCCGGCTTTTATCTACTATTTCACAAAGAGCATCTCCTACATTCATATATTTACCGACATTCATTTTCACATCTGCCACATAACCACTGATCGGAGCTTTAATCTGCAAAAAAGGTTGAATACCCTCCTTTAGCAGGACTTCAGGTTCAACTTCCAGTAATTTCAACTGTGCAGCTGCCGCTTCTACACGGCTCTTCATTGAAAGGTAATCTGCCTTGCTTTGCTGAAGTTTCTTTTGGGAGGCAGCTTGTTCGACAGAAAGAGCTTGTTGGCGAAGATATTCTGCTTCCAGAAATTCAGCCTGTGCATGACTGTCCAGATATGTCTGTTGTAAAGTTATAAAGTCGGGATTTTCCAGAGTAGCCAATACACTCCCTTGTCGGACTGGTTCGCCGGGCAGCAAAGAAGTACTCTTAATGACCCCGCCCATCGTAAGTGAAACTGTCGCCATCCGTTGCGGAGGAATAACCATTGTACCGTTAAATGACACCTGATTGGGTTTAGAAGTAGCTGAGGTAATAGCATCTACCTGAATGCTATCTGTCACGTTTTCTACTACGGCAATAGCGGTAGCCTCTTCTGCCGGTTGGACTTCTTTGTTCTCGCCGCATGCCGTCAGCACCAGCAGAATTAAGGGGAAAGTTATCTTTTTCATCGTCATCATTCTATTTAAAAAGTTCGTATTCAAGGGCTGCTATATTGTATTGATATACCGTTTCGAGGTATCCGCGACGAATGTCACGCGCCACATTAACGGCTTGTATAAATTCAGTTATATTAGTTTCGCTATGTTGCAACTGCAGGTTAGCCACTTTCAACAGTTCATCCGCTTCTTTCAATGCCGATGTTGTATAATAGCGCAAACTTTCAGACTGGCGGCGCAAACTGGCAACAGCTTCCGAAACCTTGTTATATAGATTCTGTGTATTAGTCTCAGCTTCAGTTCTTGCTATGACGGCAGCCACTTTCGCCTGCTTTATCTTGCTGCGCCGCGGCAAGAAGTAAACCGGAAAGGAAACTCCAACCATCCACGAATTCAATCCTTTCAGTGGAAGTATATCCTGACGTACGTAACCGAAGGACAGCTCAGGAAAAAAACGGCTTCGTTCCACATTCAGTTGTGCTTTGGCCTCATTAGCCTGACTCTGGAAATAATTCATGTGAACTTCCGAAAAAGACGGTGCCTGATAATCTACCGGAAATTGCACCAATGCCGTATCTACCGGAACCAATGGTCGATCTGCATAACAGACCCAATTCAGTCGTGACAAAGCCAGTTTTTCTTCTTCTTGCGCCTGAAAAAGGCGATTCTTCATATCCGCTGCCATACTGGTGGTCATGTTTTTCTCCAGCAGGGTTATTTCTCCCTGATGATAGCGCAACTCCCCCATACGCTGCAATTGCTCAGCCAATTTGTTCTGGTCATTGTATAAAGCACGAAGATTGCAAGCATACAGATAATATGCCCATGCGCGCTTCACTTCTGCAACCACTTCTTTTTCAACAACCTGCCGATAGAAAGCTCCCATTTCAACCTGCCTGTTCACCAAGGCATTCTTATAAAAAGGAGTCAACAGAGAGCCTAATCCTTGGGTTACTTCCCACTGCTTATCTTTTCTAAGTTCACCATTCAATTGTCCCCATGAATAGTTCATCTCGGTAGAAGACAATTCCAATACTTCTCCCCTGCCCGCCTTTACCTGACGGATTGCCGCAGAAGCTATTTTCAGCCGGGGGTGATTCTGTTTTGCCAGTTCTATGGCCTGATCCATTGTCACTTTCTCCTGAGCTTTCGCCGTAAAGGGCGACACAACAGCCAACAACAGAAAGAAGAACAAGAACTTTTTCGCTGAGAAACGACGTTTCCATACCACTGTATAGCTTACAATCTGATAGAAAACAGGAATAATAAGCAGTGTCAATACAGTAGATACAATCAACCCGCCAATGACTACGGTAGCCAACGGACGCTGCACTTCGGCGCCGGCCGAGGTGGCAATGGCCATAGGAACAAATCCCAAAGAAGCAACCAGCCCTGTCAAGAAGACAGGCCGCAACAGATGAGCGGTTCCACGGGCAATCACCCGTCTGGTAGAAAGAGCATACATAGTTTCTTTTCTTATATCATTAAAGTGATTAATCATTAAAATACCATTGAGAACCGCTACACCGAAGAGCGCTATGAAGCCTACTCCTGCGGAAATACTGAATGGAAGACCGCGCAGCCATAGTGCCAGAATACCGCCAATCAATGAAAGAGGCACGGTAGAGAACACCACCAATGTGTAAGTAACATTCTTGAAAGCGAAAAACAATAGTAACAGAATCAGCATCAAAGCTACCGGTACAACCACCAACAAAGTATTGATGGCATTCTGTAAATTCTCAAATTGTCCTCCATATTCGAAATAGTATCCGGGCTTCAATTGAATATTTTTATCCAGCGTCTTCTGTATATCCTGCACTACTTGCTGAATATCCGCTCCACGCACATTGACCCCGATTACAATACGACGCTTGGTTGCATCCCGGTTAATCTGTAACGGACCATTCACCAAATCAATGGTAGCCACCTCACTGACCGGTATCTGAATACCTTCATTGGAACGGACAAAGAGTTTATCCAGATTCAAATCAGCCACTTTATCCTGATCCAGACGAACCACCAAATCAAAACGACGCTCATTCTCAAAGACTACTCCACTTGCCTCTCCGGCATAGGCTGTACGAATAATAGTATTCAATTCTTCTATATTGATACCATAGCGGGCAATCTTTCCACGATTATACTTTACTACCAATTGAGGCAACCCCATTGTCTGTTCTACAATCACATCCGATGCCCCGGGTACCTTTTCTACAAAAGCTGCAGCCTCTTTTGCCTTCTGATAGAGTTCATGTGTGTCTTCTCCATAAAGTTTAACGGCAATATCTGCTTTGGCTCCTGTCATCAACTCATTAAAACGAAGTTGGATAGGTTGGGAGAAATTAAACTCTGCACGGTCAGATAACGGTTCAAGAGCCTCTTTCATCTTCTCTACCATCTCGGCGCGACTGGCAGCACTGGTCCACTCCTTGAAAGGCTTCATGACAATCATTACGTCGGCATCTTCCACTGCCATCGGGTCTGTTGGAACTTCTGCCGTACCTATTTTTGCTACCACATGTTTTATTTCCGGGAGTTTATCCATCAAGAGTTTCTCCGCTTCATTGGATACTTCAATGCTTTCGCTTAACGAACTACCGGCTGGAAGCGTCATCTGCATGGCAAAATCTCCTTCATCCAACGTAGGAATAAATTCTGCTCCCAGACGGGTGAAAAGAAAGAGAGAAATAACCAAAGCCACAAACGCCGTTGCAACAGTTTGCCACTTAAAACGCAAACAGAATGACAAGGCACGGGCATAGAGTTTGTTTAGTGCTTCAAAGAATTTATCGGCAAAAGTCGGCTTTGTCACAATATGATGTTTCAGAAACAGGGAAGCCATCATCGGAACGTAAGTCAGTGATAAGAACAGGGCACCGATTATGCAAAATACCAGGGTTTTAGCCATCGGCGTGAAATACTTCCCTTCTATTCCTGTCAAAGTCAATATAGGGAAAAATACGATCAGAATGATGAATACGGCAAATGTCGCAGACCGTACCACACTTGAAGCACCTTTCTCTACTTCCGCATCCATTTCTTCTGCCGACAAAGTGCGACCCTTAAACTTCTTACTGTAAATATGTGCCAATATACCTTCCAATATAACAATGGAGCCATCGACAACAATACCAAAATCTATCGCTCCCAAACTCATAAGGTTGGCAGAAACATTAAAGATACGCATCAGAATGAATGCAAACAGCATGGCTAATGGAATGACGGAAGCCACAATCAGTCCGGCACGTACATTACCCAAAAAAACAATCAATACCAGAAATACGATGATCGCACCTTCTATCAGATTATAGATAACAGTAGAAATGTTACGGTTCACCAATTCAGAACGGTTCAGATAAGGCTCGATGGTAACACCCTCCGGCAATATTTTCTGTATCTTTTCCACTCTTTTCTCCAGTTCTCCGGTTACGACATTGGCATTGGCTCCTTTCAGCATCATGGCAATACCACCCACACATTCGCCCTTGCCGTCCATTGTCATGGCTCCGAAACGTTTGGGTGCTCCGAAGCGTACTGTACCGATGTCACTGATACGGATAGGAATACCATTACGGTTGGCTACTACTATCTGTTCCACATCTTTAATACGGCTTATCATCCCTTCAGAGCGAATATAATAAGCACGATTTACTTTCTCGATATAGCTGCCACCTGTATTCTGGTTATTCTTATTCAAGGCTTCGAATACTTCTCCGATAGTGATATTGAGAGAGAAAAGTACATCCGGATCAACCGCTACTTCATATTGTTTCAGATAACCTCCAAAACTGTTTATCTCAACAATACCCGGGATACCGGACAACTGTCGCTTCACAATCCAGTCCTGAATAGTACGAAGCTCCATTGCATCATATTTATCCTCATATCCCGGTTCCACTTTCAATACATATTGATATATCTCACCCAGTCCGGTGGTGATAGGCATCATTTCGGGCATACCCAACTCCGAAGGAATCTCACCGGCCACACTCTGTATCTGCTCGTTCACCAACTGGCGGGCATCCAGAGTAGGTACACTCTCTTTAAAGACTACCGTCACCACCGACAGCCCGAAACGGGAGACAGAACGGATTTCAGTGACATTCATGATATTGCTCATGGCAATTTCCACGGGCATTGTGATAAGTTGCTCCACCTCTTGTGGGGCCAAGGTTGGTGACACGGTTACAATCTGTACCTGATTGTTCGTAATATCCGGAACAGCATCTATAGGAAGTGTCAACATGGAATAAATTCCACCAATCAAAAGAAACAAAGTGGTAAGCCCCACAAAAAGTTTCTTCTTTACTGAAAATCGTAGGATAGCGTCGAACATGTTTTATACTTTTGGTTTTTGCACAAAAGTAAACTATCCGAATTATACACAGAATGGCTGTGTGCTGAACCGGCTATTTTAGCAATTCAACCGTCGATATCAGTCGTTGAAGTGAAACTACCGACTTACAGTTTATCTCCGAACAGAAAATCTTTCTTCCTCCTATACGCCCATATCAATGCAAGTATCGTAATGCAAAGGTTAAAGATAAATGGAAACTCCTGCGAACGTACATGAAACAATGATTGGAAGAAATCTACAATAAACGGACAAAGCAGCACAGCCAAGTAGTTCATTGCCATCACAAAAGCCAGTGCCAGCGTGGTTTTCTGGGGAACAGCCGTATCCACCGTTTTATCATAGATCAACGGCTGAATAACACCATAGCCCAATCCTACCAGTATGCAGCCCGGTATGATCAGCCATTCTTTGGGAGAAATCCATATCAGTGCCAACCCCAGTGCAATACACAGCAGGCTGTAAAACTTCGTCTTTTCCTTCAGATACTTTACAACATGCCCCAGAAAGAAACCGGGTGCCATGATAGCAAGGAAGAAAAGGGAAATCATCATCCCCGAGTTCCCGCTGGAAAAGTGATGTTCTTCCATCAAGAACGGAAGGTTGAACGTCACGATCAATACGATATAAGTGGTAAGCCCGTAGAAAAGCATTAGTTGCAGCAGATGACGGACATGAATACCATACTTACCGGGGATAGCGGGAGCAGCCGTTTCTGCCGATGAAGAAGTACCGGCAGGAGATTTATCCGATGAAGTGACTTGTGCTTCACCATCCGCATTTTCGTCTTTCAGATGGATGGTGAGTATGATGGCTACCAAAGGTAGTAAATAGACCAGGAAAGGCAGATGCCAGTTCACTTCTGCCAGATAGCCGGTAACAGCGGTTGCCACCACCAGCGTAACATTTGTAATGGCGGAACTGTATCCAAATTGCTTCACCCGGTAGGTTCCCGTGAAATAACGGGAAATCAATCCGGTAGAAAGCGGAATAATCAGTCCCGCACCAATTCCCAGCAGGGCGCTGACAGCTATTAATTGCCACATTTTTGTGGAAAACAGGTACAGCACCCCGCTCGCGGCGAACATCCAGAGCCCCGCGCGTAACAGACGGACAAAGTCGCGTTTCTCAGCCAACTTGCCCGCCAACAAAATAAAAGGTATAATCAATAACGACGGTAAAGAACTAAGCATCTGAATATCCAGTTCCGAAGCATCCGGAAAAGTAGTGGAAAGCTGCCCCAAGATAGGAGAAACAGCCAATCCCGGCAAAGAGGTCAATGCAGAAATAGACCAGATGCCGATCAATGTAATAAGAGGAATGGTTCCCCGGCCGGTATTGATTTTCATATTCAGTTTTTATTCAACAATAAAAAACAAACAAAAACTTCGAATGTTTAGAGAGTCCGGCTGAATTTTGCCCA
>ENA-UEPJ01002511-UEPJ01002511.1-human-gut-metagenome-genome-assembly--contig:-NODE-2511-length-18601-cov-4.756964_pt1 | contig 18601 bp, 10 predicted proteins | sample MGYA00242890_ERZ507896 | MGnify/ENA primary metagenome ERZ507896 (study PRJEB26167, sample SAMN06115508) | human gut metagenome | host: Homo sapiens | place: China:Qinghai | collected 2015-08-20... | reverse complement strand
TTTTGGCAACGCAGATGCCGTGCCGCAGCCGCCGGAGCGGTGCTTAAGCCGTAAGGCGGGAATTATGCGGTGTTGCCTATGATTACAGCGGCATATAGTCAAAATCAATGCGGCCAAGGGCAACGTTGGCACCGGCTACCTGCACTTTGACGGGGTCGCCCAGCATCCAGCGTTTTCCGGTCAGCGGGTCCAGAATGCTGACGCCCTCCACCACAGTGGCTTCGCCCTTGCAGAGCTGTGCGGCAGGCACAAAGCCCTCTACGGTGTTTTCCAGCGCCACAAAAATACCGCGCGGTGTTACACCTGCCACGGTGCCGGTGTAGACTTCGCCCAGGTGGTTGTGCATATACTCGGCCTTGTACAGGTCCTCCACATCGCGCTCAATGCGCACGGCGGAAACTTCCTGGCGGCTGGACTGCTCGCTGGCGTGGGTGGCAAAACCGGTATAATCCTTGATGAGCTCCTGCTCCGGCTTGCCCACCAGCATATCCGTCAGGATGCGATGGATGGCAAGGTCCGGGTAACGGCGAATGGGGCTGGTAAAGTGGGCATAGTCTGCCAGCACCAGGCCGTAATGGCCTTTCGGCTCCGGAGAGTAGCGAGCTTTCTGCATGCTGCGCAGGATACCGGTGTGGACCGGGATCTGGATGGGCTGGCCGCGGGTTTCGTCCAGAATGGCAGAAAGCTCCAGCTGGGTGGGCACTTCCCCGGCAAAGTGGACGTTCAGGCCGCAGGCTTTCAGGGTGTTGCTCAGCTTTTCCATGCGCTCGGCATCGGGGGCTTCATGGATACGGTACACAAACGGCACATGATGGGTGCGGCCCGCATTGGCAGCGCACTGGTTGGCCAGCAGCATGAACTCTTCGATCATGCACTCCGACACACCGCGGGTGCGCTTGACGATATCCACGCAGCGGCCTTCCTCGTCCATGACCAACTTGGCTTCGTCGGATTCGATTTCCATCGCGCCGCGTGCTTTGCGCAGAGCCAGGCGCTTTTCGTACAGCTCGGTCATCGCGGGCAGCTGAGCCATAACGTCTTTATATTTCGTCACCAGAGCCGGGTCATTGGAGCCGTCCAACAGAGCGTTAATTTCTTTATAAACGCCCTTGACACGGCTGCGGATGACGCTCTTGACGAACTGATAGCTATGGATATTGCCGCTTTCATCCAGCTGCATCAGGCAGGAGAACGCCAGGCGCTCCTCCCCTTCATTGAGGCTGCAGATGCCGTTGGAAAGCTGGGTGGGCAGCATGGGGATGACTTTATCCGCGTAATAGATGGAAGTTGCGCGCTCATAAGCTTCCTTATCCAGCGCGGTGTCCGGGCGGACATAGTGGCTGACATCCGCAATATGAACGCCCAGCTCATAGCCGCCGTTCTGGGTCTTCATCAGGCTGATGGCGTCGTCGATATCCTTGGTCTCGGCAGAGTCGATGGTAAAGATCGGCAGACCGCGCAGGTCGGCGCGGTGGGCAGCTTCGACGGGGTCAATGAGAGCGTTATCATATGCGTGAGCTTCGGCCAATACCTCCTCCGGGAATTCCTGGCGGACATCACGGCCATACAACACAGCCTTGGCGCACTCTGCTGCGCGGTCGGAAGTGCCGAAGCGCTCGGCAACAGCGCAGCGGTGGTCCATATGGCGCTGGCCGCGGTTGGTCAGGATAGCACCGACCTTATCCCCCAGCTGTGCGCCGTTGACGCCTTTTTTATCCAGCACAATGCGCACATCACGGCAGCCGTCCGGCTCCACGGCAAGGCGACCGTCCTCAGTCAGCACAATGGTACCGGCAAAGGTGTTGTGCGGGGTGGTCACCTCCACCACTTCACCCTCGGCGCTGCCCTCCACACGGGGGTGGTCGAACAGTTTGATGATGATTTTATCCTGCGGCATAGCACCATGCAGGGCGCGGCCGGGAATAAAGATATCGCCGGTGCCGTCATCGCGGGACGCAAAGCCGAAGCGGGCCGCCAGCTTGACCAGTGTGCAGGGAATGCCAGCGGGGGCATCGGTATTTTCCATCACGGCAAAACCCGGAACATAGGTACCGTTGCGGGCGGACAGCATACCGGTAGCTACCATGCCGGTTACGGTGTTGCGCAGGCGGGAATTATCCACCTGCAAAGCATTCTGCAGTTCACGCAGGGTCTGGGGGCGGTGCTTGCACGCCGCAAGAATATTTTTCTGTAATGGTGTCATGTTTTCTCCTTTGGGTTGGGCACAGGCAGCAGCCCATGCCTTTGTTTTTACTCCTCGTTTACGTCACCCTGCCACCCGGCAGGGTCCTTCCATAGCAGGCGTGGCCTTTGGTTTCGCGGCAGCACCTGCACCATTGTGACCTTTTTATTTTTCCCATAAAAAACGACCCGCGGTATTGGGCGGGTCGTTGACGGTTCCTGAATAAGGGAAAGCGGAACGCCAACAAAATTGGCCAGACCGTTCTCCTTTCATTCAATTACAAGCGGGCACTCAGCACACCAACCAGCAGCGTAGCTACAAAGAAAACAGCGCCGCAGATTTTGGTCACTTTGGCCAGCTTGGCATCCAGGCCACGCTCGCGGCCGGCAGCCATAAAGCTGCTATCACCCATAATGGCAGCAGACAGGCCCTGCCCTTTCTGGGTCTGGGACAAAGTGAACACAACGATCAGAACCGAAACAATGATCAGCACAACGCCGAACGCGATTTCATAAGCGGTCATGGATTAACAGCAACTCCTTTTCAGGCCACAGCCAAAACGGATGTTTCGGCCTGCCCTAACTCTCATACAGGTTATAATATAACATACCAAAAAGCAAAATGCAAGAACTTTACCCTGCCTTGTGCAGAAAAAGATTGCATTGCCTTTTTTTGCTCCTTACAGACTCATCTGCTCGGTCGTGTCCTCCTGGCGGAGCAGCGCACCGGCTGCGGGCAGGGTGCGCACGCGGTAGCGGTGCGGGTCTTTCAGTTCCAGCCCCGCCGCCAGACGCACTTTGGCGATTCGGGCGTTCTTTTTCAGCGTTACCATGTTGATACCGGCGGTATCGCGGGTAGCCTTTTCGGGAATCAGCGCACTGCCGACCAGGATCAAGCGTGGGCCACCGGTGCCGCCGCTGGTGAAGACGGCCAGCTCGGTTTCTTCCTCAATGTGCAGCATTGCGGCAAGTTCTTCCTTATCGCTATAGGCTTTCAGCAGCTTGCGGCGGTTCTGCTTGGTCATATAGCTGGCCAGCGGGATCTTTGCACACTTGCCGTTCTGGTAGAAGAACAGCATGTAACCACGGTAATCGACTGTGACCGTCATGAACAGCGGCACTTCGCCCTCTTCCATTTCCAGCTTGGAAGCGACATAATCCCCCAGCACGCTGGCCTTGGTATCGGCAAATTCCGATGCGCGGGATTTGTACACCTGGGCATGGTTGGTAAAGAAGAGCAGCTCGGCGCTGTTGGTGGTCTCTTTGGTATAAACCACCTCGTCGCCGTCTTTCAGCTTCTGCTCGCCAGACATGCGCAGGCTCTGCGGGGTAATTTTTTTGAAGTAGCCTTCCCGCGTAAAGAACACCGTGACCGGGTAATCCGGGATCTCGTTCTGCTCATCGGCAGCAGAATCATTCGGCAGGTCGTACAGAATTTCCGTTTTGCGGGGGCTGCCATACTTTTTGGCAACATCGCCCAGCTCGGTCATAATGATCTTGCGGATGCGGGCGGGGCGTTTGAGAATATCTTCCAAGTCTGCGATCGCCTTTTCCAGTTCCTCAATTTCCTCGGTGCGTTTGAGGATATACTCACGGTTGAGGTGGCGCAGCTTGATTTCCGCCACATACTCAGCCTGCACTTCGTCAATGCCAAAACCGATCATCAAGTTGGGCACAACCTCGGATTCTTCCGCAGTGTTGCGCACAATTTCAATTGCCTTATCAATATCCAGCAGGATAGCTTCCAGGCCGCGCAGCAGGTGCAGACGCTTTTGCTTGCCCTGCAGATCATAGTAGGTGCGGCGGCGCACGCATTCGGAGCGGAATGCAATCCACTCCAACAAAATCTGGCGCACGCCCAACACGCGGGGCTGGCCGCCGATCAGCACATTGAAGTTGCAGGCAAAACTGTCCTCCAGCGGGGTTGCCTTGAACAGACGCGCCATCAGCTTGTCCGGGTCCTGGCCGCGCTTGAGGTCGATGGTCAGCTTCAAGCCGTTCAGGTCGGTTTCATCACGCATATCGCTGATCTCACGGATCTTGCCCAGTTTGACCAGCTCGGTGATCTTATCCATGATGGCTTCCACCGTTGTGGTCGGCGGAATGCGGGTGATGTCAATGCAGTTGTTCTCTTTATCGTAAGCCCACTGGGCGCGCACGCGGATGCTGCCGCGGCCTTTTTCCAGCACATTCTGCATCTCGGCGGCATCATACAGGATGGAACCGCCGCCGACAAAATCCGGCGCGGGCATCAGCTGGGCCAGATCCGCCTGGTCGTCTTTCATCAGGGCGATGGTTGCATTGCAGAGCTCCACCAGGTTGAAGGAACAGATGTTGGACGCCATACCGACCGCAATGCCCAGTGTGTTGTTGGCCAGAATGGTCGGGAAGGTGACCGGCAGCATCGTCGGTTCGGTGGTGGTGCCGTCATAGTTGGGCACAAAATCCACGGTATCCTTGTCGATATCGCGGAACAGCTCTTCACACACGGGTTCCAGCTTTGCCTCGGTGTAACGAGCGGCGGCGTAAGCCATATCGCGGCTGTACGCCTTGCCAAAGTTACCCTTGGAGTCCACAAAGGGCACCAGCAGGCTTTCGTTGGAACGGCCCATACGCACCATGGTGTCGTAGATGGCGGCATCGCCGTGGGGGTTCAGGTGCATGGTGCTGCCCACGATGTTGGCACTTTTGGTGCGGGCGCCTTTCAGCAGGCCCATGCCGTACATGGTATACAGCAGTTTGCGGTGGGCGGGCTTGAAGCCGTCAATTTCCGGCAGCGCGCGGGAAACAATAACGCTCATGGCGTAAGGCATGTAGTTTGTTTCCAGCGTATCGGTAATGGGGCTTTCGATGACCTCACCGGCAGAGAGGATCTCGACGTTATCGCCCAGCTGCGGGCGGGCAGGGGCGGCTTTCTTTTTGGTTGTTTTTTTTGCCATTTTGCTCTCTCCTCCCCTGATTAAGATACATCCAGATCGTCCAGATATTCAGCGCCGTGCTCCGCAATGTGCTCCTTACGGCCCTGCAGATTATCGCCCAGGAGCAGGTCAAACACCTCCGCCGTGCGCTGAACATCGGTGGGCAGAACTTTAATTAAGCGGCGGCTTTCGGGGCTCATGGTGGTCAGCCACATCATTTCGGGGTCGTTTTCGCCCAGACCTTTGGATCGCTGGATCGTAAACTTCTGGCCGTCGATCCGCTTCATGATATCGGCCTTTTCTGGCTCGGTATAGGCAAAGTAGGTCTTATTTTTGGTGTTGATCTCATACAGCGGGGATTCCGCGATATACACATACCCCTGATTGATGAGGGTGGGGGTCAGGCGGTAGAGCATCGTCAGCACCAAGGTGCGGATCTGATAACCGTCCACATCAGCATCGGTACAGATGACGATCTTGTTAAAGCGCAGGTTGTCCAGATTAAAGGTAGCCAGGTCCTTATTGTGGCTGCCGCCCAGCTCCACGCCGCAGCCCATCACGCGGATCAAGTCTGTGATAATGTCAGACTTGAAAATGCGGGCGTAATCGGCCTTCAGGCAGTTCAGGATCTTGCCGCGAATGGGCATGATAGCCTGGAACTCCGAATCGCGGCTCTGTTTGACCGCGCCCATAGCGGAATCGCCCTCCACGATGTACAGTTCGCGGCGGGTGGCATCCTTGGTGCGGCAGTCCACAAATTTCTGTACGCGGTTGGCCAGGTCCATCTGCTGGGTCATTGTTTTTTTGATGGACACACGCGCTTTTTCGGCGTGCTCGCGGCTTTGCTTATTGATTAGCACCTGCTTGCAGGCTTTTTCGGCTTCGTCCGGGTGCTCCACAAAGTACACTTCCAGCTGGTGCTTGAGGAACTCCGTCATGGCCTGGGCCACAAACTTGTTGGTGATGGCCTTTTTGGTCTGGTTCTCGTAGCTGGTGCGGGTGGAGAAGCTGGAGGAAACCAGAATCAGGCAGTCCTGCACATCGTTGAAGGTGATGGAGCTTTCGTTTTTCTTGTACAGGCCCTTATTTTTCAGCCAGTTGTTGATCTGGTTGACAAAGGCCAGGCGGACAGCGCGGTCCGGGCTGCCGCCGTGCTCCAGCCACGAAGAGTTGTGATAGTATTCCAGCGTTTGCACCGCGTTGGAAAAGCAGAACGCCACGTTCATTTTGACCTGATATTCCGGCTGATCATCACGGTCGCGGCCGATTGCGGAACCGGAGCAGAAATGCACCGGGGTCAGGGTTCCCTCACCGGCGATCTCATTGGCATAGTCCTGAATGCCATGCTCATAGAAATATTCGATTTTTTCGGCACGTTCGCCCGTGCGGTCGTTGAACACGAGAGTCACACCGTCATTGACAACGGCCTGGCGGCGCAGCATATCCTTGAAGGTATCCGCCGGAACATTGATGTCGGTAAACACATCGGTGTCCGGTTTCCAGCGGATGACGGAGCCGGTGCGGCGGCCGGTGAACGGCTCTTTTTTCAGCCCGCCGACATTCTCACCTTTTTTGAAATCCAGGTGATAGTGCATGCCATCGCGGTAAATATCCGCAGTCATCCATTCGCTGGAATACTGGGTGGCGCAAAGGCCAAGGCCGTTCAGGCCAAGGGAGAAGTCATAGTTGCCGCTACCCTCGCCATATTTGCCTCCCGCGTACAGTTCGCAGAACACAAGATCCCAGTTCCAGCGTTCTTCAGCTTTATTGTAATCGACGGGGATACCGCGGCCAAAGTCCTCTACTTCCACAGAGTGATCCGGGTAAAGGGTAACGTTGATTTTGTTGCCGTGGCCGTCACGCGCTTCGTCGATGGAGTTGGATACGATCTCAAAAATGGAATGGGCACAGCCTTCCACACCGTCAGAGCCAAAGATAACGGCCGGGCGCTTGCGCACACGGTCTGCACCTTTTAAGCTCTTGATGCTTTCGTTGCCGTATTCTTCCTTCTTTTTTGCCATTCGGCAGTTCCCTCCCGTTTTTGGATGCAGGGAATCACGCTGCTGCGTACCCCTGTGCGCGCAGAATTTTGTTTTTTCAGGCGCGTAAAGATAATTAAACCACAGGTTGACAGGAATTGTCAAATCCAATTTTGCGTTTTTGCTGCACAAAGTTCCCTGTTGTGGTTATTTTTTGTCTGCTTTTTTGCGTTTGCGCGGCGGCTGGGCGGAGGCTTTTTCCTCTGCGGGCGCCGGGCGTCCCGGCTCTTCCGGCACGGGGGCCGGAGCTGTGCCCTGCAGTTTCCAGGCGCGCTCCAGCACGGGTTTCAGGTACTGGCCGGTGAAGGAGTTCGGGTTCTGGGCCACCTGTTCCGGCGTACCGGTTGCCACAATGGTACCGCCGCCGCTGCCGCCCTCCGGCCCCAGATCGATGATATAGTCGGCACGCTTGATCACATCCAGGTTATGCTCGATCACGATCACGGTGTTGCCCGCATCGGCCAGCTTATCCAGCACCTTGACCAGGCGGTGCACATCGGCAATGTGCAGGCCGGTGGTAGGTTCGTCCAGAATATAGACGGTTTTGCCGGTATCGCGGCGGGCAAGCTCGTTGGCCAGCTTGACACGCTGGGCTTCGCCGCCGGAAAGTGTGGTGGCCGACTGGCCCAGCTGCACATAGCCAAGGCCGACTTCCTGCAGGGTTTGCAGTTTGCGCGCAATTTTGGGCTGGTTGGCAAAGAAATTGCAGGCTTCCTCCACTGTCATATCCAGCACATCGGAGATGTTTTTGTCTTTATATTTTACTTCCAGCGTTTCGCGATTATAGCGCTTGCCCTTGCAGACATCGCAGGGGACGTAAATATCCGGCAGAAAGTGCATTTCGATCTGCACAATGCCGCCACCCTCGCAGGCTTCGCAGCGGCCGCCCTTGACGTTGAAGCTGAACCGGCCGGGGCCGTAACCGCGCTGTTTGGCATCTTGGGTGTTGGAGAAGAGGGTGCGGATATCGCTGAACACACCGGTGTAGGTGGCCGGGTTGGAGCGCGGGGTGCGGCCAATGGGCGACTGGTCAATGCCGATGACCTTATCGATCCATTCCATACCCTGAACTTCGTCACACTGGCCGGGGCGGCTGCGGGCGCCGTTGAGCGCTGCGGCCAGCGACTTATACAAAATTTCATTGACCAGCGTGGACTTGCCGGAACCGGAAACACCGGTCACGCAGATCATTTTGCCAAGGGGAAAATCCACGGTAATGTTTTGCAGGTTGTTTTCCCGCGCTTTGACCACCGTGAGCATTTTACCGTTACCGGAGCGGTGGGCGGTGGGAACTTCCACAAATTTGCGGCCGGAAAGGTACTCGCCGGTCACACTGCGCGGGGCATTGCAGATGTCCTCCACACTGCCGGCGGCCACGATCTCGCCGCCATGCACACCGGCACCGGGGCCGACATCCACAATATAGTCCGCCTGGCGCATGGTGTCCTCGTCGTGCTCTACTACAATCAGGGTGTTGCCCAGGTCGCGCAGGCGCTTCATGGTGGCAATCAGCTTATCGTTATCGCGCTGGTGCAGGCCGATGCTGGGTTCATCCAGCACATACAGCACGCCGGTCAGTGCGCTGCCGATCTGGGTCGCCAGGCGGATGCGCTGGCTTTCGCCGCCGGAAAGGGACGATGCGCCGCGAGACAGGGTCAAGTACCCCAGACCCACGCTCTTCAAAAAGCCCAGACGCTCTTTGACCTCTTTGAAGATGGAGGCAGCGATGACTTCATCCCGCTCGGACACTTTTGCCGTCTGAATAAATTCCAGCTCCTCGTTCACGCTCATATCGCAGAACTGGGCAATGTTGATGCCGCCCACCGTGACGGCGAGGCTGGTGGGCTTCAGGCGTTGGCCGTGGCAGGTGGGGCACTCCTCGCTGGACATGACAAGGGCGATTTCCTCCTTGACCCACTCGCTGCCTGTTTCACGGAAGCGGCGCTCCAGGTTGGGGATAATGCCCTCAAACGTGTTCATATAGGTGCCGGAGCCAAACATATTCTCTCGCTGCATCTCGATTTTTTCAGTTCCGGTGCCATACAGGATGGCGTGCACGGCTTCTTTGCTCATCTCCTGGATGGGGGTATCCAGCGTAAAGCCATAGCGCTTGCCCAGCGCTTTGTAATACATTTCAGAGATGGATCCCTCCGCATAATACCAGCCGCTGGCCTTGATGGCACTTTCGCGGATGGACTTGTGCGGATCCGGAATCACGCGGGCCGGGTCCACCTTCATAAAGGTGCCCAGGCCGGTGCAGGTTTCACAGGCACCAAAGGGATTGTTAAAGCTGAACATGCGGGGGGAAAGTTCGTCAATGGAAACACCGTGCTCCGGGCAGGCATAGTTCTGGCTGAACTCCATCGGTTCGCCGCCGATAACATCAATGATGACAAGGCCGCCGGTCAGGGCAATGGCAGTCTCAATAGAATCGGCCAGGCGGCCACGCACCGTATCATTGATGGACAGGCGGTCCACGACGATTTCAACGGTATGCTTGATATTCTTTTCCAGCTTGATCTCTTCGTCCAGATCATACATGTTGCCGTCAATGCGCACGCGGGCGTAACCGCCGCGGCGGGCAGCGTCCAGCTCCTTGGCCTGGGTGCCTTTGCGGCCCCGCACAACAGGGGCCAGCACCTGGAAGCGGGTGCGTTCCGGCAGTTTAAGCACCTCGTCTACCATCTCGTCCACCGTTTGCTGGCTGATGACGCGTCCGCACACCGGGCAGTGCGGAACGCCGATGCGGGCATACATCAAACGGAGATAATCATAAATTTCCGTCACGGTGCCCACGGTGGAACGCGGGTTGTGGCTGGTGGTTTTCTGGTCAATGGAAACCGCCGGGGAAAGGCCGGTGATTTCGTCCACATCGGGCTTTTCCATCTGGCCCAGGAACATGCGGGCATAGCTGGAAAGGCTTTCCATATAGCGGCGCTGGCCGTCCGCAAAGATGGTATCAAAGGCCAGGCTGGACTTGCCGGAGCCGGAAAGGCCCGTCATAACAATCAGCTTGTTGCGCGGCAGAACCAGGTTGACGTTTTTCAGGTTATGCTCCCGCGCGCCCTTGATCGTAATGCGGTTGTTGGCATCAATTTGAATGTTGCTCACTTTTTATAGCTCCTTCTCCCCTTGCCCGTTTTGCGCTGTTTTTCAGCGGCGCGGCGGGTGCTGGTATCGGCGGTAGGGTCCTCCCCGCGCTGCAGCTTTTCAATCTCATCACGCAGGAATGCGGCGTGCTCAAACTGCAGCAGGCGGGCGGCTTCTTTCATCTCGCGGGTCAGGCGGGTAATGGTCTGTTCGCGTTCAGCGCGGCTCATACGGTGCTGGCGCATCTTTTTGTTTTCTTCGCTCATGCTGATTTCCAGCCCGTCGCCGATGGCTTTCACGATAGTTTTTGGTGTAATGCCGTGTTCTTTGTTGTAGGCATCCTGGATGGCACGGCGGCGCTCGGTTTCCATGATGGCGCGCTCCATGCTAGGGGTTACTTCATCGGCGTACATCAGCACCACGCCGTTTGCGTTGCGGGCCGCGCGGCCAATGGTCTGAATCAGGCTGGTTTCGCTGCGCAGGAAGCCCTCTTTGTCGGCATCCAGAATGGCGATCAGCGAAACTTCCGGCAGGTCCAGGCCCTCGCGCAGAAGGTTGATGCCGACAATCACATCAATGGCACCGGTGCGCAGGTCCTTGATGATCTCCATGCGCTCAAAGGTATCCACCTCGTGGTGCATATACTTGGTGTGCACGCCGTGTTCTTCCAGGTAGTCGGTCAGGTCCTCGGCCATTTTGACAGTCAGGGTGGTAACTAGGGCACGCTCGCCGCGGTCGATGCGCTGCAAAATTTCGCCCAGCAGATTCTCGATCTGGCCTTCCACTGGGCGCACCATGATGACGGGGTCCAGCAGACCGGTGGGGCGGATGACCTGCTCGGCCACGCGGCTGGAATGTTCCCGTTCATAGGGGCCAGGGGTAGCGCTGACAAAGATCGTCTGGCCGACCTTGGATTCAAATTCCTCAAATTTCAGCGGGCGGTTGTCAAACGCCGAGGGCAGGCGGAAGCCATATTCCACCAGCGTTTTTTTGCGGCTGTAGTCCCCGCCGAACATGCCGCGGACCTGCGGCAGCATCACATGGCTTTCATCCACCATCAGGATAAAATCTTTGGGGAAGTAGTCCAGCAGCGTGGTGGGGGTGGAGCCGGGGGCACGGCCGGACAGCACGGCAGAGTAGTTCTCGATGCCCTTGCACATGCCAACTTCCTGTAGCATCTCCATATCGTACTGGGTGCGCTGCTGGATACGCTGGGCTTCCAGCAGTTTGCCCTCTGCGGTAAAGGCCTGCACCTGCTGTTCCATCTCGGTCTGGATCTTGGCAAGACCTTCTTTCATTTTTTCAGGGCCGACGATATAGTGGCTGGCGGGGAAAATGGCCACATGGCGCACAATATTTTTGCGCTCGCCGGTCAGGGGATCAAACTCGGAAATGCGGTCGATTTCATCGCCGAAGAATTCGACGCGGATGGCGTATTCATCATTATAAGCAAGGTGGATATCCACAATATCGCCGTGAACGCGGAACTTATTGCGGATAAAGTTCATATCGTTGCGTTCATATTGCAGCTTGACCAGGCGGCGGCAGAGCTCGTCCCGCTCCATCTGCATACCGGGGCGCAGGCTGATGACCATGCTGCGGTAATCGATAGGGTCGCCCAAGGAATAAATGCAGGAAACCGACGCCACAATGATAACATTGCGTTGCTCCGACAGTGCCGCCGTGGCCGAATGGCGCAGGCGGTCGATCTCATCATTGATGGCGCTGTCTTTTTCAATATAGGTATCGGTGGAGGGGATGTAGGCTTCCGGCTGGTAATAGTCGTAATAGCTCACAAAATATTCCACCGCATCATCGGGGAAAAATCCGCGCATCTCGGTGCAGATCTGACTGGCCAGGGTTTTGTTTGGTTCCAGAATCAGTGTGGGGCGGTTGCACTGTGCAATGATATTGGCCATCGTAAAGGTTTTGCCGGAGCCGGTAACGCCCAGCAAAGTTTGACCTTTATCCCCTGCTTTCAGGCCCTGCACCAGCGCTTCAATAGCCTGGGGCTGGTCGCCAGTCGGTTTGAACGGTGCTTTGAGGTGGAACACCTCGGTTTGATTTTCCTGTTGCTCCGGCATAGCGGACCTCCCCTGCTGTTGGTCGTTCATTTACAACTTACGTTCGTCTTATACAACTTACTGTTGTCTCATTATAGTATAGATCTTTTTAATTGTAAAGGCAATACCGCATAATTCTAAGCGCCGATACGGCGAGCGAGGTGCGGCAGCTGCTAAGCCAAAAGCGTAGATAATACTTTGTGTATTATCGAGCATTTTGGCAACGCAGTTGCCGTGCCGCAGCCGCCGGAGCGGTGCTTAAGCCGTCAGGCGGGAATTGTGCGGTATTGCCTAAAGGCATTTTGCGGCTTTTTATGCCTTTTATGCGCTGCTGCCGGGGCTGCATCCGACAGCGGCATTTCGGCTTATTCTTCCTCCGAGTGTTCGCGCACCCATTTGGCAATATGCTTAATGAATGCCTCACCATATTTGGCAGCTTTTGCATCGCCGACGCCGGAAATGCGGCGGAAATCCCCCATGGTGCGCGGCTTAAGCTCGGCCATCTCGTCCAGGCTGACATTGTTGAACACGATATATGCCGGAACGTGGTTTTTCTGGGCCAGTTCGCTGCGCAGGGTTTTCAGGCTTGCCAGCAGCGAATCGTCCGCTTCCGAAAGTGCGGTGCGGGCAGCCGTCTTTTTGCGGGAAGCACGGCGCTTGGCCTGGGTTTCCTGCGCGGTGGCGGCGCGCTCCTGCATGGTAACCTGCTCACCGTGGAAAAGCACCGCCGGAGCCTTGGCTGTCAGGGTGATGACCGGGAACTCATCGCCGGTTTCGGCCAGGTAGCCCTGCTCCTGCAATGCATCCAGGTAAAGGCGCATGCGCTGAGGTGGCACATCCCGCATGATGCCATAGGTCGGGAACTGGTCCAGCCCGCGCTCCAGGGTTTTCTGATCCTTGGCGCCGCGCAGCATCTGCACCAGCGCCACAACCCCCAGCCCGCCGGGCCAACGCTTTTGAATGCGCGCCACACCGGAAAGGATCTTCTGTGCTTCGGTGGTGATGTCGGTCTGCACAAACTCGCCGGTGCAGTTGGAACAGTTGCCGCAGCCGCCGGTGTGGTGCTCGCCGAAATAATCCAGCAGATAGCTGCGCAGGCAGCGGGTGGTTTTGCAGTACCCCACCATCACGTCCAGCCGCTCGCGGTCCCGCCTGGCGGCGGCTTCGGCCTGTTCAGGGGTTAGCTCATCGTTATCGTGGGAGTTCTGGATAAAATACTTTGCCGTCTGCACATCCCCCAGGGAGAACAGCAGGATGCACTCGGCGCGCTCGCCATCGCGCCCGGCGCGGCCCGCTTCCTGATAGTAGTTTTCCAGATTTTCTGGCATATTATAATGCAGCACAAAACTGACATTGGATTTATCTATGCCCATGCCGAAGGCGTTTGTTGCAACCATGACCCGCTTGCGGTCATAGACAAAATCTTCCTGATTTTTGCTGCGCTCCTCCGGGGTAAGGCCCGCATGATAACGGGTGGCGGAAATGCCAACGGATCGCAGCTCCTTACAGACGGACTCTACCGATTTGCGGGTAGCGCAATAGACAATGCCGCTGCGATCCCGGTGGTCGAGGATATATTCTTCAATATAACGTTCTTTATCCCGCGGGCGGGCCACACCAAAATAGAGGTTGGGGCGATCAAAGCCGGTGGTCAGCGTAAAAGGCTGGTTGAGCTGCAGCAGGGCAATGATATCCTGCTTGACCTGTTCCGTTGCCGTTGCCGTGAACGCACCAATGACCGGGCGGTACGGCAGACGGGAGATGAATTCGGCAATTTTCAGGTAGCTGGGGCGGAAATCCTGACCCCATTGGGACACGCAGTGGGCTTCGTCCACAGCCACAAAAGCGATGCGGGCGTGCATGGCAAGGTATAAGAAACTGTCCGTCAGCAGGCGTTCCGGGGCAACGTATAGAATTTTATAGTCCCCCTCCAGCGCGGCACGCAGAATGGTGCTGTAAAGCCCTTCCGGCAGGGCGGAGTTCAGGCAGGCAGCATGCACGCCCTCCTCTTCCAGGGCGGCAACCTGGTCCTGCATCAGGGAAATCAGCGGTGAAATGACCAGCGTAAGCCCCGGCATCAGCATAGCCGGAACCTGGTAACAAACAGATTTGCCCGCGCCGGTGGGCATAACGCCGAGGACATCCTGGCCGGAAACGATGGCATCCACCACCTGTTCCTGACCGGGGCGGAAGCTGCTGTGGCCGAAGTATTGCTGCAAAACGGAAAATTTATCCATGAATTCGTCCTTTTCTGGATGAGTGCGGCAAGTTGTGAACATTTTACAAAATTTTCAATTCGTCCGCAAAAACATTTTGACTTTTTGTATAGATTTGCTATAATAGAGGTACAGGAAGCAGCTGTCGAAAATGAAGCCAAGTTGGCAGCGGGCTTTCTGGCAAGGGTGCTGGGCACCCAAAACAAAGGGAGGTTGTCCTATGAAAGTTACATGTACCGGCCGTCGCGTTACGCTCAAACCGAGCTTTATCGAAAATGCGGAAAAGAGGCTTGCGAAGCTGGACAAGTTTTTCCCTGACGAAGCACAGGCACAGGTTACCGTCACGGTAGAAAAAAGCGGGCAGACCGTTGAGATCATGCTGCGCAGCAAGGATCTGGCCATGCGCGCCGAAAAAACGGATGAGCGCATGGAAGATGCCCTAGCCGACGCCGTCGATCTGCTGACCCGCCGTGTGGTAAAGTACCGCAAGCGCCTTGGCACCAAGCTGACCGCCGCAGCAGCGGAAATACCCGCTACCGAGCCGGAAGAAAGCATGGATATTGTGCGCGAAAAGCACTTTGCCCTGAAGCCCTGCAGCACTGAGGAAGCCATTTTGCAGATGGACCTGCTGGGGCACAGCTTCTTCCTGTATCACAGCACCGAGAACGACAAGATCCAGGTCGTTTACCGCCGCGCTGATGGCGGGTACGGCGTGCTGATCCCGGAAGCATAAGCTGGCAGCTTAAACTTAACATAGCGCCGCACAAACGGCACAACTTTGCCGCCCCTTTACGGGGCGGCATTTTTTATTTGTTTTGTATGGTTCAAGGCAAACCCTGCTGCCTTGCGCCCGCGGGACATGCCGGGTTTGCTTTGTGCTTGAGGCGCATTCAGCGCTTGATTTGTTTGGGCTTCTCCGGTTCCATCGGCCAGGTGGCACGGGCGGCAAACAGCAGTTGGCCGGTACCGGGGTTATACTGCGGCACACGGCCATGCTCTGCCATGCTGAACCAGTCGGTAGGCGTCAAAATCACATGATCCAGCACATCAATGCCAACCTGGCCCAATGCCAGAATAATGGCCTGCGTGGCAAGCAGATCCGCATTGGAAGCCGCCGCCAAACCGGACGGATGGTTATGCGCCAGCACAACACAGGTACACTGGCTGGCAACGGCATCCCGCAACAGCTTATGGGTATCAAACTGCACGCGGTTGGGAATGCCCGATGCAATGTAAATTTCTTTGAGCGGGACATAATCGTCATTCATGGCGATCATATAAAACTCTTCCCGCTTGGGGTCGCTGAACAGCGGGCGGATATACTCACAGCACATCTCAGCGTTGCGCAGCTGAACAGGGTGTTCCTTGTGCTTTTGGATCTGGTAAAAGCGGGCAACATCCCGGAAGGAATGCAGCAGTCTTGCGCTGGCGGGGCCAATGCCCTGCACCTGCATCAATTCTTCCTCGCTGGCATCCAGCACTTGGCAAAATCCGCCAAAATGCTGGATCAGGCGGTGAGCCAAGGGGTTGGTATCCCGGCGCGGAATGGAAAAGTACAAAAGATATTCCAGCACCTCATGCGCGGCAAGGCTGGTTAAGCCATCGCGGGCAACGCGCTCCTGCATGCGGGCACGGTGCTCTTCATGGATCGAATTAGTGGTTTTCTTTTCCGGCATGGGCGCACATCCTTTACCTTTGGCTGTTCTTATTATATACTATTGTTTGAAGATTGCAAAGAGGATGTGACCCCCATGAAAAAGTTTATCGCAGGCGAAAATGAAAACGGCGTGCGGCTTTCCCGCTTTGTGGAAAGCGTGACCAGGGACATGCCGCGCAGCCTGCTGTATAAAAGTTTCCGCAACAAGCGCATTAAGGTGAACGGCAAGCGCGGTGAAGCGGACACCCGGCTGAGCAGCGGTGATGTGATCGAGCTGTATATCAACGATGAGTTCTTCCCCGAAAAGCCGGTGGTCCCGGCCAAAAAGCCGCCGCGCTGCCAGCCGCCGGTCAAGGTGATCTATCAGGACGAAAACATTGCGGTGCTGTACAAGCCCGCCCACCTGCTGTGCCACAGCGACCGCACCGGCGATGCCAACCTGGTGGATGCCTTTTGTGCCCAGCTGCAGGCCAGCGGCGAATATGACCCCAAGGCTGAAAACCGCTTTGCACCCGCCATCTGCAACCGGCTGGACCGCGGCACCGAGGGGCTTGTGATTGCCGCGAAAAAATACACGGCCCTGCGGGATATGAACGAGATCATCCGCAATGACTGGATGAAGAAAGAGTACCTGACCATTACCATCGGTGCCCCGCCGGCCGGGCGGCATGTTGCCTGGCTGCAGCACAGCGAAAAAGGCAACAAGGTGCGCATTCATGCCCATGAAAGCGAGGGGTACAAAAAAATCATCACCGATGTAACGGTGATCCGCTGCATTGGGCCGTTTGCTCTCTGCCGCATTGGACTGATTACCGGCCGCACGCACCAGATCCGTGCGCACCTGGCTTACCTGGGGCACCCGGTGCTGGGCGACATCAAGTACGGCAACCGCAACATGAACGAGAAAACCGGGTTTAAGACGCAGGCACTGTGTGCCCAGCGGCTGACGTTTGGCAATATTCCGGAAGGAAACACGCTGCACTATCTTTCCGGCAAGGTCATCAAGCTGGCAGACCCGGAGATTGTAAAGCAGTTTGATGCGTTGGAGAGGAAGCCGGGACAGGAATAAAGGAGTGCCGTTGGGTTAGGATACGGTTGGTTCGCCGTTATTTATCGTCCGTAATCGTTTGTAGCTGTGTGCCCCTACTAGTGTGGTAATTCTAAAGCTTTACTTTTTATGATTTGGAGACTTTCTCCATTTGGCTTTGTTACGAAACGGCTCTAATTTTTTAGATAGAGCAAAAAGGTAAAGTTTTAGTCTTAACACACTGCTACGGGGGTACGTTTTGGGCTTAGTTCCCTGTGATATTTGAAATGCGCACCCAAGTTATGCCTGACAAAAAAGCGAATATACAAAAACACCCGCTGGGATCGGCCAAGTGGCTTACACCTGCGGGTGTTGCTTATTGCTTATTCAGCGTAGCTGGAATCAGACCGGATGAGACTTGTTCTCATAGTCAGCATGCAGAGCGTCCACACCGTGCATACGGGCATTGCGCTTTTCGAAGAACTTGGGAGCAACCTGCGGGAACATAGCGTAGGTCAGAACGTCCTCTTCCTGGATGGCATACTTGGCAGCTTCGGCCTTCAGCTTGTCCATTTCGGGGGCAAGGGTATCAGCAAAGCGGCAGGTAATGGGCTCTTCGCCCTTCAGAATAAAGTCGCTGAATTCCTTCTTGATGGGAGCGGGAGTCTTGCCGTAATCGCCATGGACCAGGCCCTTGAACTCCTTGGTGACCATCTTGTAGCGCTCGCCCATGATGACGTTGAACACAGCCTGAGTGCCAACGATCTGGGAGGTCGGGGTGACCAGCGGCGGGTAACCGGCATCCTCACGCACGCGGGGGATTTCGGCCAGAACTTCGTCCAGCTTATCTTCCTTGCCAGCGTCCTTGAGCTGCTTAAGCATGTTGGAGAACATGCCGCCCGGAACCTGATACAGCAGGGTGTTGGCATCAACGCCCAGGCTCTTCGGATTGATCTGGCCGTTGGCGATGTACTTTTCGCGCAGTTTGGCGAAGTAAGCACGCACAACGTTCAGCTGGTTCAGGTCAAGGCCGGTGTCATAATCGGTGCCCTGCAGGGCGGCGACCAGGCTTTCGGTCGGCATATGGGAAGTGCCCAGAGCCAGCGGGCTCATGGCGGTATCCACAATGTCAGCACCGGCTTCGATGCCCTTCAGGATGGACATGGAGGCCAGACCGGCGGTGTAATGGCTGTGGATGTCAACAGGGATGCTGACAGTCTTCTTCAGCTCGCTCACCAGCTCGGCGCAGGTGTAGGGCTTGAGCAGGCCTGCCATATCCTTGATGCAGATAGAGTTTGCGCCCATCTCTTCCAGAGTCTTGGCATACTTGGCAAAATACTCGTTGTTATGCACCGGGCTCAGGGTGTAGCTGATGCAGGCCTGAACATGTGCCTTTTCCTTGTTGGCTGC
>ENA-UEPJ01002500-UEPJ01002500.1-human-gut-metagenome-genome-assembly--contig:-NODE-2500-length-18684-cov-12.676412_pt1 | contig 18684 bp, 20 predicted proteins | sample MGYA00242890_ERZ507896 | MGnify/ENA primary metagenome ERZ507896 (study PRJEB26167, sample SAMN06115508) | human gut metagenome | host: Homo sapiens | place: China:Qinghai | collected 2015-08-20... | reverse complement strand
CTTTCGAGCACATCCAGCAGATCCTGTGTTTGCTGGATGGTGTGATCCTCCTCAGACCGTAGGATGCGCTCCTTTTGGAGTTTCAGTTCCCGGAGGCGCTCTGCAAGCTGATTGCTGCGGGATATAAAAATGTCAGGATCGACCACTCCCTGCTGCTTGAGCTGGGCCAGAAGTCGTTCCTGACTGGCGATATCCGATATTTGTTTGTTGATCTCCACGATGTTTTCGCTCCAGAGGAGACTGCCGGTTCTGGCGGCGTAGAGGTCAGAGATGAGTTGGGTGAGAATGTTCGTTCCATAATGTTTAAGATTGTAATATACATGGAGGAATGCGTTTTTCATCTGTTCCTCTGGAACCTGCGTATTGGGGCAGGCGGTGATAGACTTGTCGTGTCTGCGACACGCCCAATTTACAGAGCCACCACAATTTTTCCTTTTGCAGAGTGTGCCGCAGTGACCGCACACGACTTTACGCGCGAAAGCGTGGGGGACATCTGACCGTGGATGAATCGCGGCACTTCTCTGTGTCAGAAGTTCCTGCACCTTTTGAAAAATCTCTCTACTGATGATTGCGGGATGAGAATCTATCACAAGATACTGTTTTCGTTCGCCGTGGTTGATTTTTTGCTGCCGAGGAAAGCTGCGGGTGGTATATTTCTTTTGAGACAGAGAATCTCCGGCGTATTTTTCGTTTTGCAGTATGTACTGGATGGAGGTTAACTGCCAATATTGAGTGCCGTCCCGCGTTGGACAGCCCAGCGCCGTGATTTCCTTTGCAATATTCTCCATACTGACACCTGCAAGGTAACGGTCGAAGATATGTCGGATGATTGACGCTTCATCCTCTTGAATCTCCAAATGATCTTTAACGAGCCGATAGCCATAGGGCGCTTTGCAGGTGGAAAATCTCCCTTTGCTCATTCGGACTCTGTAGCTCCACCGCACCCGTTCGGAGATAGCCTCGCTCTCCCGCTGGGCCAGTGCCGCGAACATGGCGATAAGAACTTCGCCGGACACCTGCGCGGTGTCAATGTTTTGCTCCTCAAAGTAGACGCTGATGTTGAGAGACTTCAGTTCCCGTACAGCCGCCAGACTTTCCTTGGTATTCCGGGCGAAGCGGGAGGAAGATTTCACAAGGATGCGGTCGATGCGCCCTTTTCGGCAGTCCTCCATCATCCGTAGGAAGTCATCCCGCTTATCTATGGACGTGCCGGTGATGCCCTGGTCGGCATATATGTCTGCCAACTCCCAATCAGGGTTGTCTGTGATGAGTTTGGAGTAGTAGGCATTCTGCGCGGCAAAGGAGTGTTCTTGATCCTTGGAGTTGGAACTGACACGGGTATATGCTGCCACGCGGAGTTTTCGTGCGGTTTCCTGATTCGCTGCCGGAATCGTAATGACCCGCGGAGCCATCGCCAGAGAACCGTTGGTTTTCTCCTTATCACTCATTCCTCTGCCACCTCCTTCGTCAGCAACATACAATACCATAAAACATCCGCAATAGCTGTTATGAAATGACATTTTTCAATCGAAAAAGTCAACGAACTTTTACCTGTCAAATTGTGCAGAATACCAAACGGCATCTGAAAAGGGCTAAGACGATGCAGATTTCCGGCATTGGCCACTCTGTTATACGTGGATTGGTTACCACAGGACAATGGTTCTCCGCCAGCACTACCGTCTATCCTCGTGGATCGCCGCAAGGGCGCCGCCATAGCTATTTCGTAGATTGCTGAACCTTCATAAACCGCTTAGCCCCTTCCAGATGCCGTTTGGCAGCACAGATGTATATGGATTCCTTGAATATAATACATTGCGTAAAAATATGTGGGTCAAGGACGAAGCCGCGCAGCGGTGCAAAGCATCCTTGACGCACGGATTTTTACGCAATACGCTCTATCAAGGAATCATGCACAAGAAATGTTATCTGTCATCATCCCCCAGATAAAACAAGCCATTTCTCTTGCCACAGCAGTCTTTGCAATGTTTACCTTTGATCGCATTGCAATTTTAAAGTATTTTTTCTTTAGCCGTGCGTTTGCCTTATCCGCATAGGCAACAGTCAATGAATCGCACTTTGCCTGTCGTTCCTTGAGCGCTACTGATTTTCCGCTTTTTGTTGCGCTCCGACCAAATACCTGAGCCGTTTCTACAAGTAGTTTGCGAAGATGTGAATTGCCGGCTTTTGTAATACCGGTATATTGCTGCTTATCACCACTGGAGCATTCTCCCGGCACCAGTCCAAGATAGGACGCAAACTGCTGCGCAGTCGCAAACCGCCGGAAGTCTCCTACCTCAACACAGAAAGACAATGCCGTATGCGCGGCGATACCGCGAAAGCAGCCCAGCTTCTCCACCTTTTGCCGGTAAGGCTCTGCTTGTGCAAGTTCGTTGATGCGCATATCATACATATCCACCTGTTCCCGCAGCTGGTAGTAACGGATTAGGTACTCCTGCAACACTTCGGACAGAATCTTGTTGCCGAGATCTAAACTTGAGAGCCACTCCAAATGCTTGTTTGTCCAATAACTCTTACCATCGTGAATCTTGCCGTGTCGGATACAAAATGCAATGATCTGTTGCTTGACGCGAGCCAATGCGCTGTTGGCGTCATCGCGCATACGGATATACTCTTTCACTGCGTTGTCCACTTCCGTCGGAATATATACAGGGCTGTAAGTATGGAAAGCAAGGCACTTGCTGATCAGGCGGGCATCTCTGCGATCTGTCTTGATGCGCTTGCCTGGCTTTGTCATCATTGTGGTCGGCGCAAGAATCACGCAGTCAATACCGTGAGCGTGCAATTGATGATACAATGAATAACCGAGACATCCCGCCTCGTAACCGCAGACAATGCGGCAATCCCGACTCTGCTGCTTTTCAATGCGAGCAAGGTATTTCAGAATATTTTTCGCGTCCGGCTCGACCTGAACTTCGGCAAAAAAGCGGTCGTCTTCCATGCTGTAGCAGCAAAGTGTGTAATTTGTGGTATGGACATCCATTCCTACATAGATTATACTTGTCATGATGACTCCTCCTCTTGTATGTGGTGATTCCTGTGTGCTTTTTGTTTGCACTTTAAGTATGACAGGTAAATCCACGCTTTACAAGCGAAGGGGTCATTTCATATTGTCTATCAGAAAATTACAGTTCACAGATAATGATCCTGACTGGCATTTCCGGTGGCCAGTCAGCTGTAGGATACGGGATGGTCTGTTGGAAAATCTGGACTTGGTTTCGGATCTTGAAGATCAGTGTTTCGAGTAAGTCCTTTGAGATGCATTTGTCGTTTTCTTTTTCACCAAGGATTTGAATCAGTGCCTCTAAATCAGGGAAGCTGCCCCAAATGAAGAAATCCCACGAGTCGAATGTACTGCGTTCGAATGCTAGGTTTTCTGCACAGATGATATCCTGGGTTTCTGCTGCCAGGTCAGAAAAGCAGATTCTCTCTTTACTAAAAGCCAGCCAGTCATATGCGCTGGAGAGAATATCTCGTTCAGGCGCGGTATACAGAAAGTGATGCCTGAGTTCTCCATTTGCGTGTCGATACCACTGATCGATGTTGAACCATTGACCATTGAAGAATAGCTCTACTGTGTAGCCGAGCCATTTACTCATGTGGTGCGCCTCCTATCGCCAAGTGCTTTGCCGTGCCTCTAATGGAGTCTTCTAATTTAAGTAATCATCTTCCCCACGGGAGTCCGAAATCCGTGCGCTTGATCTTGCACCGAGGGTGTCCATCTTTCCAGAAGACGATCCCCTCAATCACATGGGTTTTCAGGTAAGTGCGGATGCCCTCAAAGCTCCGATCCAGTTCGACAATGTCTTTCCCGTGGGGCTTGAGTACATCGGCATCGAGATTGTATGGGTTTGCTCTGAAATGTGGGCCGATGGCCTCATATGTTCCATCCGGTACAATTCCCATTCTGTCATACGCATCCCAGAACCATTTATCGCTGGTTGCAGTTCGGTCACAAGGTACCCAACAAGGCAAGTGGCCAGTGACAGGGTCTGCGTTCTCCTGACACTTGATTGCGTTAGACGGGACGGGCTTTCCATGTTTTGCATCGTATCTTTTGTAGAAAACACCATTGATGACCGCACAGCAGGCACCGTCCCATTTGATGGTCGCTACGCCTTCGCCGGCCATGACCCAAGCAAGGTCAGGGCTTACATTTGGCAGTATTCTGACAATTCGATGGTTTTCAAATTCTCGTTCAAAGAGAGTGGGTATCTTTTTCATTTAGGCTCCTTTTCGATGTTACTTCGCTGCTGCTTCTATCGAGCCATTCCTCAATGGAAATAAATCTCTCGGCATGACTGATTTTGCCAGCACAAGTGTCACAGTAGGGACTGATCCAGCCAGTGGAAACCTTTGTTGCAGGGTTCCCACATCTGATGCAAGTTCTCGCAGATAGGTGTTCGTATTTGGGGATGATGTCACGAAGCATCCGCTCTGTACAGCCAAAGTCATACCAACAGAGCGTTCCATATTTCTCCTTGATCTGGGTAATGCGGTATTGGTCGAGATACTCGGCACGTACCAATTCCTCACGGATATCTTCACACATTTGCTCCCCAAAAGCCTTACGCCAGCCGTCAGGCATGGAATCCAGTTCCGTATAAGAATAGTCGTAATCCTCTGGAACTTCTCCTGCCCAGCGGTTACGGGGCATAAGAAACGGAAATCGCTCAATCAGCTTTTGGTTCGATTCTTTATTCGATTGCATCTGAAACCCTCCTGTGTGTTTTCCTTTAGGTTGAAAAAAGCATTATTCGGACAGAGGTGATTTCTGCCCGAGGGTTTATCGCTTTCCAATCCTTGACCTGTGCGGCGACCTTCTTTTGAATCTCCTCATAATAGCGATACGCACCGGAGCGGTCATTCCATTCGAAATATTGATAAGCCTTCTTGAGTTCATCCTCCATCTTCCGGTATTCGTCTACTGAGACGAAGTCCAAAATATTATCGGATTCACCATTCTGAAAGGCAGCTACTTCAGATCGAAGAGCAAATGCAGAATGTTCTTTGCCAGAAGTGTTCAGTAGCTTCAAGATGTCATCGTAGCAAACGGCAATTCGGACGCTGTCCTCTGGGGTAAGCCAGTCGTTCACCGATGCCTGTAGATTTCTTGACATTTCGTCTACTGTGAACGGGTGCCCATCGCACTCAAGTTGCCGGTATGCTTTTTCAAACTGATACCTGCTGTCCGAGCGAAGCGTTGGAACAAGAATGAGTTGTTCGATAGGCAGCAGCTTCATCACTTGGGGGTTGATACAATGCCACTGATCATTTGTCAGAACCTCCGTAAAAATGAAATATGATGTGCTCATCTTACTCACTCCTTTCTGAGCTTCAACCGCTTTGTGATGTGGCCAGCTCTCTTGCATTAGCTTCCACATCTCAAGTCTTCCGTCCAGACATAATAAGGAATTGGCGAATGTGTCCCACGTTGGTGGGGTGGGAGATGCGTCATAAGTGATTGCAATGGAATACCCATCTTTCCCCTTTGAGGCAAGATCGGCTTTAATCTTTGCAATCCTATCTGGAGACTTGCTTTCTTCATATGTGAGGCGGTAGCAGGCAAACTTGTATCTGCCACCTTCACTGAAGGTTACCTCCATACATCTTCTCTCAAATCAGTTCTCATCGGGTCCCTCAAACAGCGCACGGAAAAGAGCCATATGCTCTCCCACGAGCTGCGGATACTGGTAGTAAATATGTCGGCAGAGGCTTCGGTAAAGCTCAATGAAGCGAATCTCATCGCAGAAATCGCAGAGACCGTCCATGATCCGCTCTAACTGCTGCTCATCGGTGATTCGATCCTTCAGCACCTGCTCGACCAACAAAGAGTAATGAGTGTATGCTGCGTCTCGCAGCTTGCTAATTCCCTCGACTATATCGCGGAGTTCTTCCATTGCGTTCTGGTATTCATCCATCTGTCTGTCCTCTTTTACCGCACAGCTCTCGCAGCTCTGCTTCTCTCTTTTCTGTGATGGCTTTGCTGTAATAGGTTGGGCGACCTGAGTGGTACTCTTCTGCCATCCATTTATCGAGATCAAAACTCCACTTGTGAGGTCCGAACTCGTCCGGGTAGTTCTCAATGAGAATGCGCTGCTTCTCGCGGATCTGCTCTATGATAGGGGCGATATCATATTGCGAGAACATCCTTGCGCCTTTCAACACATGGAGGATCTCGTTGCCCCACACTCGCTCATCAACGCCGCTGTATTTTTCAAAACCGATGCTGTCTGGATGTTCCTCGATTTTACCGCTATAGGAGATCAGGAGACAGTCATCTTTCAGGAAGTGGTTGATCCACAGGTTTGGGATATACCGCAAGTCGGTAATCCCTTTTGTGGAGAGAAAGCCCCACAGCTTATAGTATCTGCCAAAGACATACCATTCTGGGAGATCTTCCTCTTTGATTTTCGTTTTGTGATGTCCTGAAAAGAGAGTGAAGTCATCGTTCTGAATCCAGCACAACTTATGGTTTCTCCATACTCGGCGCTCAACTGTGTAGAGATTGTTCTTGAAACGACTCATTTGAAACCTCGCTTTATCATTTCCAGCGACACAACATCGTGGAACAGGAATCGAAGCTTGTCAATCTGCTTCTCTATGTGCCAGTGTCCGCAAAGCCATGCCTTGTAATCTACTTTTCCTTCTATTCCATCGAGCCATCGCTCTGTGCTGTCATCAACCGTATTCTGATCGATCATGGGTAAAAACGCATCTCGTGGTTCGTACTTATAAGGGCAGGTATGAGAGAGAACAATGTCAATTCTGTTTTTCGTGATTTGATCTTCCACATATGTCTTGATTTCTGCCGAGGGCTGCTCATCTGCAAACCACAGCAGATTGTTTTCCAGTCGGTAGTATTTGTCTACGCTATAAGCGCCGCCGATGACCAGATGCCGGGTCCCTTCCATAGTGAAGACGTCTCCGTCCCTGGCGAAGAGTAAGTTCGAATACTCATCCTCGTACCACACAAGGCCACCATTCCATTCTTTCTGCTTATAGCCCGCGAGAGTGTCTGGACGCCGTTCATGGTTTCCGTGAATACAGAAGACGGTGGGCTTTATTCTGGCAAGCGCATCTTTGCAATACCGATCCCGCCGATTGCCGTAATAGTTCGCTCCGACATCACCAAGGATGACGATTGTGTCTGATTTCGTGAGTTCAAAGTATTGGGCAAAAGCAGCGATCCCTTTCGCGTTGCCGTGAATATCGCCGGTGTAATAGACCATACATCCTCATCCTTTCTTACTTGTCCGGATTATAGCATCAATAGAACGGAAAATCTCGCAAAAGCCCAAATCGTAATCGTTTTGGGCTAAAACATAATCGTTTTTTGTATGCAACAGACCACAGGTCAATCTCTTAACCTGTGGTCTGTTGCTATTTGATATTCAGTTGATAAAATGATTACCATTTATCCTTGAGGAGATGGTGGTGCGAGCGTAGAGTGTTCTTGGTCGTTTTCAGAACATCCAACAGGACATAGGTTTCATACGGGGAACAGTTAGCAAAGATCTCCTGCGCTTCGGCGTTAGTGGTTTCGGTCACACCTGAGAGCTGCCTGTTCAGGAGCATGTCAGTCGATACCTCCAGTGCGTTGGCGATGCCGACGAAAGTTTCAAGGCTCATGACCTTTGTACCGCATTCAAGGTAGCTGATGTATCCAGCAGACTTGTCGATCATGGTGGACAACACCGCTTGGGAGATACGCTTGTTCTTTCTGATTTTCTGGATTCTTTGGCCAAGGACATAGTAATTGAGTTGCATAGAGAAGCCTCCTTAAAAATTTTGGCAACCCAATTATAGTGAAGCCGCTATTTTATAGCGCCATGATTATATAAAAGCAACCCTTGCATATTATATACTAACTTAAATTATAGTCGTTAGCTTATATCCGGCGAAGGGGAGGTGAGCTGGTCATGTATGAACAACAGAATCTGGAGCTGGTCGGCTCACGCATCAGAGCTGTACGAACCAGCAGAGGCATGAGTCAGGCAGACTTAGCGGTCAAAGCCGCTGTTTCGTTACCTTTAATCAGCAATATCGAACGAGGAAAAACGGGAATGCAGCTTGAGACTTTCGTCAAAGTGGCGGAAGCCCTTCAGGTGTCCGCAGACTATTTGCTCCGCCCAGATGTACCGGAGGTCAAGGCAATCTATCAAGGTGAGTTTGCAGAACTCCTTGAAGATTGCTCGGCCAGCGAGATGGAAACTATCTTAAACATTGTCCGAGAGGTCAAAGTCTCCATGCATAAGAATCAGAATAACGATTAATTATCGGATTGGGTGACCAATCCGATAATTTTTTTGCCATTTCCATACCATAGGTCAAGATGCTGACCTATGGTATCTTCTTATTTTTAAGCATTTTCCCTATAATTCACCCAAAAGGGCTTGCCCAAATGCCGGAGGAAAACATGGAAAACACGAAACTGCTGCCTTTAGGTACTGAACAAGGACTCGAAGAGACTGAGTATCCCTCCTTTGACTTGTGCCTGGGAGAAAACATGGTATCGCCCCTTGTGGCACAACACAGGCAGTGGTTGAAAACTATCCGCCATGAAATACCTAACCCCAAGATTCCATTCAAGGTTGCCGTGTACATCCGCTTTTTCAACCAGACGAAATATAGAGACGAGGAATATCTCGAACGCAACAAAGAGGTTTTTCGTGCTACGCTGGCTCAGTATCCTATGTGGGAGTTTGTAGGTTTCTATATTGACAATGGATCGACCGCTCCGTATATGGAGAACTCTACAGCATGGACTGAACTCCTGTCTGACTGCGATGCTGGGAAAGTCGATCTCATAATCACACAGAAGGTCAGCAATGTGTCCAGAGATGCTCAAGAAATGGCGATTTGCGCAAGAATGCTCGCTGCTCGCAAGCCTCCTGTTGGCATCTACTTCATATCAGAAGATCTATACACTTTGGCATCGTATTATCGTGACGATCTTCGAGAGCCTTGTTTTCTCCCAACCCCTGACTGGAAGATCCTGCCTGATGACGAGCTGGATATGAGAGGTGCGCTTCATGAGTAAATCAGCCAAGAAAGCAGCTGATCAAGCAGAACGTGAGAAAGTACATAAGCGATACTCGAATCGGAGAGAGCCAGATGTCATCTATCCGGCAAAGAAGCAGGTCGATTTCTACGATGCCGATATTCATCAGCGTGTTGCGGTCTACGTCCGAGTTTCAACTGATAATCTCGGTCAGGAAACTTCCTATGAACTTCAGAAGAACTATTACGAAGAGTTCGTCTTGAAGCATCCCAATTGGAAGCTTGTAAAGATCTACGCCGATAAAGGAATCTCGGGCACTTCGACAAAACACCGCGTTGAGCTAAACCAAATGCTCGCTGACAGCAGAGCCGGAAAAATCGACTTGATCATCACCAAATCAGTCTCGCGTCTTGCCAGAAATACCGTCGACTGTATTACTATGGTGCGGAATCTTGCGGAGCTCCGCAATCCAGTGGGCGTTTTCTTTGAGAGTGAATGCATATTCTCGCTGAACGAGGATACAAACATGCCGCTGTCTTTTTTGGCTTCCATCGCGGAAAACGAGTCCCGCATTCGAAGCCGCAGTATGGAAGTTTCGCTTGCTCAGCGGTTGAATGGAGGACTTCCTCTGACACCCAAGCTGTTGGGCTATTCCCATGATGCTGACGGCAAGTTGGTGATCAATCCGGACGAAGCGCCGACCGTGAAGCTCATATTCTATATGTATCTGTCCGGATATACTTCATCGCATATTGCAAAAACCCTCGAGGCACTTGGTAAGAGGACATTCCTTGGTAATTCCAAGTGGACTTCCGGCACCGTTATTCAGGTCTTGAGGAATGAGCGGCATTGTGGTGATGTTCTCACAAGAAAGACATTCACGCCTGATGTGATTAGTCATAAGTCCAAGAAAAACAGAGGAGAACGGCAGCAGAGTCTGTATAAAGGAGAACACGAGGCAATCGTGTCGAGAGATGACTATATAGCCGTTCAGCACATGATCAATAATGCAAAATACGGCGGGAAGTCTATTCTGCCGGAGCTTCGAGTGATTGGATCTGGCGTTCTGAAAGGATTTGTCACGATTAGCCCTAAGTGGGCAGGTTTCAAGGCAGCCGATTATTTGCAGGCTTCTATGAGTGTCTACACGGACGATACCTATTACGGCCAGCCTGCAGAGGGTGACGCTACATTCGAGGTGGCAGCTGGAGATTTTGATTTGCGCGGCTTTGAAGTTACGAATTCATCTCTCTTTGATGCGAACAAAAGACCGTATGTCTTATTTCAGAGCAAACAAATCAAGTTCAGCACAGATTGCGTCAGGCAGTTCGGGAAGGACAACAAAGTTGAACTGCTGATCCATCCGGGATTGCGGAAGCTCGCTGTTCGTCGCGCCTCTAAGGATTCTCGCCAGTGCGTACAGTGGTCAAGACCTGACGATGGAAAATACTATGCCAAAGAGATACCGTGTACCGCATTTGGTGGAACCCTATTCGAACTGCTCGATTGGGAAACCGATTTTAAGTTCAGGGCCTATGGTAGACTCCTCCAAAACGAAGGGGATTCGGTGTTCCTATTTGATTTGAGTGAACCCGAGATTTTTATCCAGTCCTATCTCATGACGGGGACAGATTCTCCCATCAGCGGCAATGGTGAGCTTTCTCCGCTTTCCGTATCAGGAAAGCGTGTTCGGGCAGTTCCGAAGAAACTGGCAGACAGGTTTGGGAGTGACTTTTATTCTCACAGACTTACCTCATCTTCACCAGAATTACAAAGTGAAGATGCATGGAAGCTTTGGCTGGAAGGCCAACTCTTTGAAACCGGTGAGAAGCTTCGAGTGACTAAGTTTGATGAAATGCAGCGATTCATAGCTGAGCAATTAGCCCCCATAAAGCAGAAGGAAGAGGTGGATTTTAATGCCTGAAAAAAACGATATCCCAACCTTTCGGAATCTTGATGGAGTGTACTACCGTGTGATTCGTGATGGTATACATGTCAACCGATGCTTTTCTGATTTGTCCGAAGCCGAGCAGGATGAGATCATGGCAGAGTATAACGCGGAACAACTCAGACGGCTTTGTCGCTTTCTCAGCATGAGCCTACGCCAGATTGGAAATGCGCTGGATCTTGTCAGAGACGAATGAAAGGAGAGCAGAATGGAAGTAGAGAATCAGGTTTCTTTCATCTCACCGATGCTGCAGAATACTCAATTCGGCAATGTCGATGATGAAACTACCATTACCTTTAAGGAGGATGCGGACACGCCAATGACAATCGACGCATCGGCACCAGGCGATGTGATCGAACTTAGTGACGACTTCGATTTTGATGGGTATCAGGTGGTTCGTAGGGAGTTCTTCGCTCATACTTTCGAGCCGTCTATCACCTTCAACAATTACAAAGTTTATGTCAATACTGCTTGCTTGAACAAGTTTCCCCATGCAGACTGTGTCCAACTCTTGATCAATCGAGAGTCGCACATTCTTGCGCTACGCCCTTGCGCCGAGTCAGAGCGAGACGCATTCGCGTGGTGCAACACATCTGGTGGGAAGAGGAGGCCCCGTCAGGTGACGGGTAAGTTCTTCTTTGCAAAGCTCTTTGAGCTGATGGACTGGAATATTGATTACAGGTACAAGCTGATTGGCAAGGTCATCCATGCTAATGATGAGTATCTGATTGTATTCGACTTGAACGCCTCCGAGATTTATCAGCGTATTGCAAAAGACGGAGGCAAGCCCAAGACTGCGCGTACACCTGTATTCCCAGCCGGTTGGAAGGATCAGTTCGGTTTGCCCTATCGTGAACACCAGAAATCTCTGCAGATCAATATCTTTGACGGATACGCGATTTATGGAATCAAGGATAGCACTGTATCCTCCACGGCATCCGTGGAAAATGTCACATCAGTCCATACCGCATATCAACCAGAGGTACCCGTGCAGGAGGGGAGTGTAAATGGGTAGTACGGATAACAGCGCGATCATGACCATTGACTTAAAGTGGAATCGCTTTCGCATACATAAGTCCACCCTGAACAAAATGGGGAATCCGCAATATGTTCAATTTCTGGTCAATCCAGAAGAAATGTTCATTGCTGTACTTGGCTCAGATCGGCCCCTCGCTGGTGGCACCTCCAACCGAGTGAAGTTGGTTCAAACATCACGCCATTATTCTATTGAGTTCTACAGTAATACACTCCTGTGTGCTTTGGTCAACATGATCGGTACTCTCGACTTCCAATACAGTTATCGTATGAGCGGAGAGGTGGATGTTGCAAACAGAGTAGCCTATTTCTCCATGAAAACCTTAAAGAAAAATGAAAGGAGACCTCCCAGCGATGGATAAAGGATTTGCGGTGTTGGAGATCGACCCGGAATTTAAGACGCTCATTCGACCTTTACGGAAAGATGAGTATCTTCAACTCGAAGTAAATCTTGCAGTAGACGGTTGCAGAGAGCCGATCATCACATGGAATAACATCATTGTTGATGGTCATAACCGTTACGAGATATGCAATCGACTTCACATTCCCTATGCTATACGAGAGATGCCATTTGAGAACCGAGAGCAAGCGATTGTCTGGATCTGCAGCAATCAGCTCGGCCGCCGAAATATCACGGAGGAAACCAGACGATATCTCATTGGAAAGCAGTATGAACTTGAGAAAGTAGCGCGTAAGCATCCGCCCAACATCAATGGGTTCAACCAGTATAAGCGGAGAAACAAGGGTGAGCGAGGCGATACTTTTCGGCGCACAGCCCAGAAGTTCAGCGCTCAATACAATGTATCTACTGGATCTGTGCAGAAGTATGCGATCTTCAGTAAGGCATTAGACGTTGTTGGACAGGCAGACCCCGAACTTCCTGGCAAAGTGCTTTCTGGCACTTTCAAAATATCTCACGAGAACCTTGTGGCCCTTTCGAAAATGCCGCCGGAAGAGATTAGACGGATCGGTGCAAGACCCGAAGACCTACAGCACCCGTTCACCAGTTACAGTGACACGCGAAAAGAATTTGCTGATACAGATGAGGAGCCAGTCGAATCTATGCAGGAGACTTTACCACTTATCAAAATTCCCCCTATGCACGACCCGGATGCCGAAATCGCCGGTTTGACTCTGACCGTTCCGTCATGGGTCAGTTCCATCGAGCGAGCCAGAAACAATGCGGATATGAACGCTGCTTCAACGAGTGCAAAAAGCAAACTTGAGGAGGCGCTGTTGTCACTACAGAAGAAGGTGTCCGAGATGCTCTCAGAAATCAGGGAGGTAGACTAATGCAAGACTTCAGCAGATTTGTTCCGAATGTCCACTTCGAGCAGATCCCGATCAAAAATCTCGTATCTAATCAGGAATACCAGCGGCCATTGTCTCAGGCTCAGGTTGAAAAAGCCATCGAGGATTTCGACCTGAACCAAATCAACCCGGTAAAGGTGAGCCGCCGTGATGGTGTCAACTATGTCTTTAATGGTCAGCACACCATAGAGATCGTTGCCACTGTGTCTGGTTCAAGAGAGACTCCTGTTTGGTGCATGATTTATGACAGCTTAGATTACAAGAACGAAGCGGACATTTTTGCAAATCAGATGAAGCATGTGCGGCCGCTGAAGCCTTACGAGATATTCATGGCAAATATCGAAGCGGGAAATGAACAGCAACTTGTTATTAAGCGGCTGGTAGAATCCTATTCTCTTTCTATCGGGCCGACCAAAGCATATGGCATGATCTGTGCGGTTGCCACGCTGGAGCGGATCTACACCAAATATGGTTACCATGTGCTTGACCGAACTTTGCGGCTCTGCGTTGGTACATGGGAGGGAGATATCGACTCTCTCGGTGCAAATGTATTAGCTGGTGTTGCGAGAATGGTCGTAGCATTTGGTGACCAGCTTCGTGACGAAACCTTTAAGGAGAGGGTTGGCTTCATGTCTGTTCGGCAGTTGTCTCGTATCGCTAAAGAGCGTGGAGCAGGGTCTCTTTGCTACGCCGAAGCTATGCTCGTTGCCTATAACCGAAAATGCAAATACACATTACGAATGACGAAGCTGCATTCAGGGAAGGTTGCGGTAGAAGATGATTTTGTAGAGGAAAATGAAGAACCGCTTGCAGATGATCCTGTTCTTGAATAATGAGCATCTGCGGATTGCTCTGTGGTTGATAACCGGCGAAAAAAAGATCTCCCTTGCTCGAAGGGAAATCTGATGGTGAATCAGGCTGTGCTATTGCCTGATTGGGGGGATTCTATGGAAGTAATCATTCATTTGCCGTGCTCAACGGAAGGTCAGGAAGATCTTTCCAAGCGTGTTGCAACTGTCCATGCACAGTTGATTTATAATTACATCTCAAGATTGGCGTGTTCAACAGAGCAAACGGTCGCCCTTCTCGATGCGATTCAGAAGAACATCCACGATGAAATAAAGAAAGAGAAAGAGGGATGATCCCTCAATCTCCTACGCTTAGACGGATTCTTCGACAAGGTAACCGCCACCGAAGATGATTTCCAGCTTGCCGCCGGGATAGACCTTAATGCATTCCACCATCTGGCGGACGATGGAATCATCATACTCCATGCACTTACTTTCTCGTTCGGCAATGATAGCTTGAATCTGCTCGAGACGGTTCTGCTCACCGTTATCCTTGGCGGTGCTTTCCTGAATGGCTGCTATACGCTGCTTGAGGAGTTCTGCTTCCTGCGACAGTGTCATGAACTCGCTTTCGTGGGCCTCGATACCATCGCCAGAACTGACACTCTCATTGACAAGGGCCAGCATCTTATTGTTTAAGGCTTCGATCTTTCGCTCCAACATATCTACTTCTTCCGGATCTCCATTAAGGCCGAGGGCTTCGCTGATGGTTGCTCTCATGAGTGCCTTATAGGTGGCGTTATCCTGCTTGTTGAACTTGTTGACCGCTCGAACGATGGCTTCCTGCAACTTGTCCTCCATAATGGTGGGGGAATCGCTGCAATACTTCTTGCCGTAGTCCAGTCGGCTGATACAGCGCCACACGATGCGCTTGGTACCATTTCTTGACCATGTCACGCGGCGGTAACGGGTACCGCAGTTGCCACAGATGAGCACATCGGTCAGGGCGTAGCGAGAATACTTTCCGGTGGATGTGATGGAACTCTTTGCAGATCCTGGCGTTTTGGTTTTTCGCCTGGCCAGTTCTTCCTGAACCTTGTTGAAGGTCACTCTGTCGATGATGGCTGGATGGTTATTTTGAACATAATACATTGGAGCTTCGCCGGTGTCCTTCTTCCGCTTCTTTTCGATGCAGTCAACGGTGACGGATTTTTGCAGGATCGCATCTCCGCAGTATCGCTCGTTGGAGAGCATATTCATGATCATGCCCTTGCTAAAGCTGATGGTTTTGCCGGGGATATCATAGTTCTCAGCCTGCATCATCTTGGAAATATTGTCCACGGTTTCTCCAGCCAGATAGAGATTGAAGATGCGTTCCACGATAGCCGCTTCACTCGGTACGATTTCAGGCTCACCGTCAGCACCCTTTTTATAGCCAAGGAACCGCTTGTATATGAACACTGGTGTTCCTTCCTCGAACTTCTTGCGAACGCTCCAAGTAATGTTCTTACTGATGCTTTCGGATTCGGACTGTGCGAAGCCCGCATAGATGACCAGATACAGTTCGCTATCCGTCTTGAGTGTGTCGATCTGCTGCTCCTCAAAGTAGACGCCGATGCCTTTGGACTTGAGCATTCGGACATAGTCAAGGCAGTCTACCGTATTTCTTGCAAAGCGGGATACGGATTTGGTGATGATGTAATCGATCTTTCCGGCCAGACAGGCGTTGATCATTTTATTAAACTCGGGCCGCTTGTCGGCTCTTGTGCCGGACTTACCCTCGTCAGCGAAGAGACCTGCAAAGCACCAATCTTTGCGGCTGGCGATCATCTCGGTGTACACCTTCTTTTGGTTGGCGTAGGAGACGAGCTGCTCTTCGCTGTCTGTCGAGACACGGCAGTATGCGGCAACCTTCTTCTGCCTGTATTTTTCTTTGTCTACTGTCATGGAGCGTTTTGGCTCTATGACAGTGACGATTTTTTTAGGAACTTTCGTTACTTCCATCGTCCAGCGTAACCTCCGTTTCTGTCTTAGTATGAAGTACCACCTTGCCTTGTTCGCCGAGTGTGATGTATGAGGTGAGGGCGGTAAAGTAATCTTTATTGAATTCATCCTGCGTGACCATCGTTTGTGCCAGCTTTCTTGCGAGCGATACTGTGAGGTTCAACTTGGCATTGCTCTGCTCGTACATGAGCGCTGCCATCTCGATGGTCTTTTCGATGATGACCTCCTCGTTTGGAGCGTCACGCTCCAGCTCCAGAGCGATATCATTTCCTACCTTGGTGACCTTCGCATCTGGCTCATACCGTTTCTTGGGCTTCGGCTGGAGCAGATGGTCATTGAGGATGACACGATTGATGAGGACTGTAATGGTTTCGATGAGTTGGGTATCGCTGATGCGGACTCTGATGCCGCAGTCATCGTTAGTACAGTTCCAGCTCTCTCGAATGTGATGCTTTGCGTTGATGCGGCGTTTCATCGGCTGTCCGCAGCTATCACACCGAACGAAGTCTCGGAGCAGGTCGATGGCATCGTTTTCCTTTTCGCAAGCATTACACTGACGAGCGATTTTCAGATTAACTGCCGCCTCGTACATTTCCTCATCTATGATGGGATCATATTCTTCTGTTCCTGCATATTTGGCGTTGTCGATGATCCTTGCAATACGGGCCTTATCCCATATAGCGCTCTTTTGCGTATAAGGAATCTGGTGGTCGGTCAACTCGTCAGCAATCGCTTTCAAGGAAGCTCCGTTCAGATACGATTTGAAAATTTCTCTGATAACTTCCGCTTCTTCTCCTGAGATGACCGTTCTACCATTGCGCATTGTGTATCCGTATGGGATATACCGCGTCTTTTTCATGACTGCCTCCTATATGCGTTCCCTGAATCGTAGCCCACCAAGGAATTCTACGGACATTTCATCCTCTTTATTGATTTGGATGGACTTCACAATTTCCAGAAAGAGTTTCTCATTGAATTCCTCAAGGGGTTCTTCCAGTTCGAAGATGAGCATTTTTAATTTCTTGACTTCCTCGAGCATGGAGGCAGTCTTTGAATTAAACTTTTCCTGCCTGACATCCTTGAGCTTTGCCAGCTCTGCACCGATCTCATTGGCTTGTGCCTGATAAACTTCAGGGGCGAGGTATCCCTTGGATCGGAGCTGTTCGAGCATGAGCAGTTTCGCATTCAACTCGGCAATACTATTGCTTAAATCGCGCGCAACCAGATTGTTCCGCTTCATAGCTGCCAGCGTCATCTCCAGTCGGCTGATGACTTGACCGAGGATGTTATCTTCAGAGAACCGCAGCTTGTTCACCATGGTGATAAAGCCGTCATAGATCCGCTCTTCGCTATAATAGTGAGAATCGCAAGCTGTGCTGTCATCTTTGTGAAGGGCACATACCCACTTCACAGTACCCGACACACTCCTTCGCCGATAGAAAGAGCCGCACTCAGAACACTGAATGCGGCTTGTAAGCGGATAGATATTTTGGGTACTTGTTCTGGAGAAAGTCTCCTTGCGCTTTTGGATAAGCTGCTGAACAGCATTGAACACATCCGTGTCAATGATACCGGGATGTGTCCCTTTGGCGTAGAAGCGATCTTCCTGTCCACGGTTGATATGCTGGTTGAATGGGACCGTTGTTTCACGGTAAGTTTTTTGATAGAAACTATCGCCGATATACCGTTCATTTTTCAGCATATAGGCTATTCGGTACGGATGCCAGCTCTCCTTGCCGGCCTTGGTAGGAATATTGCGACTCTTCAATTCTCTGCCAATCTCACTGATGGAGAAACCCCGCAAATACAGGTCAAAAATGTCCCGCACAACAGCAGCTTCCGGCTCGTACACAGCCAATGCCTTGTCGACCAACCGGTATCCGTAAGGGGCGTTGCTGTCCACATACTCTCCAAGTTCCATGCGTTTGACGATTGAGAGGCGCTGGTTCATAGAGATGGACTGCGATTCCTCCTGCGCAAGAGCAGCGAAGGTATTAAGAAGCATCTCGTCGCCCATAGACAGCGTCGAGATGCCTTCCTTTTCAAATTGAACGCCCACGCCCAACAGCTTGAGCTTTCTTACATAGGTCAGAGCGTCTTTTGTGTTTCGTGCGAAGCGGGAGATGGATTTCGTGATGATCAAGTCAATTTGCTTGAGCTCACACATGCGGATCATCCGCTGAAATTCATTGCGGGTTTCGCTTTTCATTCCGGTAAGCCCTTCATCGGCGAAGATGTCCACCAGTTCCCAATCGTCGCGTGCGCCGATGCATTTTTTGTATGCTCGGATCTGTGCGGCATAGGAGTTGAGCTGATCAGCGGAGTTGGAAGACACTCGGCAGTAAGCTGCAACCTGCATCTTCTTCGTGCTCTGTCTTGTGATCGGGGTGATGAGCCGTACTTCAGGCATTTCGGTGCCCTCCTCTCTCGTTTTTTGGTTGGTATCATTATATGATACCAACCACTTTTGGCAAACCACATTATACTGATAACTATTCTGAATAGCTGTTATGAAATGACATTTTTCAATCGAAAAAGTCAACGAACTTTTACCTGTCAAATTGTGCAGAATACCA
>ENA-UEPJ01002499-UEPJ01002499.1-human-gut-metagenome-genome-assembly--contig:-NODE-2499-length-18684-cov-135.167356_pt1 | contig 18684 bp, 16 predicted proteins | sample MGYA00242890_ERZ507896 | MGnify/ENA primary metagenome ERZ507896 (study PRJEB26167, sample SAMN06115508) | human gut metagenome | host: Homo sapiens | place: China:Qinghai | collected 2015-08-20... | reverse complement strand
CGGTTTGAAAGCTGGTATGGGTAAATCTCAGGCTGAAGAAGCTAAGGCTGTAGAATGTGGTTACTGGCACTTGTGGCGCTTCAACCCGGCTCTGGAAGAAGAAGGTAAGAATCCGTTCTCACTCGACTCTAAAGAACCGAACTGGGAAGGCTTCCAGGATTATCTGAAGGGTGAAGTTCGTTTCGCATCTGTAATGAAACAATACCCGACAGAAGCTGCTGACTTGTTCGCTGCTTGCGAAGACATGGCTAAGAAACGCTATGCTTCTTACAAGCGTATGGCTGCAATGGACTGGAGCGACGAAAAAGCTGAATAATTTATTTTAGCATATAATCAACGAAAAACGGCTGCCTGCAAAGGTGGCCGTTTTTTTGATTACAAGCTTTTTCTTATGTTTGCATTGAATTATCAATAACGAAAAGCTTTATGAAATACTTAATTGTTTCCGACATACACGGATGCCTTCCTGCATTAGAAAAAGTCCTGCAGTTTTACCAGGCACATCACTTTGATATGCTCATTATTTTGGGAGATATATTGAATTACGGGCCACGTAACGGACTTCCTGAGGGACTCAATCCAAAAGGTATTGCAGAGAAACTAAATGAAATGGCAGGAGAAATCGTAGCAATACGAGGAAATTGTGATTCTGAAGTAGACCAGATGTTGCTGAACTTCCCTATTTTATCAGATTACACATTAATCGTAGATAATGGCAAGAAGTTATTCCTCACCCACGGGCACATCTACAATGAAGAAAAACGCCCGCAAAATGGATATGATGCCTTTTTCTACGGACATACCCATTTATGGAAACTGGAAAGAACGGCAAACGGCATCATCTGTAACACGGGCTCCATTACTTTCCCCAAAGGAGGCAACCCTCCCACTTTTGCTAGCTATGAAAATGGGAAAATCACTATATACCATCTAAATGGCGAAATACTGAAAGAACTTCCACTATAACAACCAAAAGGGCATAAAAAAGGCTGCCAACCTATCGTAACCCATAACAGACAATACATACATTACGATTCGGAAGGCAGCCACTCCCCATCTTATTGAATTATAGCAATAGACAAGATATATTACAGTTCAGAAAATGGCTTTGGTTTTCCACCCAAAGGGAAAGAAATTCCCAAGAAACCATTCACTGATTTAGAATTACCTCCAAAGAACATATAGTCGGTTCCTACAAACAACGGACCCAACTTCACCGCTAGACCAATTGACTTACCACTTGCTTGAATCGGAGAGTAACTAATAGCTGCATTCAGCCAGTTCTTTGGACGGAATGTGGCCAAGAAAGTCAATTCATTCAATGTTTTGGGCTCTGCAAAACGAGCGGTGTACATAGCACCTACACTCAACTTATTATTCAACAATCCATATTCTCCAGCCAATAACAGTGTAGAATACAAACGGGTTTTTGTTTTTACCTTTTCAGGTGAACCTTCTTCAAAATCAAAACGTTCGAACGACAAGAAATCACCTCCGATGTAACGATCGTAGTTACTTGCATCAATCGTTTCATGAGCTTCTCCACTTACCGTAGCCACAGTTGTTTCGCTTTCCTTCCATTTCAGGAAACCTAAATCAAGAATAGAAGCTGATACGGTCAAGTTATCCCATACTTTATAACTTGCTCCTAAATCAATACCAAAACCTGAACCTGCAATACCTAAGTCGCCTGCATCCAAGTCAAAGTTATCAATCATTCCATTGTTATCAAAAGTCATACCTCCACCTTTCAAGGTAGTAATTACGTTACCATTCGCAGAATAATCGTAATGTGCTCCATACCAATCAGAAGGAGAAAGTTCGCCACGAGACTCATAATCTGCATAATTTGTATATTGAGGATTCGGAACATCCAAATTCAAATCAAACTGATTGATGTTCATTTCTGCACGGGCCAAACCTAACAAGACCTTCACGCGTCCACCTACTGTCAATTTTGAATTATTCCAACTGAAACCATCTTGATCAATATCGTGCAAGAAGCTAAACATGGACTTAGGTATCTGAGCACCTAAATCTACACGGGCACCTACATTAACCGACCAAAAGTTCTTTCCTTTATACCATCCGAAAGAGAGAATATCCGTATTGACATTGACATTCAACCGGTTATCATTAGACAAACGATTCATGAATTTCTGATTATTATAGAAACCATCACTATTATCAATAATATCTATAATATCTTGTGTACCCAAAGAATTTGAACTTGCCGATACATTCAACGAACCAATTGCCGGAATATTAAAATATCCGCTAGTCGGTGCCAAAGCCGGATTCAACTGCATACGATAATGAGTACCTTCCATAAAATATGAAGTACGTAAAAACTGCGCATTGGCAGGTAAAACAAAACCCATCATAAGAAGTAAAGCCCCCATGAACTTCTTAGATGCATAAAGTCTGCTTGTTGTCATGATTTTATCTTTTTTTAATTCTTGTTATCGAATGCAAATATATAGCATTTAAGTAACAAATAAAAGCACAAGTCAACACTTTTTTAGCATAAACCGAACATTTTCATGGCTATTTGGAGAAAATTCGTGCTTATTCTGCAAAAATATGTAGAAAGTGAAACAAAAGGAAATATCAGAAATTCAGGTTCAACTGCCCGTCACCAAGCAGATTGAAGGTCATTCGGTGGTAGGGAGTCGTTCCACGTTCGGCGATGGCGGCACGATGTTTTTTAGTCGGGTATCCTTTATTCTTATTCCAGTCATAAAACGGATATTCTTCGTGAAGACGATTCATATAATCATCTCTGTAGGTTTTAGCCAGTATAGAAGCGGCGGCTATCGAGAGATATTTACCGTCTCCTTTTATCACGGTAGTATGAGGAATGTCAGGATATTTATTGAAACGGTTTCCGTCGATCAGCAAATGCTGAGGACGGACAGAGAGCTGATCGACAGCCCGGTGCATCGCCAGAAAGGAGGCGCGGAGAATGTTTATCTCGTCTATCTCTTCGGGCGACACCACTCCTACCGCCCATGCCAGCGCTTCTTTCTCTATCACTTCACGAAGTGCGTAGCGTTGCTTCTCGGTCAGTTGCTTCGAATCATTCAGCAACTCATTCTTGAAATCTCTAGGAAGAATGACGGCGGCAGCATACACTGATCCTGCCAGGCAACCGCGGCCGGCCTCATCGCAGCCGGCCTCTATCAGGTCTTTATTTAAGTAAGGTAGTAGCATACTTATTCTTTTTTTTATCTGCCACAAAGATAAAGGAAATAAAAAAGGAGACCTCATCCAAGGTCCCCTTTTTCCGTCATTCATTCACACAAACAAACAATTGTTCCCCAAATATATTCTACCGGTTCACAGCCCTAGCGACCGGAACCATCACCCTACCATTCGTTTTACAGATTTTGTTCGTTGATAACATCAGCCTTTCCCCTTAGCCATTATGATAGATTTCTTCCATTTCCCCTTTATAACTTATAATATATCGTCTTGCAAAAGTATCTAAATAATAAGAGACGAGAAAATGGCTTTGAGCGAGTATTTGCATGAAATGCCCCGAAACAGGATCATCTGCCGGAAAAAAGTGATTAAGTGCGCAAAAAAGGTGTTTACCCGGTTCTATATAATCAGAAAGCGATAACCGGACTTATCTCCGGCTATCGCCCTCTTCAATAAACAAACCTTCTTTTAGTTAAAACAAACTCCAGGCGACGGTAAGCCCTGCCATCACAATGGCTACCATGCTCATGAGCTTGATTAAAATATTCAGACTCGGGCCGGAAGTATCCTTAAACGGGTCGCCCACAGTATCGCCTACTACGGTTGCCTTATGCACTTCACCGCCTTTGCCTCCAAAGTTCCCCTCTTCTACATATTTCTTCGCATTATCCCACGCACCGCCTGCATTGGCCATAAAGATAGCCAGCACAAAACCTGTGCTCAAACCGCCGATCAACAGTCCCAGTACTCCGGTCACTCCGAAGATTAATCCGGTAGCGATAGGCGCAAGGATAGCAATCAGCGACGGAATCACCATTTCGCGCTGCGCACCCTTGGTTGAGATAGCCACACAACGTTCATAATCCGGCTCGGCTTCTCCTGTCAGAATGCCTTTGATCTCACGGAACTGACGACGCACCTCATCCACCATGTGTCCGGCTGCGCGGCCGACCGCATTCATCGTCAGTCCACAGAACAGGAACGCCATCATCGAACCGAGGAACATACCGGAAAGAACTTTGGGATTCATCAGCGTCACGTCGTAATAGTTCATGAAATCGACAAAGGTAGCATTGGCGGTAGAGACGACATCGCCGTTCGGCATACTCAGGTCTATTGTTCCCAAGCGGGTCAGACCGATACGGATTTCTTCGATATAGGATGCCAGCAAAGCCAGTCCGGTCAATGCAGCGGAACCGATAGCAAAACCTTTTCCGGTTGCCGCGGTTGTATTTCCCAAAGAGTCGAGCGCATCGGTACGCTTGCGGACTTCGGCACCCAGACCGGCCATTTCGGCATTACCGCCTGCATTATCAGCAATCGGGCCGTAAGCGTCCGTAGCCAGTGTGATTCCTAATGTGGACAGCATACCGACAGCGGCAATACCGATACCGTAGAGTCCCATACCCACGTTGGAAAAATCGAAACCGGAAGCAAGCAGGAAGGAGGCAATGATACCCACCACTACCGCAATCACGGGAATAGCCGTAGAAAGCATACCCAGACCGATACCGGAGATAATGACGGTGGCAGGTCCAGTCTTTCCGCTTTCACTCAGTTTCTGAGTAGGGCGATACGACTGGGAAGTATAATATTCGGTAGAACGTCCGATCACAATGCCGACCAACAGGCCGACTACGACAGCGCATGAAATCCAAATCCAGTTGTCCAACTGTAAGAGCCACAGGATTAAGAAGGTAGCAGCCACAATCAGCACGGAACTCAGGTTTGTTCCGAATGCCAGCGAGCCGAGCAAATCTTTCACCGTCGCATTTTCTTTGGTGCGCACGGAGAAGATGCCGATAATGGAAAGCAGAATACCTACCGCAGCAATCAGCATCGGGGCAATAACTGCTTTGAACTGCATGACCGTATCTGCCGAATGTATAAAGGCGGCAGCACCCAATGCGGCAGTCGCCAGGATAGAACCGCAATAAGATTCGTACAAGTCGGCTCCCATACCTGCCACGTCGCCTACGTTATCGCCTACATTATCGGCAATGGTGGCAGGGTTTCGCGGATCGTCTTCGGGAATTCCGGCTTCTACCTTACCCACAAGGTCGGCGCCTACGTCGGCAGCTTTTGTATATATACCGCCACCTACACGGGCAAAGAGCGCCTGTGTGGAAGCTCCCATACCGAACGTCAGCATCGTGGTAGTGATTACGCAAAGTTTATGAGTCGGTGTCAGTGCGTCGGCGGGAATCACCGCGTTCAGCAACAGATACCAGAAAGATATATCGAGCAACCCCAGTCCGACTACAACGAGTCCCATTACCGCACCACTGCGGAAAGCGATTCTCAGTCCGGAGTTCAATGAATTGCGTGCCGCATTCGCCGTACGTGCCGAAGCATAGGTTGCCGTCTTCATACCCAGGAAACCGGAAAGACCGGAGAAGAAACCACCCGTCAGGAAAGCTATGGGAACCCACACATTCTGAACATGAAAGCCATAAGCCATAATTGAAAACAAAATAACCAGCCCAAGGAAAACACAACCTACAATCTTGTACTGTTGTTTCAGATAAGACATAGCTCCCTTGCGTACCGCAGCGGCTATTTTTATCATTTGGGGAGTACCTTCACTCTCTTTCATCATCTGCTTATGGAAGTAATAAGCAAAACAGAGGGCTAACACTGAAGCGACCGGAACCAGCCAGAAAAGAATGCTATCCATAGAATTAATTATTAAAGGGTTTTATGGAGGCTAAAAGTATGGAAATCAAACGAAAAAAGCAAGCAAAAGAGAAAAAAAATCCAACTTGCCGATTGATGCGATAACTCTCAATGAAACGAAGGTAAAACAAGTAAAAAAGTCTTTTGAGAATCCTGCAAAAGAGCATCAGGCCAATAGCTCGTTAGTTAATTTTTAGTCTTATTACGTTAATCGTTAACAAACCCGTTATTTCTATTAAACCATGTTATAAAGCGCCTCACTTTGCCCCGAAAATTTGGAGATAGCCGAAAAGTCCCTATCTTTGTAGTGTGTTTTTCATAGTATTAGATTTAAGGTTAACAAAAGATTGGCTGTCTGGGATAGATAGCCTTTTTTTATGCCCGCACCATTCGATTCATCCAATTAGTATCAATTCACTTTATACAACTTTTTAACCCACCAAAAGTGTTTTTAAACCCCAAAAGTTGTAGATTATAAATACTATGTTTATATTTGCAACATGAAAAAAGCGCTCGAGAAAATGTAGTATCTACAACTCGTCTGTGAAGTGGGTGGCGGTTGTGATATAGACAGCGTTCATAAGACAAACAAGCAAGCAATCTACAACAATAAAAATATGAAAGTTAGACTTATGACGAAAGTTAGTGCTGCAACCCTCATTTCAGCAATTGCCTGCAGCATATTCACGGGATGTACCGAAAAAGACCTATACAATCCCGAACGTGGAAAAACAGAACTAAAGCCGGAGAGCGAATACTTTGACTTTGCAACAACAGCCCAGGTAGCTTTTGACGTGAATTATGGAAAAATCGCAGGAGGCGCATTAATAGAGGTGTTTACAGAAGACCCCATCACCTATCAGACAAACAACCTCTACTCCATCAACGGCGAAGCGGTTTTTAAAATCTTTGCAGATGCAGACGGACGCTTCACCGGCAACGTAGAACTGCCCAAAGCGACAGAAAAGGTATATATCATCTCACAAAGTTGGGGAGCCCCCATGTGTGTGGAAGCGGATGTGGAAAACGGCAAAGTGGTGGTAGATATGACCGAGGACAATGCCAACACTCGCTCAGCTGCCATGACACGTGCAAAATCCAACCTGACTATCGACCTAAAGGATAGGAAGGAACGGGTATACTCCATCGTTGGATGGGGACAATCTCACGGTGAGATTATTGATAATAATGACATTGTAACTACGGGAAATTTCAATGACGGAACTTTAAAGCAGTTACAACACACACTGTGGAAAGGTTATGACAGCAAACCCAGCAATCTGGACAACAGAGCTTTGGTGAGCGATACAAAGCATGTGAACACCACCATTGCCCAAGCATATATCAACAACCAGGGACAACACGTAACGATTACCGATGCAGAACTGTATCTGACCTTCCTGACCGAACGTGCCGGTTACCTGACTTCCATCGGCTATTATTACTACAAGACCAATGAAATTCCCAACAGCCCTGACAAGGTAGACAAATTCATTATCATTCCCAATGCATCCATTGCAGGAGACGACCCGTATACCGGATGGTCTGGAAGTGGTAACAAATATTCCCGATATGACGCTCCCATACAGAAGAATACAAAAATACAACTTCTGTATCAGGACGAAAACGGTAATGTCTCCACCAAATTCCCGGCAGGATATACCATAGGATATTTCATCATCCCCAATGGATATACCCCCAATAAAGGTATCGACTACTCTATAAATTATATATATTCCAATAAAGAATGGAACAAGATATATGCAGGCCAACAAGCTCGCTTTATCTCCCTCTCCACCAGCAACGGCACGGTAGTCTACGGAGTAGAAGATGGCGATGATACCAGCTACGAAGACATACTGTTCTGTATCGATGCCAACCCCAATGAAGCCATTCAAGACCCGGACCGTCCGGTCATAGACCCGGAAGAGCCTACGGTGACGAGCTCCGAAACAACCTACCGCACGTATGCCTACGAAGACATCTGGCCCAATGGCGGTGACTATGACTTGAACGACGTGATTATCGAACACAAACGGGCCATTTCATTCAACAGCAACAATTATGTGCTGAAGGTGGAAGACACCTTTGTACCCGTACAGCAAAGTGGTGCCGCCACATACTCCAACGCATTTGCCGTGCAATATGTGGCCAGCCAGCGAGGCAGCATAGAACTGCCTGCCGGAGCAGTCGATGAAACAGAGACCTCTTCTGTCATCCTATTCCCCGATGCAAAGTCTGTGCAGGGCAACGAATTTACCGTAACCCGTACATTTGCAGACAACACATTGCCTAAGAAGAATCTGGAGAGCGACTTGAACCCGTTCATCATTGCCCAGTATACAGCCGGAGCCGACAACCGGACAGAAGTGCATCTGCCCAAGAAGAAAGCGACCGGTAAAGCCAACGCAGAGCAAATCGGAGCCGAAGACGATGCCTACTACATCAACAAGGACGGCAAATATCCATTCGCCATCATGCTGCCGGCCACAACCGGCACGGAAGGCCCCATCCGGTTCACTCCGGCAAAGGAAACCGTACGCATCGACCTGGAGTATCCCGATTTCGCCAAATGGGTAGAGTCCAATGGTGCCACCAATAATGACTGGTATCTCTACTACCAGTCGTCCAAAGAGTGAAATCCTACGACATTGCTTAAAGAAGAGCCGCGCAATAGTTGCATTTGCGCGGCTTTTTCATGCATGACCATTACCGTTATGAAATTATTTTTTCTACATTTGCATCCGCTAAAAGGAAACAAAACCGCATCAGGCTGAAAAAAACATGAGGAATACATCACCCGCCGCACCTACCATCCGCTTCCGCCGCTGGAGCAGAAAAGCCTACGCTGCATTTGCCAGCATAGGACGGTGTGTCACCATCGGTTGCCTGCGCAAAAGCGTGGCAGACAGCTCTCTGTCCAAACAGAAGACTGCGGGAACCGCCGGACATGCCGGATGCGGGGAAGAGAGTACCTGGAAAGGAGAAACGGAAGGAAGGGAAACCGACACCGGCATTCCGCTGGGTAGCAGCAGCGTCCTGACAAGTATCCTCACGGAGCCGGGAACGAACCGGCACATTCTTTTTGAAACACAATTCATCCGCCCCTGCGGGAATACGGGCGGACAAGACACATATAGCCTGAAACAAAAGAGAACAAGAGGTACGGATTACCGGAAGCCATGCAGCAGAATGACGAGCTGCACCGCCCCGGCAATCCGTACCTCTGTCTTTATCCATGAACATAACCCAAGAAAGATATGACCCTACAGAAATTAAAGGAACAAGTGCTGCGCGGCAGCCACATCAGTAAGGAAGAAGCCGAATGGCTGGCTGTGCAACCCGACAAGGAAGCGCTATACGAAGCTGCCCACGAGATAACCCGGGCCCGAGCCTCGGAGGAGTTCGACATGTGCTCCATCATTAATGCCAAGTCCGGACGATGCCCGGAAAACTGCAAGTGGTGTGCACAGTCGTCGCACTACAAAACCCAGGCAGACGTGTACGACCTGGTGGACAAAGAAGAATGCCTGCGGCATGCCCTGCATAATGAAGCCCAGGGCGTGGCACGTTTCTCGCTGGTGACCAGTGGACGGAAGCCCTCCTCCAGAAACATGGAGAAACTGTGCGAAGCCGCCCGGCACATGCGCCGGCACTCGTCCATCCAGTTGTGCGCATCACTGGGACTGCTCAACGAAGACGAAATGCGGGCACTGCACGACGCAGGCATCACCCGCTATCACTGCAACCTGGAGACAGCCCCCTCCTACTTTCCCCAACTGTGCAGCACGCACACGCAGGAAGAGAAGCTGCGCACCCTGCAAGCCGCCCGCAACGTAGGCATGGACATCTGCAGCGGCGGCATCATCGGCATGGGCGAGAGCATGGAGCAACGCATCGAATTCGCCTTCACACTGCGCGAGCTGGAAGTACAGTCCATCCCCATCAACCTCCTGAGCCCCATCCCCGGCACACCGCTGGAACGGCAGGCACCACTCAGCGAGGAGGAAATACTGACCACCATCGCCCTCTTCCGCTTCATCAACCCGACGGCTTTCCTCCGCTTTGCCGGAGGACGCTCGCAACTGAGCAAGGAGGCCGTAAAGCAAGCGCTACACATCGGCATCAACTCCGCCATCGTGGGCGACCTGCTGACAACGCTCGGCTCGAAAGTGTCGGAAGACAAGGTACTGATAGAAGATGCCGGATACCGGTTCTGCGGCTCGCAGTTCGACAGAGAGCACCTATGGCACCCCTATACCTCCACAACCAACCCGCTACCGGTGTACAAGGTGAAGCATGCCGAAGGCGCCACCATCACCCTGGAAAGCGGAGAAACACTCGTAGAGGGAATGTCGTCGTGGTGGTGCGCCGTCCACGGGTACAACCACCCTACACTGAACCGGGCGGCAGAGGAACAGCTGGGCAAGATGTCGCATGTGATGTTCGGAGGGCTGACACACGACCCTGCCATTGAACTGGGCCAGTTGCTGCTACCGCTTGTCCCGCCGTCCATGCAGAAGATATTCTATGCCGACTCGGGCTCGGTGGCAGTAGAGGTGGCCTTGAAAATGGCCGTGCAGTACTGGTATGGCAAGGGAAAGGCGAAGAAGAACAATTTTGTGACTATCCGTTCGGGCTATCACGGGGATACATGGAATGCCATGTCTGTCTGCGACCCGGTGACGGGCATGCATTCGCTGTTCGGGGCATCATTGCCGATGCGCTATTTCGTGCCGCAGCCGCGCTCGCGCTTCCACGGCGAATGGGATGAACGGGATACGGTGGAACTGCGGAAACTGGTAGAGGAGCATCACGAGGAACTGGCAGCGCTTATCCTCGAACCTGTGGTGCAGGGCGCTGGCGGCATGTGGTTCTACCACCCCCAGTACCTGCGCGAAGCGGCACAGATATGCAAGGAACATGGCCTGCTGCTGATATTCGATGAGATAGCCACGGGCTTCGGACGGACGGGAAAACTCTTTGCCTGGGAGCATGCGGGTGTAGAACCGGACATCATGTGCATAGGAAAGGCCATAACGGGCGGATACATGACGCTGTCTGCCGTACTGACGACGAATGAAGTGGCGGATACCATCTCCAACCATACGCCGGAGGTGTTTATGCACGGACCCACCTTTATGGGAAACCCACTGGCATGCGCCGTAGCGTGCGCTTCGGTGAAGCTGCTGACCTCGCCCGAATACGACTGGCAAGGCAAGGTGACTCGCATCAGCCGGCAACTGCAAGAAGAGCTTGAACCGGCACGCCGATTACCGCAAGTGACGGATGTACGTGTGCTGGGAGCCATCGGGGTGATTGAGACAAAAAAGCCCGTAGACATGGCGTGGATGCAAAAACGCTTCGTTGAGGAGGGAATCTGGGTACGCCCGTTCGGAAGATTGGTATACCTGATGCCTCCGTTCATTATAGAGCCGGAACAGTTGAGGAAGCTGACGGGAGGGTTGATGAAAATTATACAGGAAATGAATTGAGAGGATAAAGGGAAAATTATTATATCAAGAATTTATGAACGTAACTAACTATATGCAGCAAGAGCTGCAAACATTGAAAGAACACAGCAACCTGCGCCGCCTGCCGCAACTGACACACGAGGGACGCACGGTTGTAGCCGATGGCCGGCATATGCTGAACCTTTCGTCCAACGACTATCTGGGTCTGGCTGCCGACCGCCAGCTGAAGGAAGAATTCCTGCAGACACTGACACCGGACACCTTCCTGCCGACTTCCTCCTCCTCCCGCCTGCTGACGGGGAACTTCGGGATTTACGAAGAACTGGAGACGGAACTCGCCACACTTTTCGGCACAGAGACAGCACTGGTGCTCAATAGCGGCTATCATGCCAATATGGGGATTCTACCCGCCGTGAGCGATACACAAACCCTGATACTGGCAGACAAGCTGGTGCATGCCAGCATCATCGACGGCATCCGCCTATCCACCGCACGCTGCATCCGCTTCCGCCACAACGACCTGGTACAACTGGAACGCCTGCTGGAACAACACCATGCAACATTCCGGCAATTGATTATCGTCACAGAAAGCATCTTCAGCATGGACGGTGACCAAGCCGACCTCACGGCATTGGTGCGTTTGAAAAAAAGATACTCCAACGTACTGCTCTATGTGGACGAAGCCCATGCATTCGGCGTAAGGGGACTGCGCGGTCTGGGCTGCGCCGAAGAAACCGGATGCATCCGGGATATAGATTTCCTCGTGGGCACCTTCGGCAAGGCAGCGGCGTCTGCCGGCGCATACATCGCCTGCTGCCGGACGATACGCGAGTATCTCGTCAACCGGATGCGAACCCTCATCTTCACCACGGCATTGCCTCCGACAAGTATTGCCTGGACACTGTTTATCGTGCGGAAACTTGCCGGAATGCAGGACCGCCGCGAGCATCTGGCAAGAATCAGCCGGACGCTGCGCGAAGCATTACAAGCCAAGGGGTACGGATGCCCTAGCGCAAGCCATATCGTCCCCTTGATTATCGGCCCCAGTGCCGACACTGTGCTGTGCGCAGAGTTGCTGCAGAGGCATGGGTTCTATGCACTGCCGGTACGCCCGCCCACAGTGCCCGAAAGGACATCACGCATCCGCTTTTCGCTGACGGCAGACATACGGGAAGATGAGATTGGAGAACTGATACCCCTTATTCCCCTAAAGGAAGAGAGGAATACTAACGCTATACGATTCTAAAAACAGATGAAACAAAGTTACATTATACACGAGCATCATCCCCGGCTATTGCTGTTCTTTGCCGGCTGGGGAGCCGATGAGACGCCTTTCAAAATGTATCGTCCGGCAGCCAGCGACTTCATGGTGTGCTATGACTACCGCACACTGGATTTTGACGCCTCCGGACTGGAAGAATACCGCGAAATCAACCTCATCGGCTGGTCTATGGGGGTATGGGCGGCTTCGCAGACCGTGCCACAGCTCTCATCGCCAGGTACGTCCGGCGAAGGTATCCATATGGCAAACAGCATCGCCATCAACGGAACGCCCTACCCCATAGACCAGCATATGGGCATTCCACCCGCCATCTACCACGGGACATTGGACGGACTGACTGGGGCTTCACTGCACAAATTCCTCCGCCGCATGTGCGCCAACGGAGCAGCCTTCAAAGCTTTCCTGGAAATCACTCCCCGCCGTCCGCTGGAAGAGTTGAGAGATGAGTTGACGGAGATTGAGAAGATGTACCACACACTGCCTGCTGCCACCTTCCATTGGCAGCAGGCAGTAACGGGAGGCAACGACCGCATCATTCCACCAGCCAACCAGCTGCAAGCCTGGGAAATACTCGGCACCCCCGTACTGCAAACGGAGGATGCCCACTACCAGGAAGAGTTATTCAGACATTACCTGCAAGACCTATGGACAAGCCACTGAACCCGATGGACAAACAACTGATAGCCGCCCGCTTTGCCAAAGCCCGGAATACCTATACCCGGGAGGCCCGCGTGCAGCAACAAGTCGCCGAGAAGATGATGCAGCTCATAAAGGAACCATACACACGTTTCCGCCGTGTCGTAGAGTTTGGCTGCGGAACGGGAAGCTACTCACGTATCCTCCTCCACACCTTGCAACCGGAAGCTCTGCTGCTGAACGACTTGTGCCGGGAAATGGAGGAGTGCGTCAAGGAACTTTGCGACGGCACTACCGTGCAGTTCGTCCCCGGTGATGCCGAAGCCATCGACTTCCCCGGAGAAACCGACCTGATAACCTCGTGCTCCACCCTGCAATGGTTCAACGACCCAGGTGCTTTCTTCACCCGCTGCCACCAAGCACTGGTGGCAGACGGCCTGCTTGCCTTCAGCACCTTCGGCGCCACAAACATGCACGAAATACGCCAACTGACTGGGCACGGGCTGGACTATCTCTCCGTTGAGGAGCTGCAAGCCCTGCTGTCTCCCGGTTTCGATATTCTTCATGCCGAAGAAGAGGTGATATCCTTGCCCTTCCCCACTCCCCAGGCAGTGCTGAAGCATCTGAAGCAAACCGGAGTCACGGGTACGGAAAAAAGGATGTGGACGCGTAGTCGCCTGCAATCCTTCTGCAAAGAATACACAACCCGGTTCAGTGATGCCGCAGGCAACGTAAGCCTGACCTATCACCCTATTTATATCATCGCACGAAAAAAAACAAAATAATGGAAACAAAAAACATCTACTTCATCAGCGGCATTGATACAGATGCCGGAAAAAGCTATTGCACCGCCTGGTACGCCCGTGAGCTTATGCAACGCGGCCTGCGCGTCATCACCCAAAAATTCATCCAGACCGGCAACACCGGTCATTCCGAGGACATCGACCTGCACCGCCGCCTCACCGGAACCGGCTACCTGCCGGAAGACAAAGAGGGGCTGACCATGCCCGAGATATTCTCCTATCCCTGCTCTCCCCACCTCGCCGCCCGCATAGACAAGCGCCCGATAGACTTCGGAAAAATAGAGCGTGCCACCAGGGAACTTTCCCATCGCTATGATACCGTGCTCGTAGAAGGCGCCGGCGGTCTGATGGTTCCCCTTACCGAAGATTTCCTGACGATAGACTACATTGCGGAGAAGCAGTACCCGCTTATCTTTGTCACCTCCGGAAAGCTGGGCAGCATCAACCACACCCTGCTGAGCTTCGAAGCCATCAAGAACCGGGACATCGCGCTCGATACGGTACTCTACAACCTCTATCCCACGGTAGAGGACAAGACTATCCAGGAAGACACGATGAAATACATCAAGCAGTATTTGTCCAAGCACTTTCCCGGAACAAAGTTTGAGGTAGTGCCGGAAATTGTGTAAATTTGCAGCACATAAACGTCCTACTGCACATGGAAGCATTTACATTAGATTCAACTGAAATTATCGTACTCGCTACGGCGGGTGGTCTGTTCCTTATTCAAATTATCTACTACCTCTGTCTCTACAACCGTATTCATGCGCGCAGCCGTGCCGTGAAGCAGGGAGACACGCACTTCACCCAGGAACTGCCCCCCATATCCGTCATTATCTGCGCCCGCGAGGAATCCGAGAATCTGCGCCGCAACCTGGGCGCCGTGCTGGAGCAGGACTATCCCCTATTTGAAGTCATCGTCATTAACGACGGCAACACTGATGAGAGCGAAGATTACCTGACCATCCTCGAGGAGAAATACCCCCATCTCTACCACAGCTTCGTGCCCGATTCCTCCCGCTACATCAGCCGTAAGAAGCTGGCTGTGACGCTTGGAATCAAGGCCAGCAAATATGAATGGCTGGTGTTTACCAATGCCAACTGCATGCCCCAAAGCAACCAATGGCTGCGACTGATGGCACGCAACTTCACATCACGTACCCAAGTGGTGCTGGGATACAGCGGCTACGAACGCGGCAAAGGCTGGCTGCACAAACGGGTGGCATTCGACAATCTGTTCACTTCCATGCGCTATCTGGGATTTGCCCTGGCAGGCAGCCCCTACATGGGCATCGGGCGTAACCTGGCCTACCGGAAGGAACTCTTCTACCAACAGAAAGGATTCTCCGCACACCTCAACCTGCAACGGGGAGACGACGATTTGTTCATCAACCACGTGGCTACCCCGGAGAACACGCGGGTAGAAACGGATGCCAATGCCATTGTGCGCATGCAGCCGCTTCTGCGTACCAAGGACTGGAAAGAAGAGAAAATAGGCTACGCCTCCACAGCACGGCTGTATCATGGAATGCAACGCTGGCTGGCCGGTTTTGAGACCCTGACCCGCCTGGCATTCCACGCATCCTGGATAGCCGCGATGGTCATCGGCATTCTGCACTTCCACTGGCTGGCAGCAGGCGTCGCTTGTCTTTTGTTCCTGTTCCGTTTCACCCTGCAGGCCGTCATTGTCAACAAGACCGCCCGCGACCTGGAAGAACAACGTAGATATTACTTCACACTACCGGCTTTCGACCTATTGCAGCCGATACAGTCTTTACGTTGGAAATGGTACTGTCTGTTCCGCAAGAAAAGCGATTTTCTGAGAAAGTGATTCTCTTATTCGTAACGGATGGAAGTTGCCGGATGGATGCGTGTAATCAGGAATGATGGGCCCAGCAACATCAGGACCGAAGCCAGCAATGTGCCGGCATTCAGCAGCAGGAACAGCCAGATATTGAAAGATACCGGAACAGTAGCCATGTAATAGGTTTCAGGGTCGAGCTTGAACAAGCCGGACCAGCGCTGCACGAAATAGAACGCAAGGCCGATTATGTTCCCCCAAAGCATGCCTTTCCCAATGAGGAAGACCGAAAACCAAAGGAAGACTTTACGGATGGTAAAGTTATTGGCTCCCAAAGACTTCAGCACGCCTATCATGGAGGTACGCTCTATGATGATAATCAGCAGGCCGGATACCATGGTGAAACCCGCCACCCCAATCATCAGAATGAGAATGACCCAGATGTTGACATCCAAGATGCCCAGCCAGGCAAAGATTTGGGGATTGAGCTGCTCTACATTACGGACGCAATACTCGGCACCATAGCGGTCGGGATTCTCATCCGTATCGGCAGCTATCTCATAGGTGGTTTCTTCCAGCTTGTCATAATCGCGTATTTCCAGCTCCACACCGCTCACCTGGTCCGGCTCCCAGTTGTTCAGGCGATTCACCAGGTAGAGGTCGGTAAGCAGGAATAGGTTGTCGTATTCGGAGAAGTTGGTTTGGTAGATACCTGCAATCTTCAGGCGGCGGGCACGCACATCGTCCTGGATGAAGTAGGTGTCTATCTTGTCACCGAGTTTCAATTGCAGCTTGTTGGCAAGAGACTTTGAGATGACTACGCGGTTGGACGAAGCGGAATCGCTGAATTGCGGAAACTCCCCCTCCAGCAGATGGCGGTGGAAAAAGGTGCTGTCATACTCCTGCCCCACACCTTTCAGCACCATTCCCTGAAAGGCATCGGCGGTCTTTATCATCCCCGGCTTGGTGGAGTAGCGTTGTACATGCTTCACTTCGGGATAATCGGAAAGCGCAGCCATCATGCTGTCGCCCACCACCACCGGGCGCGTCTCATAAGAGCGTGCAGCATCCAGGTTGCCTATCTGGATATGGGCACCGAAACCCACGATTTTATCCCTTACCTCGCTCTTGAAGCCAACAATGACGGACACGGCAATAATCATCACCGCCAGTCCGAGAGCAATACCCACCATGGCAATAAGGACAGCCGGACGGGAAACTTGCTTGCCCGGCTCCGAGTTGCGATAAATGCGCAACGCTATAAAGCGAGATAAGTTCATAAATTAATCCCTAATCCTTCATTTCTCTTCCCGGATAGGCTTCCAATGCTTTTTGCAATACAAACAAGGCGCGGTTCAAGTCGTCTTTCTTCAGTACGTATGCGATACGCACTTCGTTGCGACCGGAACCCGGCGTAGTATAGAATCCGGACGCAGGCGCCATGAATACCGTCTGTCCCTCGTATTCGAACTCCGACAGACACCAGGCACAGAACTTGTCCGAATCATCTACCGGAAGCTTTGCCACCGTATAGAATGCTCCCATCGGGATGGGCGAATATACGCCCGGTATACGGTTCAATCCGTCAATCAGGCATTTACGGCGTTCTACATATTCATCGTATGTGTCGCGCAGATAATCCTCACCGGCATCCAGCGATGCTTCTGCGGCAATCTGGCCAATCAACGGAGGACTGAGACGTGCCTGGCAGAACTTCATGACAGCATCCCGGATTTCCTTGTTCTTCGTTATCAGGGCACCGATGCGGATGCCGCACTCCGAATAGCGCTTGGACACGGAATCAATCAGCACCACATTGTTCTCAATGCCCTCCAGATGGCAGGCAGAGATATAGGGAGAACCCGTATAAATAAATTCACGGTACACCTCGTCCGAGAAGAGGAACAAATCGTACTTCTTCACAAGGTCGCGAATCTGGTTCATTTCACGGCGTGTATAGAGGTAACCCGTAGGATTGTTGGGATTGCAAATCAAAATAGCACGCGTGCGCTCGTTAATCAACTCCTCGAACTTCTCTACCTTGGGCAACGAGAAACCCTCTTCGATGGTCGTGGCAATGGTGCGTATCTTGGCTCCGGCAGAGATGGCAAACGCCATATAATTGGCATAGGCCGGCTCGGGAACAATGATTTCATCCCCCGGATTGAGGCAAGCCAGGAAAGAGAACAACACCGCCTCCGAGCCGCCGGAAGTGATGATGATGTCGTCTGCAGTCAGATTGATATTGTACTTTGCATAGTAACCCACCAACTTCTCGCGGTAACTGCGATATCCCGCACTGGGACTGTATTCCAGAACTTTCCGGTCGATGTTCCGTATCGCTTCAATCGCGACTTCCGGAGTAGGCAGGTCGGGTTGACCGATGTTCAGGTGAAATACATGTATACCCCTCTGCTTGGCAGCATCTGCCAGAGGAGCCAGTTTTCTGATAGGAGATGCGGGCATCTCCATTCCGCGAATAGATATTGTTGGCATGAGGTTTATTTACTATTTGACGATTTATGATTTACTATTTAATAGAGTATTTATAGGTGATATTGCTATCACTTTATCATTAAAGTTGCAAATGTAGCGAATTATTTGAAACCAAAAGGAAGGCAAGACCATAAAAACTTTAAAAAACTTATCTATCGTAAAAACTCTATGATATGTAAACAGAAACTTGTATCTTTGAAAAAGCAAACGAGCCAAGTAGAATCAATTGTAAATAGTAAATAGTCAAATAGTAAATAACACCATGGTCATCAACCTTATAACTTTTGCTTCCATACTGCATAAACAAGCATC
>ENA-UEPJ01002486-UEPJ01002486.1-human-gut-metagenome-genome-assembly--contig:-NODE-2486-length-18754-cov-102.325481_pt1 | contig 18754 bp, 14 predicted proteins | sample MGYA00242890_ERZ507896 | MGnify/ENA primary metagenome ERZ507896 (study PRJEB26167, sample SAMN06115508) | human gut metagenome | host: Homo sapiens | place: China:Qinghai | collected 2015-08-20... | reverse complement strand
GTTTTTTGCTGGTTGTGCTTATTTGGAGTGGCTGCATCTGCTGCATTTTCAGTTAAAGTTACTGTGTTTATTCTCTTTATTGCGGTTTTCGCCTGCTTATTACTTCAAAAAAAATCATGGAAAAAGATTATTGCCGGTATTGTCAGTGTAGCAATTTCGTTTGGATTTTCCTCCCATTTTAAGCCTGTGTCTATTTCTAGGTCTTTGATGGATTCCGGAGCTATGGTTAATGTGATGAAGTATCCGAATCTTGTTCGTAATTCTTCGTCTAATCGTACTCTCCATTCACGTTGTTTTTCTTTGCGGCATTCTATACAGCACCCGCACTTTACAGGAATATAATATAGCCTCCTATCCTTACAGATAGGAGGTTTACCTTTATTTTTTTTATTAGGTTTGTATTTAGGATTTTTAACAAATGTAGGATATAAACACATGTTATTTCCTTTTTTTCGTTGTTTTTGATTGACTTACGGACTTTCCTCTGGGACTAGTATTAACCGTGGTTGTATTTATTTCAAGTTGTCCATTTCCTTTGAGCGCCTTGAAAACTTCCACTAATCCGTCAACAATTACGTCGACACTTTCGTTGATATTTTCCCAAGTCTCTAGCCCTGTTTGTGCTCTCCATCGCTCGATTTGACCTTCCACTTCTATTCTGAATGTTTCTGCGTCCATTGCTTCTTTGTCTGCTCTTGCCAGCAATTCTTTAATGGAAGCGTCGAGTTCATCTCTCTTTTTGCCTTCGGTTTTCCCTGATTCTCGTAAGTTGAAGGCTTCTGCTATTAATACTGAATTTCTTAGAGCCGTACTTCTGATAAGTTCGTCTTTGGTTTCTTGTAGGATCTGGTTATTGATTCTTTTTTCGATCGCTTCTTCATTCAAAACTTCCCATTTCTTAGCCAAGACTCTTTGCTCTTCTATTTCGGTCATAGCCTCCTCATAGAATTTTTTTGCTTTCTGTTCTTCTGTGAATTGTTCTTTTTTAAGAAGTTCGACTCTTTCTTGGATTTCTTTAACACTCTCGGCGCTTTCTGTTCTTAATTGCACTTTGAGGTCAGCGTCAGCCTTGTACCACCCTTCTTCTTGTATCATTGTTTTGATTTCTTGAATCACCTTATCCGTATCCACGCCTCCTATTTTTTTAGCCTCTTCTTCTGCCTTCTTGGCTTGTGCTTCGGCCAAGGAAATTTGTGCGTCAGTCATTCTTCTCTGTTGCTCAATTTGTTGCGTTTGTAAAGCCATAGCGACAGGATTACCTTGTGGTTGTTCTGGACTTGCTTGTCTAGCTCCACCGCTTGCTCCCATGCCGCCAGCTCCGCTTTGCCCGTACATTAATCCGATATTTAATCCTGCATTTCTCAAATGTTGTGCTTGATTCTCGGCATTTGTGTAATCCCAATAATCTTTGGCGTATTGTTGCGACTTTTCCGCAGCTTGTTGTTGATATTGATTTTGTAATGCCATGATATTTTTGTTGTATTTCATTTGTTCATTCATGGCTTTTCTTGGAGACCAACTTAATCCTAGTGCTTGGCTTATGCCTCCTGTTAGCAGTCCTGTTAAGCTACTAGCTCCTGAGCTGGCAAGTCCTTCTGTAAATAATTTTCCGAATCCCATATTTTTTTGATTTAGTTTTTCGCCCTTGTAACTTTACAAGGGTTACACCTATTACTAGATAATATATGCTACATGCGTACCATTTTGTGAAAAATGGAGGGAGAAGAGGTTAAACCTCTATCTCCCAGCCTCTTAGATGTGCGGTTTATCCCGCCGATTCCTGTTGCGAAGAATTCTTCCCTAATTCTTTCGAATCGAGGGCATTCTCTTCTTGTTTTTCTATTTGTCCATAGTTTTTTGATTTTGCTAAATTAGCTTGGTTAACTGCGTCCATAGCCTGTTGTGCAATTTCCCAACGGTCAGTTCTAATATTGTAAGCTGGTAGCACTCCATCTTCTCTATTTGTGTAAATGATTGGTGCTCCGTCTGTAATTGGTTCGTTGTTTTCTGTGACTCTTCGGACTTTGTTTTCCATGCTTTCTCCATCTTGGAATTCATAATTTGTTTTTGGAGGTCTTGAATATAATTGTGGTTTAATCATAACTATAAGTTTTAAATGTTAGGAATTATTTTTGCTGACATCACTCGTCTTGCTTTGGTATTGAATGCGATTTGTATCCAGAAATTTTGAGCGGTTATGTCTGTGTCGGCGAAGATATTGTTATAGAGGTGTGGAAATATGTAAGTAGTATAGGTGTTTATATCTCCAAATATTCTATTTAAGCACATCCAGCCTTCATTTTCGATGAGTGCGAAATTGCCATATGTTTTATTAATATTTGTCATGTATTCTATCCATGCGGGTTGTTTCCCGATTGATTTACTTGACATTGCGTATGGTGTATTTGCATTTACATTTCGGTATAATCTATCTTGAAAGCCTATACCGTCAAGTTGTGGCTTATGTAAATCGTCTAGTGTTAATAAATAATTATCCCATTCGTTACCTTGAAAATAATCAACTCTTGGAGTGAGAGAGGTGATACAGAATATGTATCCAGGTTCGTCGGCTTTGAATTTAATGGTTCCTCCCTTGTGATTGGTCGCAATACCTCTACCGGCTAATGTTCCTAATGGTTGTTCTTCGGTTCCGCTGTTGTTTACAACTTCTTGGAAGTCTATTTCGAGAGAGCTTCCTCCTAAGTAGATTGGAGTTTCAATATGGTTGAGCCCGCCGCTTGTATATACAGTTTGAATCCATGCGTTATAACTTCCGTCGGATACGGCAATTCTGTTGAGCATAGTGTACACTTTTTTTGCGAGGTTAAGAGTATCCAAGGTGAAACTACCTCCACTTGTGTCGATTGCTGTAATGGCGTTGATTCCTGTTTCCCCGTCTATCCATTCGGTATTAACCCAGTTGGTATTAATGTCACTTTGATATGTTTTAAGAGCAAGCCCTACCAATGGTTGCGAACAACTTGGTGCTATACCATTTTCTGTTTGTATAGGTTTAAAAATATCGGTTATGAACGGATCTGTCGCTACATATTGAGTTCTTCCTGCTGAGAGTATATTTACTCTCATATCGTCTATCGCATTTAACTTATATTTATTATATCTCGCTTCTACGCTTGTCGCCATAGTTGGAGCGTTAATATAAAAATATGTTTTAAAGGTTTGTTCTGTTGGTAGGTATGTAATATCATTTATTTTGTAATATTCTATTCCATTAACAGCAGTTTCAATTTTTCCTGTAATATTTGTTAGAATATTATTTTCTACAAGGTTGTTTATTGTCCCATAAATATTAACGTTTCTTAAACCTCCTACGTTGCCTCCTGATTCGACTAACCACCCTGTGTTAAAATTTAATTTCACTTCAATTTGTCCAATTTTCGTGTCTTGGGTGTATTGTTTTATTGCTAATACCCATGCCTGGTAGTCAGTTTTAATTTTGGGATATTCACCTGTACTACCTATTGTGTTCGGTGTACCAGTGGCGACAGTTTTCCATGTTTTCTCAGCATTGTTACTGTTTGCAATTGTTAAACAGATATTACCCTCTGCAAGTGAATTAATTGTTTGTTTGTATGTGTAATAGGTGTTTCCCGATATTACATAAAAATATTCTTCTTGCTTGTTTGCATAATAATTTTTAAAGATGTCGTAATACATCATTAATTTAATGCAGTTGAAAGTTTTCATATTTGTCCAGTAAATCAAGTACCCAGGGAGTAATCTCAGGTATGGGGCCGTCATCAAAAGTGAGGTAGACAGCTCTTTCGTTTTTATCCATGCGCCAGAGAGCTTTTGGATAAAGCAGACGGATAAATTGTGGAGGTTGTTCTATGAACATGTTTTTCGTCGTTTTAAGAGGTTTGTTTTGCAGAAAGAATTAAAAGAAAGAATGTCATTCTGAACCTGCAAAGGTGGTGATATTCTCTGTGGTGTTCAGAATGACATTCTGTATCTAATCATTCAATTTCTGTATTATTGAGCAGGAGCGCTGTTACCTACTCGTTTTTCCAGCAGTTTGTACAGCTGGTCGAACTTTTGAGCATAATGCAAAGCAGATTTGTTTTCTTCACCTGTCTTGCTGTCTTTCATTTGCGCCATGGTCTTGCATACATCATCCAGAATATAGAAATAACGCATGCAGTTTTCGTATGAACTTGCGAAACGGGCATCGTCCAGACTCAAGTACCAGGTAGCATATTCTACAGCGTTGTTGGCCAGTTCATTGAGAATCTTTTCAGCTTTCTGCGGCTGTCCTAATGCCAGGTAGTTTTCTGCCATTTCCTTGGAACTGCTCATCAGGTAGTCGTGCGGAACAGTGGTCGAAGGAATCACTTTTTCGCAATAATCCAATGCTTTCAGTGCCTTATCCTTCTTGCCTTCCTTAATCAACTGGCTGGTCAGCTGTACGAACATGCGGCGATGCGTATCGCACATGCGCAATACAGTTTCATCCAGGTAAATGTCAGGGTTGTCAATGCCGCCGAACTTGAACTTGTTCATCAGGTTGTCGTACATCTTTTCGCTGTCGAGTCGTCTGCCTAATTTCGCATTGTCAAACGGAGTGATGCGATAAGCCAGACCTTCCTGCAAGAAGTTATTGGTCAGGTTCAGGTGATTGTCAGAACCCACAGTGATAGCCATGTACATCGGACGTTCCCAGTTGGTATTGGCCAACATTTCCAACATCATCAGTTCGCTCTTATACAGCACTCGTTTTCCTTTCAGCGAGATATGCATGTATTCCGGAATAGAATCAGGTGTCAGCATACCCGAACGTTTGATGGCTTCCTTATCCAGTTTTATGACGATACTGTCGGTCGGAATCATCTGTAAGTCTTCTTTCGGTGAGCGTACCCAGTGTTCCAGGATGTTTTTCAGTTCGTATGGATTATCTCCAAACTCCTTGGCTGCCTCTTCCGGGTTCTTTTTGTAGAATTCAAGAATGGTCGGCATGGCATCAGGACGTACGTACACCGCTTCGTTGTGACCGGATACATAGTCAATACGATCCCAGTTGATAGGTACTGAAGGAGAGTCGTATGCCGGACGGCGCATCTGGTCGATGTACCAGTCAGTCTGCAGGTAACTCAGGTTGCAGACACGTACATCCGTGCGTACACCTTCTGTTTCCTGATTATACCACAAGGGGAATGTATCGTTATCACCGTTGGTAAAGAGAATCGGATTTCCTTTTTCGGGTACAGAGTTCAGGTAGTTCTGTCCGAAATCGCGGCATGTATAGCGGTTGCTGCGGTCGTGGTCGTCCCATGTTTGGCTGACCATTTGCACGGGCACCAGCAAGCAGACTACACTGGCTAAGATAGCCGCAGGCTTTTCATTGATTTTCTTGCTCAGGTATTCGGCTATGGCTGCCACTCCCAGTCCAATCCAGATGGCAAATGCATAGAACGAACCGGCGTATGCATAGTCTCGTTCACGAGGTTGCTGCGGTGTCTGGTTCAGGTAAAGCACAATGGCTAGACCGGTCATGAAGAAGAGGAAGAAGACAATCCAGAACTGCTGGATACCCTTTTCTCCCTTATAAGCCTGCCAAAACAGACCGATAAGTCCTAAAATCAACGGTAAGCAGTAGAATACGTTGTGTCCCTTGTTATTTTTCAGTTCACTTGGGAGCAGCGTCTGGTCGCCTATCAACATGTTATCAATAAATGAAATACCGGTAATCCAGTTTCCATGTTCGATTTCTCCCTGTCCCTGAATGTCATTCTGACGTCCGGCAAAGTTCCACATGAAATAACGCCAGTACATGTAGTTCAACTGGTAGATGAAGAAGAACTTGATGTTATCCCATTGTGTCGGAATCTTCACCATAATCATCTCTCCACACTGGTCGTAGGGAACCTGACGTCCTTCTACTCCTCCCAGCCAGTCTTCGTAGGCTTGTGCATGTGCATCGCTGTACATACGTGGGAACAACATGTTTTGAGCGTATTTGTACTCTGTTTTATGACGTACAATTTCGTAGCTGTCCTTTTCATCCGGACGTTCCTTTTCTTTCCGCTGGTATACCGGAGCTCCTTCTTCCACGTCGTACACGCATCCTCCTTCAGTAGGTTTCAATGCCGGTTGGGAAGCATAAGTCTGTCCGTAGAATAACGGGCGGGTACCGTATTGTTCACGGCCTAAGTATTCTCCCAAAGTAAAGATGTCTTCCGGAGAGTTCTGGTCCATTGGCGTATTGGCCGAAGAACGGATGACAATGACTGCATACGAAGAATAACCTACCACAATCATCATCATGGCCAGCAGACTGGTATTCAGCGTGCGTGCGCTGACACGGTATTTTTCACCGATATTGGCAAAGAGGTAAATTGCTAAAATAGCCAGTACGATGATACCGATGAAGACACTGCTCCAGCCATGTCCGTAGAACGGAATACCCAGCAAACCGACAGTGGTCAGGAAAGAGATATTCATCCGCTTGCGGCTTTTCACGGTGTAGCTTTCGTACACACCCCAGATGATACTTGCGGCCAGAATAATCATGTAAATGATGACACCTGTATTAAATGGCAGGCCGAAGTCGTTGACAAACAACAGCTCAAACCATCCGCCTACCTTCACGATACCCGGTACGATGCCATACAATACGATAGCTACCAGAATCATGGAACCAGCCAAGGCTATCAGACTGCCTTTCAGGTTGGCGTTGGGGTTTTTCTTGTAATAATATACCAGTACGATGGCCGGAATACACAGTAAGTTCAGCAAGTGTACACCGATAGACAATCCTGTGAGGTAAGCAATCAGAATCAGCCAACGGTCGCTGTGAGGCTCGTTAGCCCGGTTTTCCCACTTCAGAATCAGCCAGAAAACAACGGCAGTGAAAAGGCTGGAATACGCATATACTTCACCTTCTACCGCACTGAACCAGAATGTATCACTCCATGTATAAGCCAGTGCCCCTACCAGACCAGCTCCCATGATGGTAATCAGCTTGCCCGTAGTCATCTCTTTGTCATCGGGGCAAATCAGTTTCTTGGTCAGGTGAGTAATACTCCAGAATAGGAACAGGATACATGCCGCACTCATCAGGGCACTCATTATGTTCACCATTTTAGCCACTTGAGTCGCATCGCTGGCAAATTGGCTGAACAGGTTGGCTGTCAGCATGAAGAAAGGTGCGCCAGGAGGATGTCCTACCTCCAGTTTGTATCCGGTAGTAATGAATTCCGGACAGTCCCAGAAGCTGGCCGTCGGTTCAATGGTCATGCAGTAAGTAAATGCAGCCACCGCAAAAGTAAGCCAGCCTACCAGATTGTTAATCTTGTTGTACTGTTTCATGAATTATTTTTAGTTTCTCGTTAAAATTCAATGCGGCAAAGATAGCAAACATTTGCTAATCAAGTCCCAAAAGTAAATGATAATGTTGCAAAAGGCGTTAAAAGCAGCCTTCTACTCTTCATGATGATGGCATTTTAATATTCGATGAGGCAGGTTGCCGTGTCCTAACAGTTCGATAGGACATTCAAAATGTGCTTCCAGCCATTCGGCGGAGACTTCTGTATCCGGATGGTAATCCAGCGTGCCGTTTACGCAGGCAATGCTTTTTACGTTTTGCAGGATGGTGCCGATATCGTGACTCACCAGCACGATAGCGCATTCCTTGTTGATTTCCTCCAACAGCGCATAAAGACGAGCCTCAAAACGCTTGTCAATGTATGTGTTGGGTTCATCCAGAATGACGACTTCCGGATTGGAGACGAGTGCGCGCCCCAATAAAGTCCTTTGCAGCTGTCCGCCACTTAGTTGTCCGATGGCTCTTTGTTCCAAGCCTTCCAGTCCCATGCGGGCAATGATTTCACGTACCTTGTCATGCTGTGCTTTGGAAAATGAGCGGAACAATGATTTTTGTTTATTTAATCCGGAAAGAACCACTTCGTACACCGAGATGGGAAATTTCTTGTCTATAGTGTTGTATTGGGGCAAATAACCCATTGTAATCTCATTCACCTCCTTTCCCTGATGAAAAAACTGAATTTTTCCAGCCGTAGGTTTTAGTAAGCCTAAAATAATTTTCATCAAGGTGGTTTTTCCTCCTCCGTTCGGGCCGATTACTCCAAGAAAATCCTTTTCTGCAATTTCCAGGTTGATATGTTCCAATACTTTTTTCTGGTCGTATGCAGCGGCAATCTCAGTCAGTCTGATAAGAGGTTGGTTCATGAGGATAATTTTAGTTATTGTTTTTTGCTTAATGATTTGGCTATGTGAATCATTTCTTTGTTCCAGTCATAGCTTAACGGGTTGATAGGAACGATTTTTAGTCCCAGTTCCTGGGCGATTACTTCCGCATTACGCTGATCGAATTCCTGTTGCACGAATACGACTCTTACCTGTTTCTGTGTGCAGGTTTTCATCAGTTCCTGCAGATGGCTCGGTGAAGGTTCCTTTCCTCCTTCCTCGATACTGATTTGCTGCAGGCTGTAGTCTCGGGCAAAGTAACTTAATGCCGGATGGTAAATCAGGAAACAATAGTCAGCGTTTGTCAAATAACTTTGCATCTCACGTTCAGTACGGTTGATGACCTGTTGCAGGCTGTCCAGTCGTGTCTGATAGTAAGTTTGATTGTCCGGGTCTATTTCAGACAATGCCTTGCAGATGTTAGAGGAAATGATACGTGCATTCGAAACCGAATTCCATATATGAGGTTCTACTCCGTCTATATTTCCATGTGTATGGGCATGAGGATGTATTTCATGAATGAGATCTACTCCTTGCGACATGTCATAAAAAGGCAGTTTGGGCGTATTGGCTTGCAATCTTTCTGCCCATGCCTGTTCAAACCCGATATGGCCGATGCGCAGATAGGCTTTGCTTCGTGCCAGTTCGACGAGTTGCTGGGGAGTAGGGTCGTATATTTCCGGATTAGCTCCTTTGGGAACGATACTGACCACCTGGAATTTGTCTCCAGCAATGGCTTCTGTGAAATATCGTAACGGTTCAATGGTTACTGTCAGAGTAGGGGCGTCTTCTTTTCCTTGCTTTCCCGTACAAGATACGGTGAGCAGCAGGATACTTATCAAAATAAAAAAATATTTTTTCATTCGTTTGTGTCGTATTGAAAGTGTGATACAAATATAGTAGTTTCTTTTGGTAGGGGGAGACTCCTTTGTTTATTTTTAGGTTCTTTCTTTGGTTGCCCGAAGAATTTCTCTTTTACCTCCTGGAGGGCCAGGGAGCCGCTCCACGGTGAAACCAGCTGCCTGCAACATTCTCCTTACCACTCCTTTTGCGCAGTAAGTAGTCAGGATTCCACCGGGATTCATCTGGCGGTACAAGTTGTCAAAAAGTGGCTGACTCCACATCTCAGGCTGCTTTTCGGGAGCAAAGGCATCAAAGTAGACCACATCATAACATTCACTGAATGAGAAGTGAGTGAAATCACCTTCTATCTTGTGAAGCGTGAAATAAGGTGAGATTTTTACTTCCTGGTTCCAGGGAGCAGTGTGCAGTGCATAGAATTTCTCACACTCTTCCGGAGCGATTGTTTCCGGATAGGCAAGTTCGCGTACAATATCTTCCGAAAGAGGGAATCGTTCAATGCTGGTAAAGTGAATGGCTCTTTGGCTTTTTTCTGCTTCCAACAAGGTCAGAAAGGCATTCAGTCCTGTACCGAAACCGATTTCAAGTACACGAGGATTTGCCGCCTGAGCGTGATTCAATCCCATTTGAATAAAAATATGTGCAGACTCGGTTAATGCGCCTTTCACGGAATGATAATGTTCATTCAATTCAGGAACGTATAATGTATTGCTTCCGTCGGCAGTGGGTTCGAGTGTAATCATCTTTCTATCAACAGTATTTCATTAAAAATCCGGTTTTATTTATTGGGCTTTAAAAAGCTTTCCGGAAATATCACTTCTTGTTCTGTATGATTCTTAGTACGAATCCAAGTACGGAATCCCTTTTCTCCTTCTGTCAGTTCGATAATACGGGCTCCATTGGGTAGATTATTGTAAACCGTATTTCCACCGGTATAACGTCCGTATGCCAAAAGGATACCTTGCCACATTACCGCGTAGTCATTGTCATGGTCATGTCCAACAAATACCCCTTTGATGTCTCCCATTTCTTTCATGGCAGTGAAAAGGCCTGAGTTTAAGGCTGGGGCACATGCCTTCTCCTTCCGGATACCAAATAATGCCGCATTTTCATAAGTTGCAGCCTGATTATACTCCGGCAAAGGAATATGGAAGAATGCCAGTGAAGGAACGGGGATTCCACCGTTTGCCTGTGTATATTTTGAACTGTTCTCACGGTACCATTGAATCTGGTCGAAATCGATATAGTCATATCCTCCCACTTCTTTTATCTGCGAATAAGAATGAGAATCAAATACATAAAGGATTTCAGCATCCTTCTGTCCATCGGATGATTTTACAGGCAGAATAAAGTTGGTGGTACCTGAGATACCTTTTGTAGTGGCAGTCAGGCTGTATGGGATATTTTCAATGATTTCGAATAATTTTTCTCGGGAAAGCCCTTGTTCGTCATCGTGGTTTCCGAAGGTTACAGCAAAGGGGATTTTTCGTTTTGAAACTTGTTCCAGTACGGTACGCATACTTTTTTCTGCAGGTTTTCCGTAGATTACGTCACCGGTAAACATTACCAAATCTGGATTTTCGGCATTCAGCACTTCATTGATACGTTCAATGGCTACCTCTGCGCGTGGGTCATTAAAAATATAGTGTACATCGGTAAACTGGACGATTTTGAATTTTCCGTTGGCATTGAACTTTAAGTTTTGTGCATAAGCCAGTGCAGTCATGCATAATAGGCAATAGATGCAAAGAAGTTTTTTCATGTTTTGTTAAATTTTTCGTAGATGATTTTCGGTAGTTTTCGCAAAGATAGTCATATCTTTTGAGCAAGGAAAATTTGCATTGGTTTTCTATCCGATGAATCGGAAGACTCCCAAAGCTGTGGCCACAATAATGGCATAGCGAGCCAGTTTGCCAATGGTCATGGCAATAGTGGTAATCCATACATTGCCTCTCATAAATCCCAAGGCGATGAGCAAAGCATCTCCAATGACGGGAAGGAACGAGAAAAAAGCCATCCACGACCCTCTTCCGTGAATAAACCGGATGGTCTTGTCCATTTGTTTTTTGTCAACCTTGAAGTATTTTTCAATCCATTCCGTTTTACCAATTCGCCCTATCCAGTAGCAGGTAAAGCCTCCAAGTGCGTTTCCGGCAGTAGTGAAGAGTGTGGACCACACAGGGTCAAGTCCTAATCCGATGCAGGCCAGTAATACAACCTCCGAACTGAACGGCAAGATGGTTCCGGCCAGGAATGCAGAAAGAAACATTCCCCAGTATCCCCAATCTATCAGAAATTGAATAAATGCATCCATAAATTCATGATACATACGCAGGTCCAGATTCCAAGAGATACCCAAAGAAAGATGCGGGTAAAACGGTTGAAGGTCAGTGCCAGTAAGTGACCACCCATGACGGAACCTACGACTAATGTCATAAGAAAATAAGTATTGAAGTGTGAAGGCAGAAGCAGCATACAGGCCAATGTGCCGATTCCTGTAATTATCAGGACACGGAGCATGATGCGTGTTTGTACCTTGTCCTGGTAGCTATGCAGAATACATTCTACACTGCAGATGGCTATAAATAAGATTGCAATACCTCCCGAAACCAATTGTGACAAAGAGAGAATAGCGTAGTCTATTGGAGGGAAGTGGGCAAGTGCTTTGAAAGGTAGCCAGGTCGCTTCCATGTTTCCAGCATAAAGATGATAGGCCAATGCAATCCAATAAGGAACGAGGAGGCCGATGAGACCTGCAAAGAATGTGCGGAGGGTAAAAGCCCTCAAACCAATCATGTAGAAATAAATCAGCGGCACAAAGTAGAGTACCTGCGGAAGCAGAAAACTGCTGATACCGAGACAGAGGAAGCAATGAAAAACAGGAATCGGAGCATATACCGATTCATAGCTTCTGAATAAGTAAGAGAAAGAAACCGTAAACAGCAGAGGAATCCATTGCTCATGTGAATAGGTGTGTAGGAAAGGAAGTCCGCTTAAGAAAAAAAGAAATAGGGCCGCATGAAGTGTTGTACGTGTCCGGATGAGTGAAAACGTGGTATTCAACTCAATCAGGCAGTAGACTATGGCTCCGTGAATGGCCAAAGAAAGTAAATCTGTCTTTTCCTGATAGGTAATACCATACATGATAAGACAGATGATAATGGTCACCGGAAGAGTAGCCCTTCCGGTGGCCAGTTCATATTGAAATCTATTTCGGGCAAGCATGTGTTACAGGTCAAACCCGATATCTGAACGGAAATATTTTTTCTCGAAACAGATCTTGCCTGCATTTTGGAAAGACTGTGCTAGAGCTTCTGCCTTGTTGGCTCCGTAGGAACTAATTGCGATCACTCGTCCTCCGGCAGTAACCACCTGTCCGTCTTTCAAGGCTGTTCCAGCATGGAATACGATACTTCCGCCTGCCTTTGCCTCTTCAATGCCCGTCATCGGGAATCCTTTTTCATAAGCTTCCGGGTAGCCGCCAGATACCAGCATGACGCAGACAGCTGAGCGTGGGTCAATTTCCAGGGTCTTTTCATTCAGGTTGCCCTGAGCCACCCCTTCAAACAAGTCTACTAAGTCGCTCTTGATACGCAGCATCACACTTTCTGTTTCAGGGTCACCCATGCGCACATTGTATTCGATTACCATCGGTTCACCTTTTACGTTAATCAGTCCGAAGAAGATAAATCCTTTGTAATCGATACCTTCTGCAGCCAGTCCTTCAACAGTAGGACGGATGATACGGTCTTCCACCTTCTTCATCCATTCTGCATCTGCAAATGGAACCGGAGAAACAGAACCCATACCTCCAGTGTTCAATCCTTTGTCACCTTCGCCGATACGTTTGTAGTCTTTGGCTTCCGGCAGGATTTTATAGTTCTTTCCATCAGTCAGTACGAATACCGAGCATTCAATACCGCTCAGGAACTCTTCGATAACTACTGTGGCAGAAGCATTTCCGAACATTCCGCCAAGCATTTCTTTTAATTCTTTCTTGGCTTCTTCCAATGTGGGGAGAATCAATACACCTTTTCCAGCACACAATCCGTCAGCTTTCAGCACGTAGGGTGCTTCCAGTGTTTCCAGAAAAGCCAGCCCTTCTTCCAGGTTGGCTGCAGTTACGCTCTTGTATCCGGCAGTCGGAATATGATGGCGCTGCATGAAACCTTTGGCAAATTCCTTGCTTCCTTCGAGTACGGCTCCAGCCTTTGACGGACCGATAACCGGTACCTGCTTCAATGCGTCATCATTTTTGAAGAAATCATATACCCCCTTCACCAATGGGTCTTCCGGACCTACTACTACCATGTCAATGCCGTGGGCCGTTACAAACTGCTTGATACCTTCAAAGTCATCGGCTTTGATAGCTACGTTTTCGCCTACTTCACGCGTACCGGCATTTCCCGGAGCGATGTATAACTTTTCAATTTTCGGGCTTTGTGCGATTTTCCATGCCAGTGCATGTTCGCGTCCTCCTGAACCTAAAAGTAAAAGTTTCATATATGTATCTGTTTTTTAGTCTGTTATTTCAAATGGTCTTCAAAATAGCGGGTGATGTGTTCGTGCAGGTGTACACGGTCACGCCCCATCATGTTATGTCCGTCTTCTGGATAAACGAAGAAGTCCGGATGGGTACCAGCTTCAATACAAGCTCTCAAGAATGAGTAGCTGTGCTGTGGAACACAAGTGGGGTCTGTACCTCCGATAATGATTTCCAGACGGCCTTTCAGGTTGCCGGCTTTCTGTTTCAAGTCGGATCCCTTGTATCCTTCCGGATTAGTTTCCGGAGTATCCATATAACGTTCACCGTACATCACCTCATAGAACTTCCAGTCAATGACCGGTCCTCCAGCTACACCTACCTTGAAGATGTCAGGATAAGTCAGCATCAGGTTGGTTGTCATGAAGCCACCGAAGCTCCAGCCGTGTACACCAATTCGTTCACCGTCTACGTAAGACAGTGATTTCAGGAATTCGGCACCTTTTACCTGGTCTTTCATTTCTTCTACTCCCAAGTGACGGAATGTGCAGTTCTCAAAGGCTAGTCCCCGGTTATCACTTCCCCGGCTGTCCACAGTCAGCATCACATATCCTTTCTGCGCCATGTATAAATCCCATCCTCTGGCATCATAAAAACGCGTGTTGTGGATGAGTTGTGCGTGCGGTCCACCATATACGTAAATAATGGCCGGATATTTCTTGTTCGGGTCAAAGTCTACGGGCTTAATCAGACGATAATACAAGTCTGTTTTTCCGTCAGCTGCCTTAAAGGTACCGATGGTAATTTCCGGTAACTTAAACTGGCTGGCCATCGGGTCATCAGCTTTCAGTAATGTAGTTCCTTTCTTTCCGTTGGTAGGCAGCAAAGTGATTTCACGTCCTACTTGGAATGAAGAGAAGTTGTCAATCAGGTAGGTACCGCTTTCAGAGAGAGAAGCCCGGTGCATACCGTCTTTTTTTCCCAGTAATGTACGCTTTCCAGTTTTGACGTTGAGGCTGAACAGATTGGTTTGCAGCGGAGATATTTCTGTGCTACCGATAATAATTTCCTTCTTTCCTGCATTGAATCCAAGAATATCCTGAACCAGCCAGTCGCCTTGTGTCAAAGGAGTTACTTTCAGGTGTTCCAGATAGGTAGTGCCTTCCAGTTTGCCATTTTTCCATGTACCTTCTCCTTTTGCTTTCGTATCCATCAGATACAAGTGGTTGAAACCGTCGCGTTGACTCTGGTAAATAAATTTACTTTTGTCCCACGGCAAGAATACCAGCGGATGCTGAGGTTCTACGTATTTTGGGTTCTTCTCTTCATACAAAATCCCTTCTTTTTCGCCTGTGGCAGCCTGATAGCATACAAGTTGGGCATGGTTCTGGTCACGGTTCAGTTCGATGACATAAATATGCTGCTCATCGGGCGACCAGCTGACATTGGTAAAATAACGGTCGGTCGGGTCACCGGCCTGCAGGTAAATTACTTTTCCAGTCTTTACATCGTACACTCCTACCGTCACTTTGTGGCTGGTCATTCCTGCCATCGGATATTTGTCCGGCTCAAGAGTCGCGATACGGGTCGATGTATTTACCAGAGGATAGTCTGTGACCATGCTCTGGTCCATGCGATAGAAAGCCAGATAGCTTCCTTTCGGGCTCCAGAATGTACCTTTATAAATACCGAATTCGTTACGGTGTACAGCTTGTCCGTAAACTACCCCTTCTTCTGTTTGTGAAGGATTAATCTGGTGACTTTCCTCCCCTTTGCCGGTTACAAACAAACCGTTACCGACGGTATAGGCCACTTTGTCATTGGTTTTGCAAAAGTCAAGGTTAGAAGCTTTTTCGTTCAGACGGAAAATATTTGTAATTTTTTTCTGGCCGAAGTCATATTCCACCCAATAATTGTTCTGCTGAAATACAATGACTTTACGTTCTGCCCAAGGCAATGAAGTTGACATCAGGCTGCGAAGCGGTTTTAGTTCGTGCGACAGCTGATAGGGTTTTTCTCCTTTTTCAATGGCCTGATTTATCTCTTCCAGTGTGACAAGTATGCTTTTCTTGCCATCTTTCAACTGAATGCTGCGGATGTTTTCCACATCCGCACATACACACACATCTCCCCACCATTGCAGTCCCGGAATGTTTTCAGGGACTAGGTTGAAATAATTGTTTCCGCCCGGAATCACATCTTCCAGTGTATAGGCTTTCTTTTCTTGGGCAAAAGTGGCGAGAGTGGTCATACAGCACAAAAAGAATAAAAAGAATATACGTTTCATGTTCTGTCCATTTTTAATCTTGTGAGTTACCTTCCTCCTCGCTGCGGCGTCTGTGCATGTAGCGTGGGGCAGGAGCCGCTTTCGGGCGTCCGTCGTCTGTAGAAGGACGCGGAGTGCGTGGCTTCGAATCTTCCTTATATTTGAATTCTTTACGGCGTTCGCGAGTGAATTCTTTTCCGTCGCCTGCTTTGCGTCCGCGGAATGCTTCTTTGCGGTCAGCATCTTTACGGAATCCTTCTTTACGGTCGCTACGGAAACCTTCTTTACGTTCTCCACGACCTCCGTCTTTGCGCTCCTTACGGCCGTATTCCACTTTTTCTCCCTGACGGCGTGGACGTGCCGGTCTTTCTTCACGTTTCGGCTTAAACTCCTTGTCACTGTTATCGGAACGGAATTCCTTGTATTTTCCGTCAAACAACTGGTATTTACGGAACTGACATTCCAATGCTCCATTAAACAAAGGCACTTTTATAGAAGCCTTCAGTCCAATCTGGTCAAAGCATTCGTCGCGGTAGCTCAGAATCCAGGCGTCATTTCCTGTGAATGCATGTTTCAAGCGTTCACCAATCATCTGGTAAAGTCCCAGCAAATCTTCTGACGAGATACGCTCTCCGTAAGGAGGGTTGGTGATGATAATACTTTTTTGTGCAGGCTGTTCAAACTGCTGGAACGGTTGGATTTTCAGGATGACATCCTTGCTTACTCCTGCAGCTTTCACGTTATGCTGAGCAATTTCGTTTGCTTTCGGATTGTTGTCGTATCCATAAATCTTATGAGTAAACTCACGCTCCTGTGAGTCATCGTTGTAGATAGCATCAAACAAATCCTGGTCAAAGTCTTTCCATTTCTCGAATCCGAATTCTTTACGGAATACACCCGGAGCGATATTGCGTGCAATCAAAGCGGCCTCGATAGGTATAGTTCCTGAACCACACATCGGGTCTATCAGGTCACATTCACCTCTCCAGCCCGTCATCAGAATCATACCGGCTGCCAATACCTCGTTCAACGGTGCTTCCACCTGTTCCTGACGGTATCCTCTACGGTGAAGTGATTCACCTGAACTATCCAAGGCAAGTGTACACTCTTCCTCTGCAATATGGATGTGAATAGCCAAATCCGGGTTGCTGATACGTACAGAAGGACGGTTGCCTGTCTTTTCGCGGAAATAGTCGACTACCGCATCTTTTACTTTGTATGCCACGAATTTAGAATGACGGAATTCATTAGAGAACACTACGGCATCTACCGAGAAACTACTCATGTTGTCCAGATAGTTTTCCCATGCGATACTCTTTACGGCCTCATATACTTCGTCGGCAGTCTTCGCAGTAAAATGTTTGATAGGTTTTAAGATACGGATGGCAGTACGAAGGCAGAAATTAGCCTTATACATCATGGCTTTGTCTCCGGTGAAAGAAACCATACGTCGTCCGATTTCAATGTTGCTGGCTCCTAATTCCGTGAGTTCCTGTGCCAGAACTTCTTCCAGTCCCTGGAAGGTCTTGGCGATAAGCTCGAATTCTTGATTCATCTTGATAAAATTACGTAATTTCAATTGATTGGGCAAAAATACGAAATTTCAGGTTGCTAGTCAACTGTGTATAAAGAAAAGATGGCTTATGAGAAAATAATTTCATAAGCCATCTTTATCTATAATGATTTGTGTAATATTACCAACCTGGGTTGTTAGGAGCTAAGTTAGGATTGATGGAAATTTCATTGATAGGAATGGATAATAGGTAATGTTTTGGTTCTTCAAATACAGCTTGTGTTTTTACTCTTTTTCCATAAATATCCAATGCTCCTTCAGAGGTAAGGCCAAGTTCTTCTTTCATATCGTTTATTTGTTCTGTAGTATACAAACTAACATCAGGAATAATACCAGCTCTTACTACTACACTAGCATCCAGTCGTTTACCACAAGCCCATCTTCTTAGGTCATCGTATCTATAACCTTCACCGAATAATTCAATACGGCGCTCTCTTCTGATTTCACGAATTAAATTAGCATTGCTACCCTTGATGTTTGGATATTCTTTTTCCAGTTTTGGATCAGCTACTGGGTTAACGGTCAATGGATGATTGAAACCAACGCGCTTTCTAAGTTCATTGATTGTTCTTCCAAGTTCTGTATTATCCAGTACTCCTAATTCTGCTCCGGCTTCAGCACGGATTAAAAGAATTTCTCCGTATCTGAAAATGGGAGCGTCAATGCTACCTTTATGGTGGTCTGAAGAAAACTCAGATGTTTTATAGAATTTTGCAATAGCATAACCTGTAGAAGAAGAACCATCCGCACCAGTTGCTACGATATTGGCAATATTAGCTGCTTTACCATGCAAATAGTATGTATACTCTCCATCTTTCGGGGTAGCTATGGTTTGCAATAATCTAGGATCTCTGTTTTCCAGTTCCGCAATAATTCCTGTGTGTGTAGTATGTCCTTCACATCCACATAATGAGATAGGTTTTCCTGTTGTTGCACATAAGTAATCTTCTACTGCATCTCGGCTTGCACCGATAGGAGTTTCACCTACTCCAATTTGTCTGGTAACATTATTACCTTTACCTAAAGACGGATCATATTCTTTAGCTAAAATAACCTCTGAATTATTATTATAGTTTTCTTGTGTAAATAATTCATGATATGCAGTTTTAGGTGAGCTTCCTTTAAATATGGAGTAGCCATATTCTTCTTTCATTAATTCGCCTGCAGCATCATACGCTTCCTGCAAGAATTTTACGTCGCCTTCTATGTTATGGTATCTTCTCCAGGTACCTTCAAATAAGCACATTCTTGCTTTTAATGCAATAGCTGCGTCTTTTGAAACTCGGCTTACTCCCACTTTAGATTTAGGAGAAAGCAGATTGATGGCCTTTTCAATATTTAAAAGTAA
>ENA-UEPJ01002481-UEPJ01002481.1-human-gut-metagenome-genome-assembly--contig:-NODE-2481-length-18777-cov-22.222620_pt1 | contig 18777 bp, 20 predicted proteins | sample MGYA00242890_ERZ507896 | MGnify/ENA primary metagenome ERZ507896 (study PRJEB26167, sample SAMN06115508) | human gut metagenome | host: Homo sapiens | place: China:Qinghai | collected 2015-08-20... | reverse complement strand
CCATAAGGGCCAGCACCGGGTACAGGGGGACAGGCTCGAAGGTCTGGATGATATGCAGTCCTTCGCCGTTTTTCAGCGCGGCAGCCTTTGCCTTCAATGCGGGGAAGAAGTCCATCTTTTTGCCCCGCACGTCCATCACTTCAAATGTGCCGATTTTGTCCTTCCAGTTTTCATAACTCATAGTCTTTGCCTCTCTTGCAGAAAGCTCACGCCTCTTCGAAGGAATCCTTGCCCACATTGCACAGGGGGCACTCAAAATCCTCCGGCACCTCGCTCCAGGGCGTACCGGGGGCGATGCCACCCTCCGGGTAACCCGCGCTCTCGTCATATTATCAACCGCAAAGACTGCATATATACTTCATTGTGCTTCTTCCTTCCTTTTTCTAATGATTTTGTTATTCTTCCACCAGCCGGCCGTCCACTGTCACGGTGACCACCTGCCACGGAATGAATTTTCCGCTCTGCTGGAGCGCCGTTTTCGCCGCGTTCTCCAGTCCGCCGCAGCAGGGCACCTCCATCCGCACAACAGTGACGCTCTTGATGTTGTTCTCCCGGATGATCTCCGTCAGCTTTTCGGAATAGTCCACGCCGTCCAGCTTGGGGCAGCCCACAAGGGTGATGTGCCCCTTGATGAACCGCTCGTGGAATGCGGCGTAGGCGTAGGCGGTGCAGTCGGCGGCGATGAGCAGCCGCGCACCGTCAAAATACGGGGCGTTCACCGGTACCAGCTTGATTTGCACAGGCCACTGGGAAAGGCGGCTCGTCTGCTGGGCTTGCGGCGTTTCCACGGCGGGCGCCTCCTGACGCTGAATATTCCGGGACTGGCTGCCGGGGCAGCCGCAGGGCAGGGTCATGCCCTCTTTCCGCATTTTCCGCTGCTTATTTTCCATGACGGCCTGCTCGTCATAGGCCGCCGCCTCCCGCTCCACAAAGGTGATGGCCCCGGTGGGGCAGGTGGGCAGACAGTCGCCCAAGCCGTCGCAGTAATCGTCCCGCATGAGCCGCGCCTTGCCGTCCACCATGGCGATGGCGCCCTCGTGACAGGCGGCGGCGCAGGCGCCGCAGCCGTTGCATTTATCCTGATCGATTTCAATGATCCGTCGTTTCATGTTCAGTCCTCCTGTTGCTTTTGTGCGCTCATTGTACTATACTAAAAGCAACAAGTCGGTTGAATTTTCAACGAAAGAGGACTTTTTATGAAAGAATTTTTTCCGGTGCTCCATATGGCGGCGCTTTTCTCCGGTATTTCCGACGACGAGCTTGCCGCTATGCTCTCCTGCCTTGGGGCGAGGATCGACACCTTTCCCAAAGGCTCCCGCCTGCTCCGCGCCGGGGAGTCGGTGGAGGAGGTGGGTCTCGTGCTGGCGGGCAGCGCCCTCATCGTGCAGGAGGATATCTGGGGAAACCGCAACATCCTCTCCAAGACCGGGCCGGGGCAGACCTTCGCGGAGGTATTCGCCTGCGCGCCGGGGGCGGTGCTGAACGTGAGCGTGGAGGCGGAGAGCGCGGTGACGGTGATGTTTCTGCACATAAGGCGCGTTTTGAGCGTGTGCCCCTCCGCCTGCTCCCACCACAGCCGGATCATCCGCAACCTGCTGGACGAACTGGCAGAGAAGAACCTGCGGCTCAACGAAAAGCTCACCCACATGGCCCAGCGCACGACGCGTGCAAAGCTGATGTCCTATTTTTCCGCCGAGGCCCAGCGGCGCAGCGTCTATGAGTTCGACATTCCGTTTTCAAGGCAGCAGCTTGCGGATTACCTCGGTGTGGAGCGCAGCGGGCTGTCTGTAGAGCTTGGAAAAATGCGGGATGAGGGCCTGCTCGACTTTCACAAAAGCCATTTCCTTCTCAAAACGCCGGAGACTGACCGTCCCTTTCCTTCTGCGCGTTAAGGAGCCCTCTTTGGGCGTATTGGCAAGTGCGGATAACCCCGTCAGCCACGGAGCGTCGGGGTTTTGCAGATGGAAGAAGCAGCTACGGTCTGTAGAGATCGGCAGGACAGCGTCATCTCGTACAATCTGATTTGATCATACCCACAGCCGCTTTGGCTGTGGGTATTTTCTGTTTGAACTTCAAAAGCTTTGCAGAACTCAAGGAGCCTAATGCCAAATTCAGCATGTCACCAACTATGAGGAAAACATCTTTTAGAGAAAGGTCAAAAGGTTCAACAGGGAAGATGAACGGTGTCCTTTTGCGATGCCGCTTCCGAAAAATCACAGCTTCGCCCCTTAACGAAGACTTTAAGTTAAATCTGTTATACTGCTGCAGTCCCCTCAAAAATACAGACAGGAGAAAAAATTGACCGTATGATGAAAAAAAGATATTTCGCTATTCCCATTCTTGCAATCGCACTGCATTTTTTGCTGTCCAATCTGTTGTATTTCCTTGTGGAAAGGCTCGTTTTGGATGTTTTTCATATCCCACCGCAGCAATTTATGAAATACTCATATTGGGGCGAGATTTTGATCTACGCTGTTCTTATCCTCGTATTCTTCATGTTCTATAAACTGCTTTGGAGGAAAGAGATAAGCGAACCGCGCACAGCGACAAATTTCAAAGATGTGCTCGGCAGTCTGGTCGTGGGATTTGGCATTTGCGGCATCTCCGGTCTTTGGATCATGCTGGCAGAGCAGCTTCCCTCGCTTCAAAAAAGCGTTGAGGCAATGAACGCCGGTGCTGAAAATATTGCCGGCGGAAATGCATTTGGAACATTTATGATTGCGGTGATTGCTGCACCTGTTGTAGAAGAAATTCTATTCCGCGGCATTGTGCTTCGCTCCATGTGGAAATTCGCCCCAGCTTGGGCCTCGATTCTAATATCATCTGTACTCTTCGGCGTTTATCACCTGAATATCGTGCAGGCTGCCTATGCCACCCTTATGGGCATTGCCGCAGGAATCCTTTACGAGAAGAAAAGGAACCTGCTGTTTCCCATCCTCGTGCATTTCGCAAACAACCTCATTACTATGCTGCAGGGCTTTGCGCCATCCGAAGTGAATGAACTGATCAGCATTTTTATTCTGATCATGATCGCTCCAGCAGGCTATGTCGTCTGCCGTTCACTCAGGCAGGGCAAAAGAGCAGATAGCAAGTAAGGGGTTTATACAATGTATAAAGCATACAGCGGCACAGAGCAAACTCTCTGTGCCGCTGTTTTTTGCTTTCTTTGTAATAGAAGCAGCGCGGAAAAAGGGACCGGGGCACAGTAAGCAACGCCAAAGTCGCGGCAGCCCATCTTATCTGACCAAGTATTTCTACAGGAATCTGGTCCAACTCCATGGTGCCGGCCAAGAAAGCAGGTACACACGGTTGAAATGATCGTCCCCAAGCCTCCAAAGATATTCAATGACCACAGGGCTTGTGTATGAGGAACACAACCCCTGTGGTCAACATATCCAGGACGAATATCCATTATGACGGCAAAAAGCAGAAGCCACGTCGGCGGATCAAAACCACACCTTTGCAGATACTCGACCACGCGCTCCCTTATCTGCTGTTATGGCAGTCGCCTATGCACTGTGCGGTTCGTTGCATCTTCACATATGCCCTCGGAACAGGTGTTGCTCACATATTCGCGAAGTTTTCCGCAGTAGAGCAGTGTGTGCGGCACTCTAAGGAACTGCATCGGCTGTATGATAGAGGAACGTAGCTGTTCCGTGCCGTCAACCCGACTTTTTGTGAGAAGCTCTCCGACAAACTCTGAGCAATAATAGCAGCCCTCCTGCTTCCAGACAACATGGAAGTATGCCAGACATAAGCCAATATAGTTGTAACTGTACTTCCTCCTCCGCTTCCACATCACATCGAGCATTTCTTTGAGCTCTGCGTGTTGTTCTTCTGTGACACTCACGCTCAGAACCAACACCTTGGTTTCGGAAAAACGCTTGAAGGTACCGGTACGGGGCGACTCTATCACGAAGCCGCCCCAAAACGGATTATAGGGATGCCTGCGGCCAAAAGAGTACATCCTCTCTAAATCTCTGGACAGGCTGATGGAGGCGTGGTTATATTCTGCGCCGGTGATTTGCTTAAGGATTCGGGACAGAAGTGTTCCGGTCTGGCTGATTACGATATATAGCTGTCTATTTTGATTGCTCATATGTGCATCCTCACAAGATTATCCACAGTGCCGTGCTATTGGCATAAGAGGTGCTGCAGGTCTCGAAGAAGTCCGTTTCGACTATGTTAGCGTTGGTGTGCTGGCTGACCCACTTCATGCTCTCTGGCTCGATCTCAAAGCCTCGATGCAGCGTTGGACAGCCGAGACCCATTCGGCAGGTCTTTGCGTATACAACTGCAATTGTTCGACTTTGAGCGTATTCTCCTCGTTGCCGCCGCTTCGGAAGTTCTCCATTTCCGAGCTCCTGATACACATAATAACCTTATCATTGACCTGTAAATCCTCAAAAGAAATCTTTGTAACCTTCTGCGTGGCAAAGTCGCAATAGACCATAGGAATGGACGAACATTCTGTCAGACATCCTTCACCTAAAGTACTTTCATCGACATCGTCCTTTACCGTTATGGTTTGCTTTTCTGTATCGATTTCCGTGATCACTGCGTTGGCGATCAGAAGCGTGTCATCCTTCAATGAACCGCACCCGGACAGGGACAGCAAGAGAGTCAACAAGCACAGGGCGATGCCGATTCCTCTTATATTTCTATCATGCAATGTCGTATCCTCCTGTTTTTGCGCTGTGGGACTTATCCAACCTATGAAAAAGACACCTCTTCCTCTCCTTGCGTCAGGCGGGACAACGCGCAGACCGCGTACATATAGGCTGCAAGGATCAGCGGTGCCGGCAGCCCGTAGAGCAGCGGCACCGGGATGATACGCCAAAACAGCTTGAGCACACCAATCTCCGCGCCATAAGTGAAGAAGTAGTTCGCCTCCGGGCAGAGCGTGAGGCGCAACAGGAGATTGATAAGGTGCGCGCCTACGGCAAGCAGGCCAAAGGTCTTGAGGATCCGCGGGATATCCTTGGGGTCGGGGCGGTAAAAGCCCAGCGTCGCCAGACTCAGGCCGCAGACAACAAGGAGAGCGTGGGTCACATAGTAGCCGAAAATTCGCGGCATTAACAGCGAAAAGCCGGAGAACAGCGGCTCCGGGAAGAGCAGCGCCATCAGTGCGCCAAGGGGCGCTACAAAGAAGGAAAAGCCCATGATCGAGCGGTTTCTCTTCCACACGCCCAGCGGGATCAGGAACAGATTGATGTTGCACAGGTGCAGCGGCAGCTCATTAAAAATGCTGAAGCCATTGGGATAGTACGCACGGATATACGCTGCGTCCATGGACAGTGAGAACTTGTAGACGGTAAACAGCGCAAGATTAAAAAGGCACACGCCGATCAGATATCGGGAGCGCCGTGCTTCCGGTTTTCCGCGCAGCAGCAAGAGTATGAACAGCACCGCCGTTACCGTAAGCAAAAGCAGAAGCAAATGCGGCCCGCGAAAGGGCGTAATAGAAAATTCGTTCATTTCACACGCCGGAACGTCTTTCCGGTCTTCTCCTCAAGAAATCGGTTGAATTCCTCCACCGTCCCGCCGGTAAGAGTACGCTTGTCCAGAGGCTGCGCATAGCGTTTCTTCATCAGAAGGATGATGTAGTCCTGCGACTCAGCCAGTGCGTCGATCAGCTCATAGTGGAACGTGGAGGTGGTGGCCGCCGTAACGACGGTATAGGAATCCTCACCGAATGCGACATGATATTCCTTTGTGCCCGCCAGCGCGTTTTTGCGGGCGATCATGCCATTGAATCGGTCCTGAAACAGCAGAACGGACAGCAGCATCACCTCTGCCAGCAGGGAAGTCACCGTTCTGACATCAAGCGCAAAAGGCTCTCCGTCAAATGGGATCAGCAGCAGAGCGTTGATGAAAAAGACGCTCCAGCCGAAGATGGCCCAAATAATGCTTCTCTTTCGCCGCAGCACCCTGCGCATCGCGCGGGCAGCTACGGTCATAGTTCGATTTGTGATTTTGCTGTGAATTTCAAAAGTCATTCATATTCTCCATCGTTGATCATTTCTGTTTTTGCAGCCTGTCTGGTTCCTTGCAGAAGTGTTCCGTCCAGAGCAGGGTATTTATAGATTATGTTATCATAACAGGAATAAAGTTTATGTTAAGTCTGCCTATTCTTTAAGGAGTCATCTCAAATTCAACACACTGCTCTCCTCATGAGAATTTTTCTGCAGCGGGATAAATGACGTCCTTTGTCCGGCTCTTATAAATTGCAGTCAGGCAGCACCGGAATACTTTTCTCCCTGAAATCGTCACGCTTACTATGTATGCAGCGCTATCACGGCATCACGCCAGCCTTGCGTTCACCAGATGATACCATGTCATCCCGTTTTCCTCATAGGACTGAAATTCACCGATGACGGTGATCTCCGCCCCCAGCTCCGGGTAATCGTCCGGGTAGGTATAATCACCTTCCAGCACAAATTCCATCCCCTCGGCGCAGCAGGCGGTCGCATCGGCGATGATGCAGGCATACGCTACCGGGGCCGGCTGCGTCACGCCGTCCACCACCATCTGATAAATGGCAAATATGCCATTTGCCTTGACCGTTTTACCGTAATAGTCCTCCGGGTAGAAATAGAGCATATTGTAGACCTCGGAGTAGACCATGGTGCTGCTGAGCACCGTCAGATCCACATCCACTTTGCCGGCATAGGATTGCAACTGCTCAGATTCCTCCGGGGATTGCTGATCTTCCGGCACTGGAATGCTCTCTGTCGGTGCGGAGACTTCCCTATCGGAAGAAAGCGTATCATTTCCTGCGTCCTTTTCGCGGCCTTTCCCGCAGGCGCAGAGGGAAGCCATCATGCAGACAGCCAACAGCAGGCAAAAAAGCTGTTTCATCCCGTTCCGCCTCCCCTTGCACGGCCGATAGTCGAACAAATCAAAAACGCCAGAATATCCACCGCCACGATGGTGGAGCCCACCGGTGTCCCAGCTAAAATAGCGATCAGGATACCCAGCGCCGCGCAGCTCACCGACAGTACGGCCGAGCAGACCGTCACGGACCGGAAATTCTGAAAAAGGCGCATGGCGGACAGCGCCGGGAAGATCACCAGCGCGGAGATCAGCAGCGAGCCGACCAGATTCATCGCCAGCACGATGACCACAGCAACGATGACGGCGAGCAGCAGGTTGTACAGGTCTGCCTTTGTCCCCACCGCCTTGGCAAAGTCTTCGTCAAAGGTCACGGCAAAGATCTTGTTATAATAGAGCAGAAACACCGCCACGACCACCACGGACAGTCCCGCACACAGCCAGACCTCGCTTTTTGACAGCGTCAGGATGGAGGTGGAGCCGAACAGCGTGCTGCACACATCGCCGGAGAGGTTGGACGAGGTGGAGAAGAGGTTCATCAGCAGATACCCGATGGCCAGCGCTCCCACTGAGATCATGGCGATGGCGGCATCGCCCTTGATCTTCGTGTTCTGCCCCGTGCGCAGGAGCAGAACGGCACAGACCACCGTGACGCCCAGCGTCAGCGGCATATCGTCCGTCAGCCCCAGCACAGCGGCGACAGCCATCGCGCCGAAGGCCACATGGGAAAGCCCGTCGCCGATAAAGGAAAATCGCTTGAGCACCAGCGTGACCCCCAGAAGTGATGAGCACAGCGCGATCAGCACACCGACGATGAGCGCGTAGCGCACAAAGGGATAGGTCCAATAGAACGCGAGTTTTTCAAAGATCGCCGTCATTGCGCCCCACCGCCTTTCTGCCATGCCTGGGGGAACTCGTTCAGGTAGGCCGCCTTGGTGCCGAAGAACACTTTGTCCCCGATGTGCAGGATATGGCTGGCATATTGCAGCGCCGCGCACAGGTCATGGGAGATCATCACAACGGTGATACCATCTTCGTAATTGAGCTTTTGAATGAGCGCATACATTTCCGCCGTCACCTTTGGATCAAGGCCGGAGACCGGCTCGTCCAGAAGCAGCATTTTTCTGGTAGCGCACAGGGCGCGGGAGAGCAGTACCCGCTGCTGCTGGCCGCCGGAGAGGGTCCGGTAGCAGCGTTTGGCAAGGGGCGCAATCTGCATTTTCTCCATGGCGTCCGCCGCCATTTTCTTCTCTTCTCTGTTATAGAAGGGGCGGCTGCCGCAGCGTCCCTGGCATCCGGAGAGAACGATCTCTCTCACGGATGCCGGGAAGTCCTTCTGCACCTGCGTCTGCTGCGGCAGATAGCCGATCTCATTTTTCCTCAGCCCGTCGCCCGTCAAAATTCTGCCGCTGATGGGCGGCTGCAAGCCGAGAATCGTTTTCATAAGGGTACTCTTGCCGGAGCCGTTTTCTCCCACGATGCAGAGGTAGTCGCCTGCAAAGACCTCAAAATCAAGGTCTTGCAGAACAGGTCTCCCATCGTAGCCGATGCAGAGCTTTTGACAAGTGAGCTGAGCCATCATCTTACCTCCTTAACCAAGCGCGTCTTTCAGCACAGAAAGGTTCTGCTCCATCACAGAGAGGTAGGTAGCACCGTTTGCAGCATCCTCGGAGGTCATGGACTGCATGGAGTCCATGGTCAGCACTTTCTGGTTCTTCTTGGTGGTGCTCTGGACGATGGTTTCCGCGAGCTTGTGGTTCTTGCCCTCAATGGTCAGCACGCAGGGAAGTCCCAGCTCGTCCACCTTTTTTGCAAGGAAGGACACTGTCTCAAAGCTGGCTTCGCTCTCGGCGGAGCAGCCCGCAAAGGCGGCGTAGTAGCGCAGGCCGTAGTCATCCACCAGATAGCGGAATGGGAAGCGGTCGCCAAACAGGACAGTCTTGCGCGCCGCGCCGTCCACGGCAGACTGATACGCGCCGTCCAGTGCGGAAAGCTTTTCGATATAGGCAGAGGCGTTGGCGGTGTAGGTATCCTTGTTGTCGGGGTCAAGCTCCTGCAAAGCGTTGGAGATCGCCCCGACCAACGTTTCGGCGTTCTTCAAAGACAGCCAGACGTGCTCGTCAGCTTCCTCCTCGTGGTCGTGGCCGTGGCCCTCCATGTGCTCGCAGAGATCCTCACCGGTCATATCAGCTGGGAAGAAGGTCGGCCACGACTTTTCCGGATCAACGATGGCGTCAAAGCTCTCGTTGCTCATTCTGATGTGGAAATGCTCGGGCGCAGCCGATTCGATCATGTGGTCGTTGAATTCGATGTAGATCGGTGCGCCGGAGGTTCTGTCTACCGCTTCAAAGCGATACATGGCCGCCTTGGTGCCGGTAGACCAGTTCTGAATGTAATAACCGATATACTTGTAGTCAGAGCCGACCTTTTTGCCGTCCTCATAGGTGAACGCAATGTGGTCGCCTTCAATGCCAATATTGGTAATGTCCGTTTTGTAGCCCTTTTGATAGTAGGTCTTATACTCGTCTGCGGTCATCTCGCCTTCCTCTGCCATCGCTGCAAAGGCATCGTCCAGCGTTCCGTCCAGCGCAAAGGGGTAGGCAGACTGCCAACTGCCCTCCCAGTCGGACAGGCTTCTGTCCTGAACCTCATGATCTTCAAAGGTGGAAACCTCCTTGCTGTGGTCATGGGCGTGCTCTGCTTCCTGCATCCCCTCAACGGTCTCCTCCGTTTTTACGGAATCACCCAGCACCTCCAGTAAGTTGATGACCTTTCTCTTCTTGTCGGCGGCGTTTTTCAGGACGCTCTCCACCCAGCCATCGGACTCGCCGCCCACGTAGACGAAGAGGTCGCAGTCGGAAATCTTGACGATGTCATCCGCCGTGGGCTGGTAGCTGTGCAGGTCAACGCCGCTGCTCAGCAGCATGGTGACCTCGGCATTATCCGCCTTGTCGCCGAGAATTTCCTTGACCCAGTCGTATTCTGGGAAAATGGTGGTGACAACGCTCACTTTGTTGGAATCGCTCTCGCCCGTCTCTGCGGCATTCTTTTTGCCGCAGCCGGCAAGCAGGCCGACCGCCATGGTCAGTGCAAGAAACAGGGTGAAAATTTTCTTCATCATATAGATAAAACCTCCGAATTTTTGAAAAATGGGCGCAAAAATACAAGGGCAGCGGCAAAACCGCAAGAGCCTATCCAAAAATGGATAGACTTCGCCCTTGTAAAAGTCCTGTTTTTAATTCGAAAGCTTTACCTTGAGAGAAACGAGTGTCAGCGTGCCGATCATCTCTGTGCAGGGCAGAATCGCCCTGCACATGGTATATGTAAGCACAGCCGTGATCGCCGCGGCAGCACCGGCAAGCCCCAGCGTTTTCAGCAGATTCTCGCAGATGCTGATCTGGCGGCAGATGGCACAGTCGTCGCCGGAGCAGTCATGGTTGGCTTCGACCGCAAGATAGATCGCCGAGGACAGCATGACAACGGCCAGCACGGCCGCCAGCAGGCGCGTCATAAAACAAAGCTTCTTTGTCATGGTCTGTCCTCCCTTCTGTTTGTTATTTTCCCTTGCAGTCCGAGCAGGTTCCATAGAGGATCGTGTCGGCTGCGTCCAGCGTGAATTGCTCGCTCTGCGCCAGGTGCTTTGCAAACAGGGCGGCGTTGCTGTCGGCCATGTGAAAGGTTTTGCCGCACTTCACACAGCTCATGTGCAGCGCGCCCTTGCAGCCCTTGGCGTCAAGATACTGATAAAACGCTTCGTGCGACCCGCTTTTGGCGCTGCGGCGCACCTTTTCTTCCGCTTCCAGCTGCACAAGATTTCGATACACAGCGCTGAGACTGATCTGCTTCTCTGCCAGCGCGTCCGCCATCTGGCGTGCAGTCAGCAGCTCGTCCGGGTGCTCCCCCAAAAAAGCAAGCAGGGCTCTTCGCTGTTTTGTATTATAGCCTGACATCAGCCGCCCTCCAATATGCGAATCATTCGCAGATATTATAGCATCATTTCCCCTTTTGTCAATATCATCCCGCGATACCGGCGTCTTTCCGACAGTTCAAGATCCGTCAGCGTCAAAGAAAACAGCGTCACATCAAAGGCTTCGAACCGATGGGCGCTTACGCGGTCAAAGCAGTCTGCGTCCCACGGCATCCTTCACCGGCTCCAGTTCTTTTTCCATCGTACAGGATAGATCCCATAGCAGCTGACATTCCTCGTCATCCTCTGTGGTCAAGCTGCCTAATTCATCCCACCGCAGAATGATTCGATACAGCGTCAGAGCCTCCTGCTCCGTGAGTCTTAATTCCACAGGAGACGCCTCTCTCAGTTGCTTTTCAACGGGAAATCAGCGGTAAGCGATAGCTTGCTGTAGCTCTGTAATTATTGTAGCCGAACTGAGCGACTGTTTTTATTGCCTGGCTAGTAGAGTTTTTCTATATTCTTGCGCTTAAAATATCCGAATTGTTGCCACCTTATGGTACAGTTGATTGTATCTCAACGTTGATGGAAGGCTTCATTTGGTGGGATATTATGGCCCCATTGCGTTGCGAAGCGACACCGTTTATCACCCTTGTCCATTCTACCATATCTATCAGAAAAAGCCCAGCTCCAGCCGGACTTTTTCGACAGACTGAGATGAGTAGGTATCCTTAAGAGATACCTACTCATCTCTTCATTGTGCGTATATATTGTTTTATTTGAACTTATTATATTACCTTACCAAGCAGGCACTCGTAACCATCAAATCTAATGGTGCATAGGCTCCTACGAGATAATAGTAGCGGTTCATCGAAATGACCCCAAACGGAATTGGAAGGTAGTGTCGGATGGTGAACAACGGAAAATCTGCCAAGCGAATGGTGGTAAAAAGCAAAAATCGGAGCCGTTCTGGCTCCGATTTCTACTTTTTGTTATCTTCAAGGGCGAATGTCATTTAACTTTCTCCACAGAAGCGATTGTGCCCTCAAAGGGATCAACCTCCGATAACGCGCCGGTGTAGGTCACAGTGACGGAGTCACCCACAGCAACATCATCATACCCTTCCGGCTTTGCGGAGGAGTCGATGGAAAACTGGTAGGAAGCGCCTTGGTCATCCGTCACAACAAACATAAAGTCCTTTTTCTCGTCCAGCTTGCCGGTCAGGGTGCTTTCCTCCTGCTGCGCTCCGCTTTGGGTGCCGGCATTGGAATCTGTGTCTGTGCCGGATGTCTGGCTGCCACAAGCGGTAGCCAGCGCCAAAATACATACAACCGTCAGCAATACAAATAATTTCTTTTTCATCATACGAATCCTTTCTGATATGCTTCTTTTAAGAGGTCTTGATAGATGTTTTTTTCAATCGTGAATTCCGGCATCCCCATAGAGCCTGCCGCAATCGCGAATTCGTCGAAGACCAACACGAGATTTCCGTTTGCGTCGAGATAGAAATTCTGCTCCGCGTCGATCCCAGCAAAATCCTCCGGGAAGTATGCGAGGGCTTGATTTGCGGACATCTGCGCTTCCACTTGCCGCAGCACCTCATTGGACAGCACTGACACATAATCGGTCCCATCGCGGAAGAGATCCCTCAGAGAGATCATTTGTCCCGTTGCTTTGTCAATGTGATAGAAGCGGCTGAAGGCATAGCTGCTGGCTTCCGTTTGTGTGGCGTCTATGCGAAGGGTAAACCATGTGTCCGTGTTGGTAAGCACCACGCTGGATACACGCAGATCCTGATAGCCATTTCCGATGCGTTCACAGTCTTTGTAAAACTGCGTCAGCAGCTCGTCGGTGTATGCGCGGACTTCCTGATTTACCGTATCAGCTGCATCGCTGCCGGATAACTCCGGTACGGAGATATCCATAGAACTATGTCCATCATTGTAGGCGTAACTCCGGAAGGTGACCACTTTCACCAACGCCCCCAGCCCAGGGATCTCCGCCATCGCTGCCGCAGCTGAGGGGGATACGTTTGGAATTGTGATGAACAGCGCAAGCGCTGCTGCGACCCATGTTTCCCAGTGGCGTCGCTGACGCCGTCGGGAATTTTCGTCCAGAGCCGCGCAGGTTTGGAACACCCGACCGGCATAATCCTCCGGGAGTGGAAATGATTCCTCAGCGGCACGCTGGTGGAGCAACTCGTCAAATTGATCCATAGACCCCTCCTTGTTCATCGGCCAGCAAAAGGCGCAGCTGCTTTCTGCTGCGGGACAATCTGGTTTTTACTGCTACATCGCTGATCCCTAAAGTGCGGCTGATCTCCCGAATGGAAAATCCGTCGTAATAGAACAGTGTTACCACGGAGCGCATTTCCGGGTTTAATGATAGCACCGCTTCCCATAGGGACAGCCGCTCAGTCGGATCCGGATCGTCTGCAGGCAGAAAGTTCTGTACTTCAGACAGATCAGTGATTGGCCGGTACTTCCGGCATAGGTCATAGCAGTTGTTAACTACGATCCGCAGGATCCACGATTTGAATTTTGCAGGGTCCCGCAGGGCATCCAGCTTCGTAAAGGCAGTACAAATGGCACTCTGTACCGCATCCTCTGCGTCTTCGTCGGTTGACACGATTGCCCGGGCGGTTCGGAACATGGCCGTCTGATTCTGCAGCACCAGACGGGTGAAGTCATCTTTATCTAATCTTTTTACCACACTGGATGGCCTCCTATCAAGCCCCTTGCTTTCCGGTCATCTATATAGACGCTTTGAGCACGAAAAAGGTGGCAGCATTTGAATTTTTTCTTTGGCTGGAGTGGTTGATCCGTTTTGGGGCGCTGGCCCCTTTTTTTATTGTGTTTGGCAGAGTACAGGGCAGATTGCCCGATGAATGAAATCTGCTGTGATTCCGATATTTTTACCATATACCAGAATGAGACCGGTTTTGTCAAGAGGAGTAACCTCTATGCATCAACTCAAACCTTTTCCTCGTAAGTGCTCAATAACCACCCGCATTTCCAAGGTTGAGTAAGTGTGAGAAAATGATATGCAGTCAACAAAGACTGCGTGTAAGTTTTCGAATGCGAAGGGAGTGCGTGTAAGAAACGGAAGATGTGTTGGCGATCCGGGATGAGTATCGTCTGCTGGAGTGGAGCCAGATCATCCAGGCGGGGCAAAACAGTGGGCTGAGTAAGCGAAGTTTGACCGGGAGGCTGCGTTTAAGTCTATCATCGGAGCAGGACGCCAGAGCGAGAATACTGTTGTTGCTGAAGAAAAATAGTGACAGGGTGCAGCGGGCTTATTACTTGGATCGGGATCTGGATAAGGCACTGCGTAGGATGGCGCTGGAGGAAGGAAAGAATCTGACGGAATCGGTCAATGACGCTTTACGGGCAGGATTGACAAAATATCTGTAAAAATACGAGAAAAATTGAAAAGGCAACCTACCACTGGCGTATGGTGCGAAAATGAAATAAAAATTTTTTTAATTTTAGGTGCGTAGTTTTGCTTTTTTCTGTACCTATATAAGTGAACGCCCGTTTTAAGACTTTTTTGAAAGGAGTGTTTTTGATGATGGATACCGGGCAGCGTGTGAAGCTTGTCAAAAGCCGAGCGTGGCAAATGCGCCGCCGACAGGAAAAGCACATCACCGAGCGATTGTCGCTTGTGTCTGTTGCGCTTTGCTGTTGCCTTATTTATGCGATGGGACATTTCCCCGACCGGTCGCCGGGTGCGGTGCAGGGCTTAAACGGCGCAACGATGCTGCTGGAAAACGTAGGCAGCTATGTGTTGGTTGGCGTTATCTGCTTTATTGCGGCGGTGGTCGTTACCGTGTTTTGCACACGATTGAGAAAGAAAAACAATAAACAGGAGGAACGAACTAAGGAGGATGAGGAAGCATGAAGAAAAGGTTTTTAGCGGCGCTGCTGAGCCTGTGCATGACGCTCACGCTGCTGCCAACTACGGCGTTTGCAGCGCTGAGCGATTCGCTGGGCAACACACCCAAGGAAAATCAGGCGATTTTGGAGCAGCTCTCCGCCTTGACCGGCGGCAGCAGCGACCAAGTGCGTTCCGTGCTGAACGCTTTGGGGCTGCTGGATGAAGACGGCAATTTCAAGGTGGATCAAACCATCACGCTGGACGGCCAGGTGTTGACACTGGCGGCTGTCATGGAGCTGCTGGAAAATCCCGCCACGGATCTCACCCGCATAGCCGACGTGGATGGGACTCCGGTGGCGCTGGGCGATTTGAAGACCATGATCCAAATCGAACAGGAGCTGCAGCGGATCAAGGACACCTATTTCTCCGGCAGGGAGTTTACCGGGGAAGCTCTGGAGAATCTCAACAGCCTGATGGAGCAGCTGGAGCTGCAGGGCATCAGCTTGCGGTATCCCGCCTCTGCCACAAAGCCTGAGGGCGTTGAGACGGTGGATATGAGCGGCATGATGAGCCAAACGCTGGGGGATCTCAAAAACAACAGCTGGGACTCCGGGCCTTTTACTGTATACGGCGGAAAACCGGTCGGCTTTTCCTACCGCATTCAAAAAGGCCAGCTCAGCAATTATATCACCGGTGTGGAGGTCTCGATAGGCGGGAAGAGTGGGGAGCTCCAAGGCGACGGGTCCTACAAGCTGACCTATACGCTAGACAGCCCGAATTCCATTTTAGGTGGCTGTCAAATCACTGTCAAGGTTACAACCAAAGGAGGGAACCCAGACTGGCGCAAGGATTCTTATTCCTATGGCGACCTGCTGGGGATGATTGAATTTTACGATGCGGATAATCTGGTGTTCCATGACGGTGCCGGTTATGCCGACCACTGTCAGCTCAAGCTAATAAAGACGGTTGGCGACCCCGCAATAAAAACATCAATGACCGCGCCGAGCTATGTTGAAGAAGTCAAAAATACAACCGTATTATATGATGATTTGTTTATTCCTTTGCTGACAGAAAGTTACACTGGCGGCAGTGCCAACAATTCGGACTTTGTTGCGCTAAGCAATACCATCGGAATTTTGGAGGGTGCCCGCAACTTGGTGCTTCCCAGCGGCTCCTCCCAATTTTATCAGCCATACCAAATCGACGCCAGCATCGAGTTTAGCTGGAGCGGAGACATAGCTTCCTATAATGGCCCTGCGCCGTATGGCTATTATAATTCTAAAAACCCGAGACCCTATGCCCCGTTCTGTCTGACGGAGTACACGCTCGATGAAACAGCTCTGACGATCAACGCCGACGGAAAGAAAACGGAGGACTGTACGATCAACAAGGACAGTACGGTCAACATCTCCCTGCAGTCTACCACGCAAAACAGAAAGAATGAGCAGTACTATCTGCCCTTCGAACTGTATCTGAAGAATGTAAATAATAATATCCATAATTCCACCACCACCGCTAAGACCAGCGGCGTCCACGCCGAGCTGTTGGACACGGACAAGCCCACCATTCAAAGCGTCACGGTCCCGGAGGGAACCTATGCCAGCGGACAGCACGTGCCCATCACAGTTACCTTTAGCGAGTTCGTGGATCTTAGAAGCGCCAGCGTGACCATCAATGGCGAAGAGTATAGCGCCGATGAGCTTTCCATGAACGACTACGGCGTCACGGCAATGCTCTGGTACCCAGTGCAGGATACGGATGCCACCACGGTCACCGTCAATGATATGACCGGTGTGGAAGATGTTTTCGGCAATGAGCTGGATACCGCACACTATACAGGCGCGTCGATTGCCGACGTTGCGCTGAAGAGCGTCTTGATGCGCAACGCCCCCACCGCACTGACCGCCGCCTACGCCAACGGCAAGGCATCGTTCACGATGAACGCCAACATGGAGCAGGCCTACAAGACCGTATACAACAATTATCACACCCCGGCAGGCACAGAGCCGAAGGAAGCCCCGTTCAAACTCGAACTGAAGTACGACTCCGCGGAGGCACCAAGCTATCTGCAGGTCTATCTGGACACAGAGAAGGAAGCCTTCACCGTCAGCGACTACGAAATCGCACCACCCTCTGATTTCGACCGCACCTACACGGTGACGCTGCAGGCCAACGAGGGCACGAAAGCCGATCCTGACTGGGTGAATGTTCTTCCCCTGACCCGGCAGTTCACGGTGGCAAAGAGAGTTTCCGCGCACACGGTGAACGTCAAGCCGGAAGCGGATCCCGCCAACTATACGATTTCCCTCGCCGCAACCGCCCGCCCCACGCTTAAGGCCGAGGTTTTGGGGGAAAACGGTGAGCAGGCCAGCTACACCACCGGTAAATGGAGCAGCAGTGACCTGGACATTGCCACCATCGACGAGAATACCGGCGTTGTTGCCACCACGGGAACCAAGGTGGGAACCGTCACCTTTACCTTTACGGCGGACAACGGGACTGTGGACACTGACAATGATGATGTGTCGGGCCAGTCACAGCCCTATACCGTGACGGCAGGCGATTCCCTGGCACTGGTGATTCCCGGCAGCGCGTCCATCGTGACGCGGAAAAATCAGCCCGCCACCGTGCTGTGGAGCTCCAACGCCGCGCTGATGGCACCGGGCAAAGAGTTCAATTACCAGATTGACCTGTATGAGGGCCACTACACGAGTGAGGCGGAGTTGAGCGGCCTCAAGCCCGTTGCGGCTTATACCGCCGGCAAGGATAAAAACAGCGTGCGGATCCCGGAGAAAGTGCTCTCCAAGCTCTCCAATGGAAATAACCCGGCCTACACGGTGCGGGTCTCCATGCCGCACCCCAAGGCCGAGAGTGAGGACATCCGCCTGTCGGCACTTGCCTGGATCATCGTGCAGGCACCGCCTGCCACGGCCAAGCTGACACCGCCCCGGAGCATTTACCTCAAGGATACCGACGGCGCCGTCAATATCGACTGGTCGGTGGAAAATGCCACTACCGGCGCCTCTCAACTGCCCACGCTGACCATTACCCGGGTCACAGAGGACAACACCACCACCAAAGTGGTGGACAGTGTGCGCCTATCCGACACCTCCGGGAGCTACTCCCTGTCATTACAGAGTGTGCAAGCCGGCAATCTGAAGGACACCTATCAAGTGATTTTGAGCGTGGAGAATCCTGGTGAGGAATCTCCCAGCACCGCCGACCTCGATATGGATCGGATGGTTATTTCCGAAGTGTTCAGCCCATTTTCCTTTCATGAAGGCTGGCTCGTTTATGGTATAAAGGCTGTCGACAATGGCTTCTCTTGAGCCTTTCACATTTCTTAATCTCATTTCAGTATCCTTTCATTTAGAATAAATTTTTTCGTCTGTTTTTTCTGCGTTTCATTTCACGGCGGTGAAGGAACACTTTAACAATAATTACAAGTGCAGCAGCACTGCCAAGTCCGATACCCAGTAAAAGATATATATTAATAGAAGTAGTTTCACGGATATCGGTTTTGGTATTGGATGAATCACTGTTTTTTACAGGTCCGGAGGAAATCGTGCCGGATGAATCGGACAGGTTCATGATGAGCGATGCCTTACCAAGATAATTTCCTTCGTATTCATAGGTGATGGTTGCAACCATATTATTCTGGGGTTCGTCAAGAAATTCCAGGGTATATGGGATTTCTGACAGGCTGACATTGGAAGGAAGCAGGATGGAATCTCCGGAAACGGAAAAAATACCGGAGTCCTGACCGTATAACTTATCAATTACCGGAATTGAGCCGGAACCTGAACCAAAGCGGGTTTCAGCATCTTTGATATTTACTTTGGTAAAATTGTTAAATCCATAGTCAAAAAGTGAGATGGTATCGGAAAAAATATGCTCATCGTCAGATTTCATGATGACACAGATTAATCTCAGCCCATCTTTTTCCGCGGCGGTAACGAGAGTTCTTCCTGCTTCATCCGTATATCCTGTTTTTCCGCCGATGGCATAAGGATAATAGTACTGGGACGTGGACAGCAGAAGTGCGTGCCTGTGCCAGATACGGAAAGATTCGCTCTTATTCGTAGCCGCAAGGGTGTAATTTTCAGAACCCCATATCGTTGCAAATTCAGGATTTGCCATGGCTGTCCTTGCAATCATGG
>ENA-UEPJ01002459-UEPJ01002459.1-human-gut-metagenome-genome-assembly--contig:-NODE-2459-length-18922-cov-7.044309_pt1 | contig 18922 bp, 19 predicted proteins | sample MGYA00242890_ERZ507896 | MGnify/ENA primary metagenome ERZ507896 (study PRJEB26167, sample SAMN06115508) | human gut metagenome | host: Homo sapiens | place: China:Qinghai | collected 2015-08-20... | reverse complement strand
GGGGATGATATAAGCAGGATAAGAATAGCTGGATTTTTAGATAAAGGTTCAAGATGGATACATCAGGAACAGTTATTTGGTGGATCTTATGGTGAATGGGATCAGTATACATTGGATAATACAGCTTTAGTGATTGCAGGAAGTCTAAAAAATCCCCTTCTTTATATGTCCCTCTGTAATTACATCCCAGAAATACAATTCTTTCATTCTCTGAAAGAGACTCTACATACTTTCTTTCAGTCTCACTTATTTTAATATTGCCAATTCCTAATAATTCTTTTTGAATCATCTGTGCAATAATATAATCCCCATCTTGTGTATATAATGTCTGATTTAAAATATACCCACTGCATTTTATATTATCTGATGATTGCATATGTTCATATAGTCTGTCTGATACAGACTGTGTCATATCCCTGCCAATAAAATGTACATATCCTGTATTATACGGATTTACTGCAAATGATTTCTCCACCTGCCATACTTCATACCGGTTTCCAATATACTCTGTCAGGACCTTATCAATTAAAACAAATGACACCATGCACATTCCATACAATAATATTGTGACAAAGAATCTTCTCGTATAATTTCTAAAAACCAATTTTAATTTGTTATACCATCTCATAATTTTTCCTTATATAACATCACAAAAATATCTGTTAATTATTAATTAGCTGTTCGGCATGTTCCGTCTTCCATTGATTAAACAGTTCATTATTTGTTATGTTATATCCCCCGGACTTCTCAGTTAATAAATATACTTTTTCTCCAATATTTTCAAAGTGATAATCTATGATGTAATTAATATAATCACCCTTTTTATTAAGCTGTGTGTAGTCTATATAATATACACCTGTCTGATTTATATCCTTTGTACATAATAAATCACATGATTTATAATTATTCTTTTTTAATGTATCCTGATAATTTAAAAATTCCTTACTTCCAAATGTTTTTCCAAATTTATCCTTAAATAATGATTTAGGTATTCCATACACAGATACCTTCATTGTTGGTATTTCATCATATACTTCTTCATACATTGCAACAGAAAAAGCACATACATCCTCTGTAATCATTGTTTTGGATGTTGACTTTGACTCGCCTGCATTTTCTGCGCTATATACAAATGCATATGATGCCATGTCGCTCAGATTCCAGTCAGGAACTGTCTCTCCTGTTTTATAATATTTACGTGCAAAATCCGGAACTGTGCATGCTTCTATAAATGGTGTATTACAATTTGAACTTCGTTGTAATGCCGTACCTGTTGGAGTATTATTCTCTTATTTACACTATGATCATCAAGATAGAATACTCCACTTTTTTTATTCTCAACATATGGAATAAAGAGAGTGACTTTTGGATTTTCATTTTCTACTCTGTAAAATCCGTTAATTATGGTATCTCCTGTATCAGATGTTGATGTTTCATACTCCTGCAGAATATAATCAGGCTCTGCCAGTGTCTCTTCCGCTGAACCATTTGTTTTTCCACATGCAGATGTCATAACTGACATAAGTACCACAAAAACAGATAAAATTTTTTGCCGTTTGTTTGACATACCAATCCCCCCTTATTGTCTGAAATATTATCTATATGTATATACGAAAACTATCTGTCAAAAGTTTTATATAAGTTTCCATCTTACATAAAAAGTTATTGCAATCATAACTCCTACCGATGCAACCTGAAACGCCCTGTTTAATTTTCCTTTTGAGATATAAGATATTAATATACTTACATTCATAGCCGTAATCACCAGTACAAGCTCTATAACTGTCCGCAATAACATATATCCGGCTATACTTACAGATGTAATAACATTTCTGATAAAACTGTATGAATATATGCCATGTCCCAGCTTATCATATATTGACTTCAGGCTGAGTGCCGGTGCCTGTAAATATGGCATTCCATAAATGCTATACATATAAATATATTCTATTGTAAAAACAACAACTGTAAGGACTACTGTAAATATTAATGCTGATATGTACTTTTGGAGTTTACGATTTCCCCTTCCATTCACGGAACCATTAAGTATCATTTCCATTCCTGTCACATACTCTAACTGTATGTTTTCTGCCGTAATAAACATAACTGCTATAATAAGCGCTATTAATATCGTTGTTTCCCTCATAGCTGAACCACTGCCAACAATCTCTGTATATCCTCTTTCAGACATTATCCATGCATCTACTCCATACTCTTGTTTAACATCATCCAGATATAAAAGTTTATCCATAAATTCTGCACAAAAAGCAGCTTTTGTTTTTGCATATTCATACTGGCCGTTGAGTTCATAATATCTGTCATTCCAGTCAGTTCCAGCTTCATCAGTATCCTTTATCGCAACGAGATTTTCCAGTTCCTGCAAGGCATCGTTAACATCATTAATTCTTTGCTGTGTATATTCTTTTATATATTCCTTATCCTGTCCTCCATGTTCTATATACATCTGATCCTTTAATGACTCTGCATCTGTATATTTCATAACTCCATTAGTTGAGGCATACACAACAACAAATATTACTCCTGCTATAAACCATACTCCATGCCCAGAAAAAACTAACTTGTGAAATTCCTTTATAAACTGTGGCATTTTTGCCAGTATATGCTGATATCCCTGACTTACAATTCCTACACATCTGTCCCATAATGTAATTTTCCCATAAGGACGCATCGAACTGCTATTAACATATGCTATACAGCCCCTTTTAATATGGTACTCCTCTGCTTTCTTAACCGCTGGGTTTCCACCATATTTACCATCGCCAACAACGGGCAGATTCCTTGATGATAACTGGACACGTATCTGATGATGTCGTCCTGTTATAAGATTAATCAAAAGGCGTGAAACATTTCTTTCCTCGTCATAGTCAATAAGGCTATACTCAAGCACAGCCTTTTTTGCTCCTGCCTGTTCCTTTGATACATTTATAAATGTGTTATCTTCCATAACTGCTCCCTTCTATCTGCGTCTTCTTTGTCTGTTATGTCTTCTTTTTCTTTTATTATTCTGTACCATCATGACTACTGTTATAATTATTACAACAACTATTACCACCAATATTACTGCAAATACTGCTGTACTTTCTTTCATTCCTTTTTTGACAGCCGTGCCTGATGCTTTATTGTCTGCTGCCTGTGTATTATCGTCTGTTACTACATTTGCAGCATATTCCCTGTAAACGGTCTGGTTACACAGACTGCATGTTCCTGCTTCTATTCCATCTTTCTTGTCTGTTCCCGTAGCTTCTTTTACAACACTGTAATTGTCAACCTTATGCTCGTGTATTGTGTATTTATCTGAATATGTATAACCACATGTGCTGCATGTATGTGTTGTGTAGCCGAAATCCGCTGCTGTTGCTTCTGTCACTGTGTCAGTGTATGAAGGATTGCTGCACATTTCAGGAAGGAGTGTAACTGAATAATCATATGTCTCATTTCTCTTGAAATCTGATGTGAAGCCTGAATATGCATATGTCCAGTTCATGACCTCACCCATATTTGCCTGACAGTATGCACGGCGGTCTGTATTGTCCTCGAAAAATGTTATCATTCCCTTAACTTTGTTGTTAAGCACTTCGCCCTGATATGTCTTTGACAGCTCTAACGGATATACCATATACATTCCTACAAGTCCGCCATCATGTACATATCCGTGGTCTGAATCATATCCGTCTATTGTTATAGAGCAATTCCTTATATTAAGGAAACCTGCTGCATACGCGCCTCCCATGAACTGCTCGTCCCTGACCGCTGCGTCTGTATCTACACATACAAGTGTCACATCTGTAGTAATATTATCAAGATTTCCGCTTCCAAATCCAGCGATTCCGCCTGTTCCCCACATCTTAGCTGAATCTGTGAGTGACACATATGTATCCTTAATTATACAGTCTGATATGTCGCTGTCGTCTGCAAGCCCTGCTATTGGTGCCGCAAAGCACGGTTCTGTTGTAGTTACTTCAACTCTTGCACCGTATATGTTAAGACCTGTTACTTTCGAATCCTTAAGAACACCAAAAAAGCCGGCTCCATATGTTTCATACGCTTTTCTGTTACCGTCATATGTCATCATTGTATGCTTACTTACCGTCTTTACTGACAGGTTAAGTATGCTGTGTCCGTTGCCGTCAAATGTGCCAGAAAAATCCCATGGTGTCCACTCAATTCCAGTCATATCAACGTCTGTCATCAGCTTATAATTACCTGTAGCTGTCTTTGCTGCCTCCACAAGTTCTGATGCTGTGCGGATTTCTGTGTATTCTGATGCTGCCTGATTTGCTGTAATTCCTGTTAAAGTACTTCCTGTCACAGTACTTCCTGTTGTCTGTGTATCTGCATTTGCCATATTAACCGGAAGTGCTGTTGCCGCAAGTATTACTGCTGCTATCGCTGCAGCCTTTTTAATGTATGATTTGTTAAACATATTACTGCCTTTCTTTCCCTATACAATTCATTGGCTTTCCCAGCCGGGTTTGATTATAGCTCAAAGAAATGATGCGGTCTAGGGGGTATTGTGTTTTAGTTTGGATGATTATGAGAGGGGAAATGGAGAACGGACGCCGGGTTAATTGGCATATTTCCTTCCGCAGACCCGCTCCCGCTCGATGAAAAACGTAGCGGTACTTAATGAGCTGGGAGCCGCATTTTATGCGGCTAACCAGCGAATTTAGTACAGTTGCGTTTTCCTCCGAGCGGGAGCGTGTCTGAAAATGACACTATCCCCCACCCACAGCGTCCGTCTGCCACAACCTCCCGTATGTCACAACTCGAACTTCAATATCTCACAATTCTTTATCTTGAATGCTGAAAATTCTTCATTTCCCATATCTTCAAAATATGACTTTACCATTCTTGCAATTCCATTATGTGCAACCAAAAGGTATGTTTTATCAGGCTGTGCCTTTATATCGTCAAGCAGATTATATATACGCTGTGCAAGATGAAGCATTGTCTCTCCTCCATCAAAACTACATATAAAGTTACATTTGGCTTTTGCAAATTCTTCTCCATCTCTTGGTGTTGATTCGTATTTACCGAAATTCTGTTCCTTAAGTCTTATCTCTTCGCGCGCTGGTATTCCTGTAATCTCAGATACATGAAGTGCTGTAGCTTTCGCCCTTATAAGTGGCGAATACAGGATTTCATCTATCTGTATTCCTTCTTCAAGGATCTTCTTTCCTAACTCTATTGCCTGTTCATGGCCTAAATCTGTGAGTGGTGAATCTGTTGCACCACATATCTTGTTCTCGACATTCCAGACAGTCTGACCATGTCGTGTAAAATATACTGTTCCCATTGTGTTTTCCTTTCTGCTTGTTCTGGTGGGAAGACGTACGCCGGGTTAATTGGCATATTTTCTTCCGCAGGCCCGCTCCCGCTCGATGAAAAACGTAGCGGTACTAAACTCGCCTGGGGCAGCCGCCAAAGGCGGTTCCCCCGCCTCGTTAAGTGCCGACGTTTTCCAACGGTCTGCTCCAGGAAATATACACAATTAACCCCACTGACTCTCTCCCTGCCTCTTACAATCCCGAAACTAACCCTGACGATATCGCTTTGTTCACCTGGGTCTGCAAAAATTTTGAGGTGAGCCTTCATTCAACCCACCTCGCCAGAAGTCCCCCGATGAGCCTGCGACATCGGGAGAGGCGGCAACGTAAGCGGCGGGCGGGTGGATAGTGTTAGTTTCAGACCGTTGGAAAACGCCTGCACTTAATGAGCTGGAAGCCGCATTTTATGCGGCTAACCAGCGAATTTAGTACAGCTGCGTTTTCCTCCGAGCGGGAGCGTGTCTGAAAATGACACTATCCCTCGCCCACAGCGTCCGTCTGCCACAACCTCCCGTATGTCACAACTCAATCCCCACCAGATCCTCCTTCTCCAGCATCGCCAATATATTCTTATCAACATCCTTAAGCCCCACTATCCTGCTAGCCTGATTAGATATGGCTTTTTCTAGGTAGTTTCTTACATCTCTTGCATTGGCATAACCTTCCGGTTTGTTGGCGACACGCTCTGTGAAAAATCTTCTGGCTTCTTCGAGTGCATCTCTTGATAACATGTATTCCTGTTTCTTGCAGTTGTTTATAAGTATCTCAACCTCTTCCTCGGCTGTATAATCCTCGAAGTTAATGAATTTATTAAATCTTGAACGCAGTCCCGGATTGGAATCTAAGAATTCCTCCATCAGTTCTGTATAGCCTGCTACTATCACAACTAAATCATCTCTGTGGTCTTCCATTCCTTTTAACAATGTATCTACAGCTTCCTGACCAAAGTCGCCCTGCCCTTTTCCATTGGTTAATGTGTATGCCTCATCTATAAATAGCACACCGCCAAGCGCAGACTCTATTACTTCCACCGTCTTGGCTGCAGTCTGTCCGATGTATCCGCACACAAGCCCTGACCTGTCTACTTCTACAAGATGACCTTTGGATATTGCCCCTATTGCCTTATATATTCTGGCAAGCAGTCTTGCAACTGTCGTCTTTCCTGTTCCGGGATTTCCCATGAATACAAGGTGTTTGTTGACGCTTGTCTGCTTCATTCCCATCTGCTCACGCATTTTCTGGACTTTAAGAAGATTAATAAGTGCATTGACATCTTCTTTTACTGCAGTAAGTCCTGTCAGTGAATTAAGTTCTGCAATTAGTTCATCTGCGTCCGGCTCTTCGTCATCCGCTGTCTCTGCCTGTATTGCCGCGCTCTTGTAATCAGGACGCAGAAGACCGTATGATTTAAGATTCTCATCTAACATTACACAGTATGATGATAAAACATTTATCTCGACCTCGGTGCTTTCAGTATTCGCAGCCAGATATTCCTGTCCGAGCTTCCTGTAGCTTTCTGCCAGCGTCCGCGCCTCTTTGTTGTCGTATCTGTCGTTCTTAATCTTGTGGCCTGCATTGGCAAGTATAAAATACTTAAATGTCTCTGGCATTTTTATAATATAGCCTGCTCCAAGCATGTTGCGGTTCTTAATATCAGCCGCCATTAAGGCACTGACCTCAAACCCTAGCTTCTTCTTTATAAATGCTTTTTCCTGCTCGCCGTACCTTTCATCTATCATTGATATATATATTAGAAAATGCAGAAACTCCTTCTTAAGATTGTCGCGGAGCCTTGTATTTCCTACCAGCTTCACAATGCCATTCTGCTCTATATAATCACACATTTCGTAGCACATATTAATTGAATCCATATTTATCTCCCCATTATTTTTATAGAGTCATTTAAAAGCTATGTCCTCCGCCGGAACTTCCACCTCCGTCAGACGAACCCCCTCCAGAACCCGAATAATCGCCAGAGCCACCACTGTAACCAGATGACTCCCTCCTTACCGTAGTATGTTCCTTTATCAGTTCCTTGCTGACCTTTACACTAACAAATGAATTGTTCGCTATTCCAACCATTTCTCCACATCTATCTGCTGATTTTCTGCTTGCTCTTGATATTTTAAGAACTATAAAATTAGCAGTTACTCCGAGCAGCATAGCCAGTAACACATTATTAATAATCTGCATTGGTCTTTTGACTTTACCACCTGCAAGGCAATTTTCTGCCTGTGTAAATGCATTTATTGCGCATTTGCCATAATCTCCTGCTGTAGCACTTTTATAGACATTATCTGTTATTGAATTAGCTTCTGCATTCCGGATTATTTTACGCGTACTACCTGTACAGTACATATATATTTCTCTGTTATACATGTCTATTGTAAACATTATTACTGGTGCAGTCTTTGAACTGCCAAAATGTTCTGCACAATAATTCTGACAGATATCAGCTGTGTTCCTTCCATATTCTGTTGAATCTGTTGTATAAAATATAACATTTGTATCCTTGGATATGCTTTCCATAACATCATACAACTGCGGCTTATCAGTATCTTTTATCAGATAAGCACTATCATCATATATTATTGTATAACTGGTGTCAGTTTTACCACTTTCACTGGCGCTGACCTGCTGTGTGCCAGATATGCCGCATATAATAAAGGAACAGAAAATTATAATTACCGTCAGAAATTTTTTAAGATATCTCAATGTTTTCCTGTCCTCCTTTGTATTCTTTAAACTGCGGCAATGGTCTTGTACAGCTGTAATTATAATCTCTTATAATTCCAATCACCACAATTACTTCTGATGCCAATGCCATGGCTGTCGCGACATAATACCATATATCATGCACAGGATTAATAACTGCAACTGCCATAATTATTATGTTAATTATAACTGAAAGCACAAAAACCGGTGATGGCACTGTATTATTCTTTTTAAGTGCCTCATATTTATGATAGTTCTTAATAATCATAATCACCTGCATTACAAATGTTACTGCACATATTACAGCTTTAACCCATTTGCTGCTTTCCCTGTATTCGGAATTAATTGTTATGACAAAACTTATAATAAAGTACATGAGCATAAATGCTCCAACTGTAATTGCAACTAATTTTGATATGTCCGATTTTTTCAATTTATAAGTTCTTTTTATTTCCCTGTCATACATTTTTCTTATGTTGGCATCGTAAAATAAACCTGTTATAAGATTAAATACTGCTGCTATTCCTATCATTGTCTTTGCTGTAAACATGACACTGTGAAAGCACATAAGAATTATAAATAAAATGGCTGATATGATTGCTGACACACCAAAAAACTTCTTAAAATCTACCGGCAGATCACAATTCATTTTCCCTGTATGTCCATTAATAACAGCATATGCTACCCTGTTTCTGTTCTGATAAGACATAAACCATACCGGTTTTAAAATGTCCTCTTTACAGGATATCTTAATCTGTGGCTCCTGTTCTGTCTTATTTATGTACATGTTGCTTCCGACTTTGCATTTAATCTGATTATTTATGTATTCTTTCGAATTGACATATGCATAATTCTCATATTCTGAAGCTGGCACATCCGACATATCTGCGTAAAATCCGCACAGATAACCTGGTCTGAAATCCACTACTGCCTTTGAATCAGTTGCATCATTTACCGCCTCGCTTAAATCATCCCGGAATAATCCCGAGGCATCATGTGTAATACCTTTTACATAACCATGAACTGGCGCGTGTATTTTCCAGTATTTTTTTGTTGTATATATTTTCTTCTTTTTCTTTTTGGTTGTCTCTGTACTGCCATATGCATCATAATCACCGGCAACCTCCGCATCATAACTATGATATGGCAGATATATTCCTCTGAATTCATTGATTCCGTCCGCTGTCTTATATTCATCAGGTACATACATATTCTTTTTTGCAAAATTCTTGAATTTTGTCTTACATACACGCTTTTCAACTTTAAAAGGGACTATTGATTTCGGCGCATCTATTGTTTCCGTTCTCTGCTGTAAAATTGCAGATGCACCACAATAGCTGCAAAATCCCGCTATCGTATTATCTGCCGTATATATTCTTCCGCCACAGGACGGACATACATATTCATTTATTTCATATAGAGAACTTTCAGCATCTTTGTCCTTTTTTATTGCCTGTACATCATATTTATTACCGCATCGTGAACACCGCAATTTACCTGTTTTTATATCGTATTTTAACTCGGCTCCACAACCTGGACATCCATACATTTCTTCCCCTCCTGTTTTATGTTAGATTTTCCATATGTTATATCAATTTCGTAAACACATACAGCACCACTAGAAATATTATATTGTAAACTGTAAATACGGCAAAATATTTTCCCTTTTTCTCTGGCACTTCATTGGCATACAACTTGTACGATATGAGGCTCGCCATTGACGCTATAAGCGTACCGAGACCTCCGATGTTCACCCCTATTGAGAGGTTCTTTATATTGTCTGTAAATCCTGATAACAGCAGTGCCGCCGGAACATTGCTTATGCACTGGCTTGTTATTATTCCTACTTCCAGCTCCCGGCTATTCACGATTCCTGCAAGGAAATGTGCCACAGGTTCAACCCTTCCCATATTGCCTGTGAATATGAAGAATCCGATAAATGTTAGTAGCAGTGCATAATCTGCCTTCGCAAGCACATTTTTCTCCAGCAGTAATACCGTTATGAGAACGGCTGCTGCAAGTATATACCATGTCAGCACTCTTGCGACGACTAAAAGTGCCAGAACAAATAATACACTGTAGGCCATGACTCGTGGCACGGATGTATTATGTGCAGCTTCGCTGTCTGTATCTTCTATACATATTATTTCGTTCTTATTCTTTATAAGAAGGATTGATATAACCAGAAGCAGTGCTGAAGCTATTGTGTATGGCAGCAGCCACATTATGAATTCTCCGATTCCTGTTCCAGCCAGTCCATACAGATACAGATTCTGCGGATTGCCAATCGGTGTCAGCATACTTCCAAGATTCGCGGCTATCGTCTGCAATACAACTACAGGTATCATAAGTTCCTGCCTGCCACACTGCTTAAGCATCATTATTGCAAATGGGACAAATGTTATAAGCGACACATCATTTGTTATAATCATGCTGCTAAAGAAATTCAGTCCTACAAGGACTGCAATAAGCTGCCACATTTTTCGTGTTCTTGCAAGAAGGGCATGTCCGATTTTTTCAAAAATTCCGTTCTGCATATAGCCTTTTGTTATTATCATCAGACTCCACAATATCCCAAGTGAACGCCAGTCTATGTAACCGGCATACGCTTTGTCTGGTTTTATAAAAAGCATTGAAATGATTGCAAGCACCCAGCTTATTGTAAGCACTGCATCTTTCTTTAAATAATTATAGATTCTCTTCATGACATTTTCTCTCTTATATATAGTAATCGCTTTATATTTTACAATATATTTTTTATTCTTTACAGTATTAGTTGGCAAAATATATATACAAGTTTATAATAATAAAAGTTTTGCATAGGAGATTCTATTATTTATGAAAAAATTATTAGACAAATGGATTAGTATTAGTCTCATTAAAAGAATTATTGGAGGGCTGGCACTGGGTATTATTCTTGGCCTGCTCGTTCCAAAGGCTTCCGGCATTGCTCTTTTCGGAAGCGTTTTCGTTGGCGCACTTAAGGCTATCGCACCGCTTCTTGTTTTCGTGCTTGTCATAAGTTCTTTATGTCATTCAGGAAAAAGTCATGGCGGCGTTATTAAAACCGTAATTATTCTGTACATGTTCAGTACCATTCTTGCCTCTGTGATTGCAGTATTCACCAGCAAATTATTTCCTGTAACTCTTACATTAGCAGAAGGTGCACAGGAAATGTCATCACCTGGCAGTATTGGTGATGTATTTAACTCCCTGCTCATGAACATTGTTGAGAATCCCATAACTTCACTTACTAAAGCCAATTATGTTGGTATTCTTGCATGGGCTGTTGTTATCGGTATTGCATGTAAACACGCCAAGGATTCTACTAAGGATATGCTTGTAGATATATCTAATGGTCTTTCCAAGGTTGTTACCTGGATTATTAACTTTGCTCCATTCGGTATTATGGGACTTGTATTTGATACTGTATCAAGCAACGGTATGTCAGTATTTAAGGAATATGGAAAGCTTCTTATGCTTCTCGTTGGTACTATGCTGTTTATTTATTTTGTTACCAACCCGATTCTTGTTTTCTGGTGTACACACAAGAATCCCTACCCACTTGTATTCAGATGTTTAAAAAAGAGCGCACTCACTGCATTTTTCACAAGAAGCTCCGCTGCCAATATTCCTATTAATATGAAGGAATGTGAGGATATGGGACTCGACAGGGATACTTACTCTGTAACTATTCCGCTCGGTGCAACTATTAACATGGATGGTGCTGCAATAACTATCACTGTTATGACACTTGCCGCAGCCAATACTTTAGGTATTACTGTTGATATTCCAAGCGCAATTCTTTTAAGTATTCTTGCAGCGCTTTCTGCCTGTGGTGCTTCTGGTGTTGCCGGTGGTTCACTCCTGCTTATACCTATGGCATGCTCATTATTTGGTATTCCTAATGATGTTGCAATGCAGGTTGTCGGAATTGGCTTCATCATCGGTGTTATTCAGGATTCTGTTGAAACTGCACTTAACTCATCATCTGACCTTTTACTTTCTGCTTCTGCTGAATTCAGACAGTGGAGAAAAGAAGGCAGGGAGATTACTTATTAATATGATTAATGCAAAAATGTCTGGCATGCTGCTCTACTGCGGCACACCAGACATTTTTTATATTACGAATTATTTTTATCTGTTCTTAATCATGCTTACAACTGCTAGAACAGCATTTATAAGACACCATACTGACCAGATTACTAAGTCACTGTAATTGCCGTATCCTGCAAATCCGAATACAGCGGCAAGTCCGAAAAGTACAATCAACGCTATATCGTGACCCTTTCCTGTCTTATTTCTTGTAGCTATCGAAACAATTCCACCAGCAAGCATAAGTATTCCAACTATTACGCCGACACTTCCTGATATGCCACCATTGTCCTCAAGTGCATTAACTACTCCTGCGGCGCATGACTGAAACATAACTACTGCAAATAATATAATTGATAATATTCCTGATACCAGTTTCCAAACTCTCATCTTCTACTCCTCCTACTGAAGCTTTATTATTACTTTTTCACTTGACCATATGTTGGCTGTGTATTCCAGTTCGATAGATTCTGCATCAACTGGAACTGCAAATACTACACTGAAGTTTATTTTACGACCAGTTGATAATGTATCTCCTGAGAACTCATTTACAGATGCGATAAAACTTTGATCACAGCTCTCATTATCTGCATAACAGCTAAAATCTGCACTACTTACATAAGCATCAGATTTACCGTTATTTTCAAATGAAAAATCTGCTTTGACATATTTTTTCCCATCACCCGGCTTGTAAAATCCATATGGATCATCGTAATCGGTAAAATCTGTATCTGCATCATTAACGGTACCCTTTAATCCATCTTTCTCAAAGCTTCCACCTACCATGACAACATTATCACTTTCTGTGCCTGTCTTGTCCGAAGCCCCACTCGCATTACTGTTATCTACGCTTGTGTCAGATCCACTTCCCATCGCCATTGCAGCAAATACTAGCAGACACAGCAGTACCCCTATGTACTTCCTGATTCTTTTCATATGATTTCCTCCTCATATCATGTCTTTTTATAATAAAAACAGCCATCAGTTCTGCAATTATCTCAACAATAATGTCCATCACATCAAATGTTCCCTTTACACATCCGGTAACCTGAAGGACTTCCATAATTGTCGAAAACATGCCTGCTATCACAAACATTTTCCATACATAAGCTGTTTTATTACCTGTAACCCGCATTAATGAAAATACCAGTGCATACGCCCACAGCATATCTGGCATATAACTACGCAAATTTACTACAAATGTGTTCTCCATTCCAACATGCAGACTGACTCCAAGCAGCCTGTCAATATTCTGTACAAACATGACTTGTGGTGAAGTCACATAGTATAGCAGACTGCCTGCCAGTATTGGAATTGAGATATTTGCATATACGATATATTTTTTCATGCATATACCTTTATTTCTGATTTTACATAATTAACTTTTCTACATAATATCATCTATTGCGTTCTCGTGCAATTATTTTTTTACAAATCAACATATATTATTGCATAGAGGTGCAATTTTATGAAAAATGAAAACAGTATTGACCGCATAATTCAGGTTAATGATACTAATATTGGTAATAATATAGCCGCTCTGCGTAAATCGCTGAACATTAAACAGACTGATATGATTGCGAGGCTTCAAACAGATGGCATTGATATTTCAATTTACTCATACAACAGAATAGAAAAGGGATCTCAGAATCCTACTGTTTCTTTTCTCTATGCATGCTGCCGTATCCTTAACTGCGATATGAATACAATATTTAATTTTCATTGTGATATGTAATTATTTTTACATTCTGAATGTTATCACAGTGAAGCTTACAATCTGTGTGCTGACAGCACAAAAAAGACAGGACATAATATTGAATTGTCTCAACATATATCCTGTCTTTTTATAATTACAAATATCCTATAATTGCCATAAATATTGCAAAAAAAGCTAAAAACATAAAACTAATCGTAAATGCATACCCAAATGTCAGAATAGTGCTTAATACATTTATCTTCTTCATTCCCGGAAGCTTTCTCCTTATATTAAGATAGTTGCCAAACCACATTGTCATTCCAAAAAGGAGTACAAATACAGCTATCTTATACATTGTAAGTTCTCCGCCAGTTACCGGTATTCCCGTTTTACTGTCCGTAACTGCAAAAGTTATTGTCATCCATACAATAACCGCATACCATACTAGCGCAATCAGACAATACACGACATTCAGCCGTCTGAATCCCGGCAGCAGATATCTGCGCCATGAAGTATCAATATCGTAATTTCTTTTCTGGTATTTTCTGTACATTTTAACAATTGTATCTCTTATATTACGATAGGTTCTTACAACTGAAACAGTATTATCCTTACCAAATGCCGTTTCGGCTTTTTTCCTATTATCCTGTACTATACTATAATTTAACATATCAAGCACGCCACGAAGCTCTGCCGCCGACTGATATCTGTCCTTGGCATCTACCATAAGGCATTTCTTAAGGATATCTGAAAATCTGCACTCTGCAATTCCTGCTCCCGGCTTGTCACCTGTCATAATATAATTAATTGTTGCTCCCAGACCATATATATCCGTACGCTCATCAGACTGCCCGAATCCAAACTGCTCTGGCGCAGCAAAATACACTGTTCCCAGCATTCTGGTATCTTCATTCTTATCTGCATTAACATGTCTTGCCGCATTAAAATCTATAAGATTCACATGTCCATTTTTTTCAATAATTATATTAGATGGTTTAATGTCTCTGTGGACAATTGCCGGCTCTAACTGATGCAGTCTCACAAGTATGTCCACAAGTTGGACTGCTATTTCATATGCCTGTTCCTCGTTTAATAGTCCATGCTCATCTAATACCTGCTTAAGGCTCCTGCCCTGCACATACTCCTCAACTACTATAAGCTTTCCATCATCAGCAACACATTCCTTTACCGCAGGAACTCCCTCAATTCTTACAGAGGCAAGCTGCTCATATACATCACGCGAATATATATCAAGTGTCTTTTTAACGCAAAGCTCACTGTTCCTTATATCCTGCACCAGCACTATATTCTTTTTTTCATCAAGTACTGTCAGTTCCCTGTAAAATGACAGCCTGCTCTCTTCTTCTAAAGTCATATTTTTATCCTTATTGTAATTTAGTGTTTATTATTATACACTATATCAATAGAAAATGTGTACTCTATTGTGAAAGGCGGAATTAATAATGAACGAAAAACCGACTTATGAACTTGATAAAATCTTAAGTTCAGTTGAGCCTGAACATTTTAACAGATACCGTAATGAAGAGGATACTGACTCACAGCTGTCTGTCAGCGAATTCTTTAACAGGTATATAGGAAGCTACGGACTTCAATTAAGTGATGTTATACGACAAAGTGATATTCCAGCTAATTATGCATACGGAATACTTAATGGTAATCGTGCCAACCCAAGCCGTGACAGAGTAATTGCGCTCTGCATTGCATGTCATATGAATCTTACTGATACCAACCGTGCGTTAAAAACTGCAGGCTTAAGCCCTCTGTATTCCAAAGTGAGCCGCGATGCTGCAATTATAATTATGATTAACAAATGTGAATATGACATTGGAATTATTAATGAATTTCTGTATGGACATAATCTCAATATTCTTTCTACATCTAGCAACAAGGAGGCTTAACTATGAACATAATTGACTCACACATTCATATATGCCGCTGCATCAATGGATTTGGAAACAGCGGAGAAATGCAGGCTATAGGCGGAGGTTACGCAAGCTACGCTGATGGAACTATATTCCAGATGATACCAGAGTGTCTCGGTGAATATGATGTAACTCCGGAAGCGGTTCTTAAGGTTATGGACGAGGCTGGTGTTTCCAAGGCTGTTATGCTTCAGGGCAATTTCTTAGGACCTCAGAATCTCTACACTTATGAGGCTGCAAAGAAATATCCTGACCGTCTTGCTGCAGCAGCTACTTACGACCCATTCTGCAGAAATGTTGATTCTATAAGAAAGCATTTGTTTGAAGACCTCGGAATTAAGATTGTAAAATTTGAAGTAAGTACCGGAAGCGGTCTTATGAGTTATCACCCTACTATTCCCCTTGATGGTGATGTTATTGAGGAAATGCTGTCATATGCTGAAATGCATCAGAATACTGTTGTGTTCGATATCGGCCGCTACCCTGCCGAGTGCTGGCAACCGGAAGCTCTCGCCCGTGCAATTAAGAGACACCCTGACACGCAATTTGTTGTGTGCCATCTGCTCGCCCCAAGAGGTCTTGTTCAGGAAGATGTCTGGCTTAAAGGAATGGAGGCACTCACGCTTGACAATGTTGTATTCGACCTTGCAAGCCTTCCTTCTAATCAGGGTAAAGACGCCACATACCCTTATCCTGACGCAATCCATTATATCAAACGCGCCATAGAACTTGTCGGAAGCGACCGACTTATGTGGGGAAGCGACCTGCCTATGAATCTGTGCAAGGACAGCTACAGACACCTTATTGATTACATTGTCTTAAGCAATGAAATATCAACATCCGACAAGGAAAATATCATGTCTGCTACTGCAGCTAAAGTATATTTCAAATAATCCACATTTTTAATATATCCCTCAAAAGCACTATTTACCTGCTTTTGAGGGATTTTTATATTCTCCTGTTGACATATTATGCATATCATGTTATATATACTACGACAGATGTACTACGGCTATCGTAGTAACGCCTGTCGTAGTAATTATCATTTATGTAGTAATATTTATTATCAGGTGAATCAGCACCTGCAATTAATTCGAAGGGAGGAGTATGCATGGCTGGCATCAGCAGCGACATTATACGAGGCTACAACGATACAATTATCCTGTATCTTCTGCTTGATAAGCCGTCTTATGGTTATGAGATTTCTAAGCAGATTAAAGCCATGACCAATGAGAAATATATTGTTAAAGAAACTACTCTTTACTCCGCATTTACACGAATGGAAAAGAACGGATATATTACTTCTTTCCCTGGAGTAGGCGAGAATGGCGGAAAGAAGCGCACCTATTATCAGATTACTGACGAAGGACGGCTGTATTATCAGTCAAAATGTGAAGAGTGGGCTCTCACTAAAGAAGTTATTGAAAAATTTATTGTGAAGGAGAATTAATGTATGGATACTATTAAAAGTTATCTTGAAACTATGTTTGCCAATCTCCCCGCAACAGCAGAAGTTTTAAAGGCTAAAGATGAACTGTGGGGCATGATGGAAGACAAATATAATGAACTTATCAGTGAAGGTAAAAGTGAGAATGAGGCTGTAGGCACTGTTATCTCAGAATTCGGCAATCTTGACGAACTCGCAGAAACTCTCGGACTTAACAGACAGTCTTCTGCTCCTGTTGATAACAGACGAACTTTAACACAGGATGAAGCCAGAAGCTTTGTAAGTGCCGGCAGCCGACATGCATTTCTGACTGCATTAGGAGTTTTCTTATGTATTTTCTCAGTAGTTCCAGTGGCAGCCTGCAGTGCAATCCATAATAATTTTATCGAGACAATGGGCACTGTTGCTCTGTTTATTATAGCAGCCTGCGGTGTTGGCATATTTATAATAACCAATTCTTTAATGAGTAAATACACCTATATTAAGAAACACGAATGTATCATCGATTATGCCACTGTCGGATATGTGCAGGATAAGAAGGATCAGCTTCGCAACATTTCTATTGTGTGCCGCACCCTGGGAATTATAATGTGTATCATCAGCTTTGTCCCTGCCGCTGTTTTTGATGCAATCCCAGTACAGGGACTTGACGATATCGGCGGTGCAGCAATGATCTGTATAGTAAGTGTCGGCGTATTCCTTATTGTTTTCGGTTCAATGGTTGAGACTTCATGTAAGACTTTACTTGCTCTTAATGGTGACAATGTAGCCGGCAGCTATGTTAAGAAGGAGAATAAAGAAGTCAGATATATTAACAATACTGCAACAACTATTATGTCTGTTTTCTGGCCTACAGTTACATGTATATATCTGTCAGTCAGTTTCATCACATTTGCATGGGCTTTAACATGGGTTATATGGCCTATTGCAGCTGTAATACACGCTATATTCAAGAGTATACTTAAAGACGATTCCAGGGAGGTGTAATTATGAAGAAACGAATTTATCTGTCAATTATATATTTTATTACACTTATATGCATAATTATTGGCGTTCTTGGTAATGTATTTAACATTTCTCCTTTTACACGCATGACTATGGCATCCAGTGGCAAATATATTGAAAATTCCTCTATTTATGATAATGTGTCAGACATATCTATTGATATGAATCTTGGCAGTGTTGAAATTAAGAAAGGCAGCAGGCTTGAGGTTATCTATACAGGTGCTGAAAAGTTTAAGCCTGCTGTATCTGTTTCTGGAACTTCATTAAATATTGAACAGCATGTAAAAGTACATCTTATGACTAATATCAAAAACTCAGACTGCACACTTACAATTACTATTCCTGACAATATCAGTCTTAATTCTATTCAGGCTGACCTTAATATGGGTGATATGGATGTTAACAATATACATGCTTCTTCTGGTGATTTCTCCATTGATATGGGTTCTCTTAAAATTGCTGATTCATCCATCAAGAATTTAACTGCTGACAACAATATGGGCGATATTAAGCTTACCAATTGCGACAGTGATGTTCTTAATCTCTCTGTTGATATGGGCTCACTGAAAATAAGCGGTATGGATATTGATAAATACAGTGCTAATCTCTCTGTAGACTTAGGCGACATTAAGGTTAATGATTCTACTTATTCTCACAGCTATACTAATAATGC
>ENA-UEPJ01002458-UEPJ01002458.1-human-gut-metagenome-genome-assembly--contig:-NODE-2458-length-18924-cov-5.194620_pt1 | contig 18924 bp, 10 predicted proteins | sample MGYA00242890_ERZ507896 | MGnify/ENA primary metagenome ERZ507896 (study PRJEB26167, sample SAMN06115508) | human gut metagenome | host: Homo sapiens | place: China:Qinghai | collected 2015-08-20... | reverse complement strand
AATACCTTGAGAGCCAGTATGGTTCAGATGTTGTTGAGGGACATGAGTGGTTTGCGGCACTTAATCCTGGACAGAAGAGAGATGTATTAAAGAGAACACCTTTCGTTGAGTATGCATTTGTAATAAAGAATGATTTCGAAAGAATTAAAGCTGATGAGATGCTTAAGGATTTCGGAAGAGGTGCGGCAGCCTATCCTGTTATAAGTGAACAGGTGCTTATCGATACCAAGCTAGAGATTAACAAAGACCTGATTGTGTTTGCATTAAAGGATATGTCATTTCTTCGTGATGATGCAAGACTTGAGACACAGATTAAGCTTGCACAGGAGGAGCTTGAATCACATAAGGCACAGGCAGGAAAGCTGTCAGACAGAATGAAGCTTGTGTGGGATGATTATACATTTGCACTTGTATATAACGCTAAGGCTGATAAGTCTGGTGCTTCTGAGGCAGAGGCAGTCAGATTAAAGATTGCTGACAGCGAGACGGGAATTATTGAAGCAGAGAAGAAGAGAAGTGCATTAAATGAGGTGAAGGAACAGCTTACAGGTCAGCTTTCACAGACAAGGGCTGACATTGAAGAAAAAGAAAATTCATGCAGGCTTCTTTCACAGATTATTGAGATGAATTCTTCTATAGATAAGAAGTATGAGAAGTTAAAGGGGCTTAAGGCAGACAGTGAAGCCGCAAGAAACCGTGTATACGAATATGAGGAAGCGGTATCTTCTGCAGGTGTTGAATATGAGGCTGCGAGGGATTTTGAGGACAGTACCAGAAAGGCTTATCAGAAAATAGTGAAGTCATGGGAGGAGCAGTATGCACCTTATTATGATGAAAATGTTTCAATAGAAACTGATGACAATACAAGCCGCCTTGATAAAGATGAAATCGAGAGCAGATTCACAGGATTAAAGACTGCACTTTCACAGAAAAACAGTGATTTCTCAGATAAGCAGGCACTGATGAATCATTTGTCAGCTTCCATGAATAAATGCCGTGATGCAATAGAGTACAGAGGCTATACATTTGACGATATTAAGGCTAAGTATGAAGCTGGAGAGATTATTGCAGCAGGTTCGCAGCAGTTAAGAAATGCAAAGGATGCACTGAACAATCTTGTAGGTGCGAGTGATTCTGTAAGAGAGGAACTTGAGGCACAGGAGGCGCTTCTTAACAGGCTTGAGGGAAGTATCGCGCATGGAATTAACCAGATTGAGAATAATTATGGAAGCTTTAATGAATTCCCATGTGATGCACCGGAGGAGTTTATCACACAGCATAAGGCACTTATCAAGAAGTTAGAGGATAACACTAAGGTTCAGGAAAAGACACGAAGACAGATGTCAGATTCGTTAAAGGATATTCTTGTCTGCAGAAAAGACCTTGAAAGAATCGTGTCTGATGCTGGCATGCAGATTCCAGAAGAATTCCGTCCAGAGGATGTGGAAGGAATAACAGCTAATCTTACTGAATATGAGGCTGTTCATAAGGAATATGCTTCAATTAACAGGTTGGAGTATAAGAAGGTTGATGAATTTAACAAAAATAAATCTAAGCTTATTGACCTGCTTAACGGATTTAATGCGGTTGAGCTTGCTGATGAAGTAAGGATATCACTGAATGTTCCTGAAAATGTGGCAAAGACCAGAAGCATGATTGAATCGTTAAATGAGACGAACACATTTATACAGTTAGAAAAAGACCGTGTTGCCAAGGGCATAGAGGATATGCAGATGATTAAGGATAACTTCGAGAACCGTTGTATCCAGACATGCAGCAACATAAAGACAGAGCTTGACCGTCTGCCACAGTTGTCTAACATTAATCTTGACGGTGAACAGATTGCAATTATCAGTTTGCAGATTCCTTATATAAAGGAAGAACTTTACAAGGAAAAAATGTCTGAATATATTGATGAAACTGTATTTATGGCGGAAAGTTTTAAGGAGCCGGCAGAAAGACTTAAGTATATAAGAAACAGACTTTCATGGAAGAGACTTTTCTCTGTTATTGTCACAGACATGAATTCAATCAGAATTAATCTGTACAAGAGAGAAAGAATCAAGGATCAGAGCCGCTACTTAAGATATGAAGAGGCAGTTGGTTCAACAGGACAGTCACAGGGTATATATATCCAGTTCCTTATTGCGATTATCAATTACATTTCTAATATGAATTCATCAGGCAATGAAGGTGTTGAAGGAAAAACTATATTTATAGATAATCCATTTGGTGCGGCTAAGGATATATACATATGGGAGCCGATATTCAAGCTGCTTGCTACTAACCATGTACAGCTTATTGTTCCGGCAAGAGGTGCAACTCCTGCTATTACAGGACGATTCGATGTCAATTATATACTTGGACAGAAGCTTGTTGATTCAAGGCAGCAGACTGTGGTTGTTGATTATTACAGCAGTACTAAGGAAACAGAGCTTGAATATACAAGAATGGATTATGAACAGGCTACATTTGATTTTTTGTAACAAATTTGTAACAATTCTGTGAACTCGGTTTACAACAAACTTAGGCTGTGCTAAACTTTAATGAGTTGTAAAATACGACAATTAAATCAATTATAACATTCAGTAAGCACAGGAATGAGGAATATATAACCATGAATAAATACGAATTAGGAATTAAGATAGACCAGATTAAGAAACTGGCTGCTAAGAAGGATTATGCTGAAGCTGCCGCTATCGCAAAGGAACTTAACTGGTCTAAGGTAAAGGACTGGCAGTCACTTGCTACTGCAATCAATGTGCAGGAAGCAGTTGGCGATTATGAAGAAGCAAGAGATATGGCTATTCTTGCTTACAACAGAAATCTTGGCGGAAGGAAGCTTGTATATAAGCTTACAGAATTTTTCATTAAGGTTGGTGATTTTGAAAATGCCAATGAACTTTATGAAGAATATAGCAGGACTTCACAGCATGATGTGAGCAGATTTATCCTTTTATATGATTTAAGAAAAGCACAGAATGCATCAGATAATGAACTTGTAGGAATATTAGAGGATTACAGGGATCATGAAATTGATGAAAAATATATGTATGAGTTGGCAGTTCTTTATTATAAGACTGGAAGAAAAGAAGAGTGTGTCAAGACATGTGATAACATTGTTCTGTGGTTCCAGGATGGAAGATATGTTGAGAAGGCAGTACAGTTAAAGGAGAAACTTGGTGTTGTTCTTACTAAGACACAGAAGGGTATCTTAGAGGATGTAAAGAAGAGAAAGGATGACATTGAGGCTACTAAGGAAGAACTTTTTGCTAAACAGAAGGCATTGATAGATCTTAAGAGAGATGATGTTGAGGATGTTTTCAGGGAAGAGGAAGAAGATGAGGCTGAAGAAAATGATGATAAGGAAGATATTCCTGAACAGCCAGTAATTGGAAAGAAAACATCTACTAAGGCAAAAGAAGTTCATCTTAATGTACCAGAATATGACAGGGAGAAGGAAGAGGGACCTCTTTCAATGGACCTTGTCCAGAATGACCAGAATAGCGAGATTAAGGATTTCATAATGAAAGCCTTAAATAAATCAGATAAAGCAGAGGCTGATAACAAGCAGACTGTATCTGCACGAAAGATAGAGACACCACAGGTAGAAAAGCCTGAAGTGCAGGAAACTATGACAGAGGATGGTGAGAAATCATTCTCTAATGAAATTAACAAGGCTAATCTTTCATTAAAGGAACTTATCGCAAATGCAAAGCAGAAGCTTGAAAATAATTATGATAAGATTAATAAAGAAGATGAAGCTGAGCAGAGAAGAGAAGCAGAGGCTCGTATTAATGAGAAGGCAAAGAACATTGATATTAATGTTCCGGTTCCGGATTACAGCCTTTATGATACAAAAAATCTTCAGGAAGAACTTGCTGCTAACATGAGCGATCTGTTCAAAGCTGATGAAGAAGATGAGGATGTTAAGACATTTGTACCAGCTTCAAAGCGTCAGGATGAAAAGCAGGAAGAGAAAGAGCCTGTTAAGGAAAATGCTACGGCAGTATCTGTGAATACTGATATTGCTGATGAAGCTGAAAATACTGAAACATCAGATGATGATGACCAGATTGAAGGCCAGATGGATATAACAGAATGGATGCAGTCTGTCAGGGAAGAGAAATACGGTAAGCAGGATACGAGAGAATTTTCTAAGTCGGAGCTTGAGAGATATCTTGACGAAAAAGAAGAAAAAAGCGCTGCCTATGAGAAAATGGTTGAACGTAAAAAAGCAGAAGCTCTGGCAGCTGGTAAGGAGATTTACAAGGAAGAAGCCAAGCAGGTTGCTCTTGCACAGATGGCGGTTGATTCAGCAAGAATGGATTTAGCAATCAGAACAGGTAAGGCTGCTGCAAGATTAGAGCAGGAAGCGGCAAAGGCTGCGGTAGCAGTAACTAAGAAGGCACCAGTTAATGCAGAGGAACCAAGTGAAGAAATTCCTTTAGTTACAGCACAGATTCCAACAGTTTCAGAATCTATGATATCAGATATCAATTCAATTATGAATGATGATAATAATAAAGAAGAAGGTGATGAGGCTGTTGCCCAGCAAGAGGCAGCTGCGGGCGTTGAGCCAGAAGAAACAGTTCCATTTACTAGACAGAACAGACAGCCGGAGAGTATGGAAGAATATAATACAGACAACGATGAAGTCGAAGAAGAAAAAGATAAGAAGCTTACAGGAGAGCTTGCCAAGATATTCAGAAAGTACAGGGATATGCCAGGACTTGAGGAGCAGCTTGTTGATTTATTCGATACAATCGATGATGAGATGCAGATTAATACATCTAAAGTGGGCAATATTCTCATTTCTGGTAATTCAAGTTCAGATAAGACAGATCTGGCAAGAACAATTATAAGAGCAATAAACACATTATATCCTGATAAACAGAAAAAGATTGCCAAGACATCAGGAGAGAGTATAAACCAGCGCGGAATTGCAAAGGCTATGGGAAGACTTAAAGGTACTGCACTTATTGTAGAAGGCGCAGGAACAATCCAGCCTAAGAGAATTAACGAGCTTCTTAACTGTCTTGAGCAGGACACTGACAGAATGATAGTTATATTCGAAGATTCAGATACAGATATGAATGTACTGATTAACTTTAATCCTGAATTAACTAATACATTTAATCACAGAATTATTCTTAAGCAGTATACAGTCAATGAACTTGTTGAGATGGCAAAGAGGTTTGCAAGAAAGAGACAGTATGAGGTTGATGATGATGCATTACTGGAACTGTATCTTAAGATTGACAAACTTCATAATGTGAATGATAATATTAAACTTGATGATATCAAGGAAATAATCAATCAGGCAATTGTCAACTCTGAAAGAAGAGCATCAAGAAGATTCTTTGGCGGACTTAAGAAGAAGAGAAGCGAGAATGGTGATGTTATATTCTTGACAGAGGCAGACTTTAAAGACAGATAAAACTATATGCACAAATGTGCTTACACAGGGAGGAAACTATGACTAATATCGATGAAATGTCAATTAATGCAATCAGAGTATTGTCAGCAGATGCAATTCAGAAGGCGAATTCAGGACATCCTGGACTTCCACTCGGAACTGCACCAACAGCTTATGAATTGTGGACTAACCATATGAATTACAATCCGGCTGATCCTAAGTGGGAGAACAGAGACAGATTCGTTCTTTCTGGCGGACATGGTTCAATGCTTCTTTATTCATTGTTCCATTTACTTGGAATTGGTAATCTTTCATTAGATGATGTAAAGAATTTCAGACAGATGGGTTCTAAGACACCTGGACATCCAGAGTATGGTCATACAGTTGGTGTTGAAGCAACAACAGGACCTCTTGGACAGGGTATGGCTATGGCAGTAGGTATGGCTATGGCAGAAGCACATCTTGCATCAGTATTTAATAAGGATGGATACAATGTAGTAGACCATTACACATATGTACTTGGTGGAGACGGCTGTATGATGGAAGGTATTTCATCAGAGTGTTTCTCACTTGCAGGAACATTAGGTCTTTCAAAGCTTATTGTATTCTACGATTCTAACAATATATCAATTGAGGGAAGCACAGATATTGCATTTACTGAAAATGTAATGAAGAGATTTGAAGCATTTGGTTTCCAGACAATCGAGGTTGCTGATGGCAATGATATCGAAGCAATCGGTAAGGCTATTGAGGAGGCTAAGGCTGATAAGGAAAGACCTTCACTTATTAAAGTTAATACACTTATCGGATACGGCTGTCCTGCAAAGCAGGGTAAGGCAAGCGCACATGGCGAGCCTCTTGGTATTGATAATGTTGCGGCACTTAAGGAAAACCTTAACTGGCCATGCAAGGGTGATTTCGAAGTACCACAGGAAGTATATGATCATTATAAAGAGATAGCAGCAAGAATGGCTGAGCCAGAGAAAGAATGGAATAAGCTCTTTGCTGAATACTGTGAGAAGTTCCCTGAGATGAAGGAACTCTGGGATAAATATTACAATGGATGTGATATGTCCGATCTATTCAATTCTGAGGAATACCTTGCGAAGCCAGAGAAGGCAGAAGCAACAAGAAGTTCAAGTGGAACAATTCTTAACATGATTAAGAATCTCATGCCTAACCTTATTGGTGGTTCAGCAGATTTAGCACCATCTAATAAGACTAACATGAAGGATGCAGGAGATTTCTCTAAGGAGAATTATGCAGGAACTAACCTTCACTTTGGTGTAAGAGAACAGGCTATGGCAGCAATTGGTAACGGACTTGCACTTCATGGTGGATTAAGACCATTCGTTGCAACATTCTTCGTATTCAGTGATTACACAAAGCCAATGGCAAGACTTACATCACTTATGAAGCTTCCACTTATATATGTATTTACACATGACAGTATCGGAGTTGGTGAGGACGGACCTACACATGAGCCAATTGAGCAGCTTGCAGCATTTCGTTCAATGCCGGACTTCACAGTATTCAGACCATGTGACAGAACAGAGACAGCACTTGCATGGGAATATGCTATTGAATCTAAGGACGAGCCAACAGCTTTAGTTCTTACAAGACAGAACCTTCCACAGATGGCTGGTTCATCAAAGGAAGCACTTAAGGGAGCATATATTCTTGAGGATTCAGATAAAGAGACTCCGGATGGAATCATCATTGCAAGTGGTTCAGAAGTAAACCTTGCTGTATCAGCAAAGGCAGAGCTTAAGAATGCAGGAATAGATGTAAGAGTAGTAAGTATGCCATCTATGGACGTATTCGAGAAGCAGTCAGACGAATACAAGGAATCAGTCCTTCCTAAGAGTGTAAGAAAGAGAGTTGCAGTTGAGGCACTTTCAGACTTCGGCTGGTACAGATATGTAGGACTTGACGGAAAGGTTATCTGCATGAAGGGCTTCGGAGCTTCAGGTCCGGCTAACCAGTTATTCGAGCATTTCGGATTTACTGTAGAGAATGTAGTTAATACTGTTAAGAGTCTTTTCTAAGAGAAAAGAATATAATATAGAAAGGGATTTCGGTTATTAAATATAACTGGAATCCCTGATTTCTTTATATTATAAAGAGTTGTTAATAAAATAATTTGACATATGTATACAATAGGTATAAAATCAATATGACTTTTTACAATTTAAAGGAGGGGAATTTTGTGAAAGCAATAAAAAGAATTTCAGTGCTTGTGTTGGCACTGGTGATGGTGTTTACATTGTGTATGTCATCACAGACTGCGTATGCAGCCAACAAAGTAACAATAACATTTAAGGACTCAATAGTGTATGAACAGGTGGTAAGTAATTTAAGTAATATGGATATTACTACCGATGATGACAAGATGCAGATTACTATGAATGAAGAAGATATTAAGTCTGTAAAGTCACTTAGAATAAAGGCACCATATGGTAAGTATGAGTTCATAAAAGACATATCAGGGCTTGAGAACTTTACAGGTCTTACAGAGCTGATTATCTGGGATTCATATTACAATGATGGACAAGTACCAGAAGGTACTTTTTCTGATCTGTCACCATTAAAAGGACTTACAGGACTTACAAAACTTGAAATACGTGGAACACATGCTTCAAGTGTAGATGATATTGCCGGACTCACTAATCTGACATCATTAAAAATAGAAAGTCCAAAGCATCTTGATTTATCAGCAATTGGTAATCTGACTAACCTGAAAACATTAAGTCTTGAAGCATGTGGTATAGACAATGAAGGATTTAACTACATAACTGATAAGCTTACAGGGTTGACATCATTAGAACTTGGTTATCTCAATTATGAGGGAAATGATATATCGGATATATCTTCAATTACTAAACTTACAAAGCTTCAGACATTATATTTAGATAATAATAATATTGCAGATATTACACCACTTTCAGAGTTGACAGATTTAGAATTTTTATCTATTCGTTGTAATCTGGTAACAGATATCTCTGCACTTGGAAATCTTACTAATCTTGAAACTTTATATCTTGGAAGAGATACTCTAGGGGGAGTTCCAATTAACGGAAATATCTCTGCACTTGGAAATCTTACCAAGCTTAGGAACTTATATGCAGCAGGTTGTGGCATAACAGACATAAAAGCATTAGAACCAATAGTTTCTAATCTTCAGGCACTTGATTTAACAGAAAACAGTATTACAGATTTTTCGTTACTTCAGGAAAAATATACTAATAACCAGACGTGGTTAAAAATTAATAATCAGGTATATAATCTTAAAGCCAATTCAGAGGATACAGTTGAGCTGCCTCAGATTGTATTAGATGCAATATATGATAATACATCATTTGTATATACAGAACAGCTTGAAAAGAATTTGAATTTCTCAACTGTAGTGAGATTAGATGGTTGTAAATTTTCAGAAGATGGTAAAAGTGTTATTATTGATAAGAATGTAGCAACAGCTAAAGCAGATATAGGATATCATTGTCATGGTTACAAATATTCGGCAAAAATTGTATATGATGTAACAGATGTTAGTGCGCCTGAAGTGGAAACATACTATTCTACAAAAAAATTAACAAATAAAGATGTTACGGTTACACTTGTTGCTGATGAAGATATTCAGGCTGTTGCTGGATATGATAAAGTAACTGACAGGGAATATCGTAAGGTATATACAGCCAATGCTAATGAAAGCGTAGATGTCTATGATATAGCAGGAAACAAGACAGTAGTAACAGTAGATATTTCTAATATTGACAGGACAGCACCAGAGGTTACAGCTACATACAGTACTAAAGAGCTGACTAATGGAAATGTAGAGGTAACACTTACAACCGATGAAGATGTACGGTCAATAGCAGGCTTCACAAAGGTAGATGACAGAACTTATAAGAAGACATATACATCAAATGCAAAAGAAGATGTAACAGTCTATGATATGGCAGGAAATAAGACAGTAGTAACAGTAGAAGTAACTAATATTGATAAGACAGCACCAGAGGTTGAAGCTACATACAGCACAAAAGAGCTGACAAATGGAAGTGTAGAGGTAACACTCACAGCTAACGAAGATGTACAGTCAGTAGAAGGCTTCACAAAGGTAGACAACAGAACTTATAAGAAGACATATACATCAAATGCAAAAGAAGATGTAACAGTCTATGATATAGCAGGAAATAAGACAGTAGTAACAGTAGAAGTAACTAATATTGATAAGACAGCACCGGAGGTTAAAGTTACATACAGCACAAAAGAAATAACATATGATGCCGTAGAAGTAACACTTACAGCCAATGAAAATGTACAGGCAATAGAAGGCTTCACAAAGGTAGATGACAGAACATACAAGAAAACATTTGCAAAGAATACAGACATTAATGTTGATGTATTCGATATAGCTGGCAATAAGACAGTAGTTAATATCTCTATAACAAATATTACTGAAAAACCAACAGTACCAGAAGAACCAGAAACTCCTGTAACACCACCAACAGAACCGGTAACACCAGAGAGTCCTTCAGCAGTAGAAGAACCAGCAGTTGCTCCTAAGACTGGTGACAACAGCATGGCAGCAATGTATGCAATAATCGCAGGAATCAGTGGCGCAGTTGTTTTACTTTCTGCAAAAAAGAAGAAGTATAACAGATAATATGAACCAATAATTATAATAGCTTGGATATGAAACCAAAAAGTTGATTATCCAAGCTATTTTTTTATATTGTCAAGTGCAGAATATGCCATATATTACCGAATGCGCCAAAAGTGAAAGTCAAGTGCAGAATATGCCATATATTACCGAATGTGCCAAAAATAAAAGTCAAGTGCAGAATGCGCCAAAAGGTGAATTGATATTGTTGGGGAAAACGATTATAATTATATATAATAATTGTGAAATTGTGGAGTACAGTTACAAAAGGGGGATTTTATGAGAAAGATTACAGCAGGGTTAATTGTTATAATGTCAGTTTTGCTTGTGTCGTGTAAGGGGAAAACGGGTAATACGATAACCGTGGGAAGCGATAAGCTTGATAATACGCAGTCATACTTTTCTGAAAGCATGCATACGGTGGCAAGATGTGACACAGGATATTATTATCTTGATAAATGTAGCGCATCAGATGATAATCTTATGTTTTATGATGATAAGTCGGAAGAAAGCATTGTGTTATGTAATAAACCACAATGTGGGCATGATGGAGAAGAGTGCATGGCATATATTTCAGGAAGTGAGTTTAAAAGTGAGTTGTATTACTATAATTCGTACATATATATGATAAGTTCCAAGGGAAATCTTGTACAGATAAGTGCTGACGGAACACAGAGAACAGACCTTGGAAGCATATGCGTCCTGAGTGGACAGGATAGTGTGTCAATGTGCTTCAATGATGGATATGCATATGTATCTCAAGAGATAACGGGAGATATAGAAGGTAATGTAACAGTAAGGCTGTACAGATTTAATCTTGATACGGGTTCGAGCAATAAAATATATGAAGAAACGGGATATGGTATAGGAATTAATTCGCTTAAAACATATGGCAGTGACACATTTTTTTTAAAGACATCTGTTTCAAAAGATGATAAGGGATTATATTCATTGGAAGGAAAAGGAATATTCAGAATTACAGGGGAAGATACTGAATGTCTGCTTGACAAGAATGTGTATAGTTACTGTATAGATGCAGACAATAACAAGCTGTATTACAGTGGGCTTGGAGATGGAATAATATATGAATATGATCTTGGCAGCGGTAAGTCAGAAAGCATATATGAAAGTGATAATGATACAGGATATTTTTATATAACATTTGACGGAAATTATATCTGGATGGATGATGAAGGATATAAGAATATGGCAATGTATTTTAACAAACAGAGCAGTTCACTTGATTATACATTATATCAGTTAGACAGAGATGGAAAGCTTGCAGCAAAGAGGATAATTCCAGACGAGGAAAAGATATTTTCAATTATGCATGGGGATAGCAGAAGAATGTTTATGTTTTCATTTGTGAACAACAAAATTGTATATATTGATAAGAGCAACATTGAAAAAGGGGATATTAAGGAGCTTAGGTAGATGAAGGAACTGGGGAGACTGCTTAATAGAAAAACAATATTGCTAATTCTGGCTGCGGCATGTATATGTGTCGTGGCTGTTTTTGCAGGGGACTTTTCAGACTGTGGAATAGATAATTATAAGATTAAAGTAAGAGAGTACAACTGGCTGATTGATGGGCATACAGATGAACAGATACAGGAGCATGCTGACGAACTGGCACAGGATGATAGAAGAATATTTAAGAGACTTGCAAAGGAATACAAGGAAAAGTCTGATTATATTGATGGATATACAGAAAGTGTCAAAGCAGTTATTACAAATGCCTCGAATATGAAAAAATTCAGTGTGTTCGGTACATCAGAATCAATAGCCAATATCAATAAAACGGAAAATGATTATAAAAGGATTGAAAATGTACAGGTTAGGGAATTAAACAGCAGGGCAGTTGAGCAGTTTCTGAAGAATGATATTTCTATCTATATTGTTCTTGCGTTGATGATATATATTATTTATAACATTTACGAATACAGGGATAATGGAATGTGGCAGATTATCTATACTGCTGTCAATGGAAGAATGAGAATTGCAGTTAAGGATACTGCAGCAGTCGGATTTGGTGCTTTATTTGTATCACTGACTATGCAGTTATGCGGTCTTGTCTCTATGCTTGTGGTGTATGGTGGCTGGGATTCCCTTACAGCACCTGTACAGTGTCTGAAAGGGTATAATAATTTCACTTATCCGATAAGCGTAATGACATATCTTTTTATAAGATATATGATTATATCTTTGATAGTTATTGCAATAGTGCTTGTTATATCACTCGTATTTGCGTTATGCAGGAAAAGAATCAGTTCAATTGTGCTGGTGGGTATAATTGCCGGAGCGGAAGCATTTGCATACCAGAATATATCAATGCAGGGCAGATTAAGAATTTTCAAGAAGATTAATATAATAAATGTGATGAATGTAAGCAATATACTTAGGAAGTATGATAATATCATGATAGCAGGTGTTCCTGTGAGCATGGTAAATGTGCTGTGCATGGTGTGTATTATTATAGCTGTAATATCAGCAATATTTCTTGCGTTACTTGGAAAGGTTATCCGTCCGGGAAGAAGTGCTGGCTTTATAGGGAAAATGATTGAAAAAATCGGACATGTAGTTCAAAGGATTTTGTCCAGAATTCCGCATTTCTGGAAAGAAATGTACAAATTTTTAATAACAGCAAGAGGCTGGATTGTAATATGTGTTGTTGTGTTTATAACAATATTTATATGTAATAACCAGAAAATAGCATATTCTGAAGATGAAAAGAAACGTGATGAATATTATCAGCAGTATGGTGGCAGGGATTACAGTGGATTTACCAGTCTTATAGAGCAGAGACAAAATGATGTTTATGAGGCACAGGCAAAGCTGGATACTGCAAGAGAACAGTATGAGCGGGGAGAACTTAGTGAGGATGATGTAAGCAGATATGTGTACAACCTCATGGATGCTGAGAGACTGCTTGATAACATGAGCGAATATATGCAGCAGATTGAATATGTTTTACAGATAAAAGAGCAGTACGGAATAGATGCGTATGTTATGTCACAACGGGGATACGACCAGATATTTGGCAGTAAAGGAACAACGAGAAAACTGCTTATATATATTATACTAGGATTTGGAGTTGTTCTTATTGCAGAGACTGAAAACTCAGTGGAATATAAGAACGGAATGAATATGCTTATTGGCTCGTCTAAGAAAGGGAGAAGATGGGAACATACAGTTAAGGCAGCTGCTGTATGCATATTGGTGGGGATAAGTGCATTTTTACTGTATATAATCGAAATGATAATAATGTATAAGGCTTATGGTATGCCATATATTAATGCACCGCTTATAAGCCTTACTTATATGAATACAGCAAAGGTATTCAGGAATATAACGATAAGCCAGTATATGCTTATTCTGATGGCAGAGGAGATACTATTCGCAGTAGCAGTCGGACTTGAAACAGTATTCGCTTCAAGGCACATTTTTAAAAAGAATTCGGGGAAAGGAATACCTCTGATTATAGTTATTAATACTGCTATATTATGTATTATTATGTGAGGGGGATGTATGAGATTTAAACAGTTTGTAATAATGATGATGATTATATGTGGCTGTGTATCAGCTGGATGTAAGAATAAAGAAGTACAGGAGGGTGACAAGACAGCAAGTGAAAGCAGCCATTTAGCCAGACAGGAGGTGGAGTATCCTGAAAAAGAAGATACATATGGAGACTGGGCACAAGTGGGTGAATTCAAGATAAACAGCAGGTCTGTAGAACAGGATGTACATGACACAGATACATCATATCTTTATATAATGGGATTTTCGTGGCCAGTGCTGTATGATAAAGAGTCTGTAAAGTTTATAGAATACACTGCGTATAATGCACGTGTGCAGTTTGAAAAGAGAGAGGTGCAGCTTAAGGAATTCCTTGATAAAAAGGTTATTAAGACGCAAAGTAAAAAGATATCGGGAGCAGAGCAGGAAGAACTGGATTTAATATTGTATATGGAATTTCCAACAAGTACACACTCATGGTATATGAATAAACAATCACCAGATACGGTACGCAGGGAAAGAAATGACATGCTTAACGCCATACTTATAGAGGCAGAAGTTATATATGATGATGGAACAGAGGAGACTTGTTATTATAAGATTCAGACTGGAACAGCAGACAATTATGTGTTGTTTGAGAGAAACTTGTAGTTGAAAATAAAAGCTTTTTTGAAATGCTTTTCGCATTTTGGCAGTGTCAAATAGCATATGAAACCAGTGCATAAGTTGGTAAAAAGCCTACTAATGCTGCTAAATGAGATGAAATAGTAGGTCTTTTAGCTGACAAGATAATTACTATCAGTGATGGCAGGATTGTAAGTGATAATAAAAATATATAAATGTTCATGGAATATTTACAAAAAATTATAATAAAATTTACTTGAATTATTATACGGGCAAGCATATAATAAAAGCATAGGGTTTGTTTATAATTTAACAATCAAATATTTATGTACGGAGGTTTTATTATGGTTCGATTTACTTTACCAAGAGATTTGTATCATGGAAAGGGTTCTTTGGAAGCCCTCAAGACACTTGAAGGAAAGAAAGCTATCATCTGCGTTGGTGGCGGCTCTATGAAGCGTAACGGTTTCCTTCAGAAAGCGGAGGATTACCTCAAGGAAGCAGGAATGGAAGTTAAGCTTTTCGAGGGTATCGAGTCTGATCCATCAGTCGAGACTGTTATGAAGGGCGCTGCTGTTATGACAGAGTTCGAGCCAGACTGGATTGTTGCTATCGGCGGAGGTTCTCCTATTGATGCTGCTAAGGCAATGTGGATTAAGTATGAATATCCTGATACAACATTTGAAGATATGTGCAAGGTATTCGGTCTTCCTAAGCTTCGTAAGAAAGCTCATTTCTGTGCAGTTTCATCTACATCAGGAACAGCTACAGAGGTAACAGCATTCTCTATTATTACAGATTATGAGAAAGGTATTAAGTATCCTATAGCAGATTTCGAGATTACTCCTGATGTTGCTATTGTTGATCCTGAGCTTGCAGAGACTATGCCGGTTAAGCTTGTAGCACATACAGGTATGGATGCCATGACACATGCAATTGAGGCTTATGTATCAACTGCTAACTGTGATTACACAGATCCACTGGCACTTCATGCTATGGAGATGATTCAGGCTAATCTCGTTAAATCATACAACGGAGATATGGCAGCAAGAGATTCAATGCACAACGCACAATGTCTTGCAGGTATGGCATTCTCTAATGCATTACTTGGTATCGTTCATTCAATGGCACATAAGACAGGTGCAGCATTTGAAGGTGGACATATTATCCATGGTGCAGCTAATGCTATGTATCTTCCTAAGGTTATCAAGTTCAATGCCAAGGATGAGACAGCAGCTAAGAGATATGCATTTATCGCTGATTTCTTACATCTTGGTGGCAATACACAGGATGAGAAGATTGACAATCTTATCGCTATGTTAAGAAAGATGAATGATGACCTTAATATTCCTCACTGCATCAAGAATTATGGTGAGGGTGGTCTCCCAGCAGAGACAGGATTTGTATCAGAGGAAGAATTCAAGGCTAAGTTACACGACATCGCAGCCAATGCTATCCTTGATGCATGTACAGGTTCTAATCCACGTCAGCCAAGTCAGGAAGAGATGGAGAAGCTTCTTACATGCTGCTACTATGATACAGAAGTTGACTTCTAATAATTACATATAAGAATAAATGTTAAGCCTTCTGGTAATAATACGGTTGTATTAATTATCAGGAGGCTTTTTATTATGGCATTGAATGAAAAAGAAAAGACTACGATTAAGGATTTACAGACTCAGGAGCAGACCTGTATCAAGAAGTACAAGAAGTATGGACAGGATGCGAAAGATCCTGTTTTGAAGGAGTTATTCTCTACATTAGAGAAGAATGAGCAGAAGCACTATGACACATTAGGACAGATTCTTGAGGGAAAAGTTCCTGAATGTGACTGCAACGACTGTGAGGGAAAAGAGTATGAGCCTGAGGCAACTTATGATGTGATGAGCAAGTCAGAGGATAAGGAAAGCGATGCATTTTTAGCAACAGACAGTATTGGCTCTGAAAAACTTGTATCGGGAGAGTATAATACGAATGTGTTTAATTTTGCCGATACAGCCATCAGAAAGATTCTTGCAGATATCCAGATTGAGGAGCAGAATCATGCAGAAATGCTTTATAAATATAAGACTGTTAATGGAATGGCTTAAATTGTAAGCTAAATGTAATATTTGTATGTTATAATCCTTTATGTGTAAGGAATTTTTATGCATAAAGGATTTTTTAAAATTTTTTAAACCTTTTTGAAAGTTGTTTCGTATATATCAATGAAAGAACAAAAGATAATTGTTTTTAGTTTGTAATACATAGTAACCGGGGGTGAGTAGATGGGTTTGCTGTCTAAAGGTCAGGATGTCGAACTGATAAAAAGAATCCTTGATAATAATGACAGAAAAGCGGCAGATGAACTTGTAAGCCGTTATTACAAATGTGTATATAAGCACATTTATATTAAGGTTAAAGATGAAGAGACGGGGATGGATATCACGCAGGAAACATTTATTGCGGCATTAAAAGGGTTGGGGACCTTTAATGATGCAAAAGCTTCATTTAAGACATGGCTTACAAGAATTGCTGACAACAAGGTCACAGATTATTTCAGGAGCAGGCAGTATCATGAGAGTATTGTTACCCAGATTATGGATGATACTTTACCTGAAGTAGCAGATGAAAGAGCAGGCACGGAGACGAGTGTGCTTGATAAGCTTTCATATGAAGAGATGGAAAAAATGTATGGTCATCATAAGAATTGTGAATGGGAGACATTCAGACTGAAAGTGTACGAGGGATATACTTTTGGGGAAATCAGTGCCAGTCAGGGGGTTGAACTTAGTACGGTAAAGAGCAGATATTATTCAATGCTTAAACGAGTCAGAAAGGAGTGGGATTATCTTGAGTAAAGTAAAATATCCAGATAGGGAAAAGATTAGAAACCAGATAGACATTATTTTGGATAAGTCAGATTTGTTTAATGATTCACAGGATAAGACTATACATACAGATAATAAAATAGTAGAATTAAAGCCAGTAAGAGAAAAAATTCCGGTTATGCGTGTGATACAGTTTGTAGTTACGGCTGCGGCAATTATAATATTTGTTGTTGCAGTTAAGAATTACAGTGTTGTCAATAAAAAAACATCAGGCACAAAAAGCCAGATTCCGCTTGCTACAGGAAGTGCAGATGGACCAGATGCTGAATATACAAGGGAAGCAGGAAGTTCTGATGCAGGTAACGAGGTTGATACCACTTCGCAGATGATATATGGTGATATAGCAGGGATTAATATCTCCAGAGTTACGAGCAGCTATTATGGAAACTATTCAGATCCATATTCTTATCAGGAAAGAGTTGATAATGTTTTATGTGATAATGGAACGACATTTAAGATTAATATTCCATATCAGATAAAAAAGGATGGGAAATTAGTTGAAGGAGCAGATGAAATTGCTGCTGAATTAATACATCAGAGTCTTATAGAATATATTAATGCAACTGATGTGGTCTGGAAAGATGAAGTTACTGTGAGATGTGAATTATCAGGAGATAATATTATCGTTTATATTGATGATGGTAAATACGGTTACGCAGGCATAATACAGGAATAAAATAAGCTTTTGGGGGATTACATGAACGACAATAATTATTACTTAAAGAAATCTAAAGCTGTTTTAAGAGAAGTGAGAAAGTCAGTTATAGGAAAAGATGATGTTATATGTAAGGTGTATATGGCAATAATTGCGGGAGGGCATGTTCTGTTAGATGATATTCCGGGTGTTGGAAAAACAACAATGGCGCATGCATTTGCTAATGCACTTGGACTTGGATATAACAGAATACAGTTTACACCAGATGTAATGCCATCAGACATAACAGGATTTTCAATGTACAACAGACAGACAGGGAAATTTGAATTCAAGCAGGGTGCAGCTATGTGCAACCTGCTTCTTGCTGATGAAATAAACAGAACATCACCAAAGACACAATCTGCATTATTACAGATAATGGAGGAGTACAGGGTGACGGTTGATGGCGAAACATATGATCTTCCGGAACCCTTTATGGTTATTGCAACACAGAATCCGATAGGTTCAATAGGTACACAGAAATTGCCAGAATCGCAGATGGACAGATTCATGGTAAAACTTTCTATGGGATATCCTTCAGTTGAGGATGAAATTACGATTATGAAGAGCAGGTCTGAGAATGATAAAAGAAAGATATTATCAGAGTGTGTACTTGATAATGGCGATATTCAGGCAATTAAGGAAGCAGTATCTGACATATATGTAGATGATTCAATTTATGAATATGTTGCTAATATTGTAGACAAGACAAGGCATAGAGAAAATATAATACAGGGTGTATCGCCAAGAGGAAGCATTTCGATTATTTCTATGGCTAAAGCAGAGGCATTTCTAAGAGGTAATGAATATGTTCTGCCATCAGATATTAAGAATATAGCCGTTGAGACACTTGCACACAGACTTATTACTAATGTTGCCGGGGCAGCAGGTAATGAAGCAGCCAAGAAGGAAATAACAGATATATTAAGAATGGTACCTGTACCAAAGATGCAGGAGAAATAAAGGACAATAATTATATGAAAAGAAGAAGGATATTATACCTTATCTGTCTTCTGATAGTATTGGGCGTTAATATATTTTATGTTGAATATCAGATTTTTATAATGCTTGTATTAATGCTTGTGATTCCTGCATGTTCATGGTTTGTATATTTCATATCTACATTGGGCATGGG
>ENA-UEPJ01002453-UEPJ01002453.1-human-gut-metagenome-genome-assembly--contig:-NODE-2453-length-18961-cov-4.781137_pt1 | contig 18961 bp, 14 predicted proteins | sample MGYA00242890_ERZ507896 | MGnify/ENA primary metagenome ERZ507896 (study PRJEB26167, sample SAMN06115508) | human gut metagenome | host: Homo sapiens | place: China:Qinghai | collected 2015-08-20... | reverse complement strand
GTAACCATTGCCGAACATTCTAAAGAAAAAATCCTCTACATGCTCGAAATGGCGAAGCAGTTTGAAATGAACCCCAATCGCCGGTTATTACAAGGAAAGGTTGTAGCAACCCTGTTCTTTGAACCTTCCACCCGTACCCGCTTGAGTTTTGAAACAGCTGCCAACCGTCTCGGCGCACGAGTAATCGGATTCTCTGACCCCAAAGCTACCAGTTCTTCCAAAGGGGAAACACTTAAAGACACGATCATGATGGTGAGCAACTATGCAGATATTATCGTCATGCGACACTATCTCGAAGGAGCTGCACGGTATGCCAGCGAAGTAGCCCCGGTGCCCATTGTCAACGCAGGTGACGGAGCCAACCAGCACCCGTCGCAGACGATGCTCGATCTCTACTCTATCTACAAGACACAAGGAACGCTGGAAAATCTGAACATTTTCCTGGTGGGTGATTTGAAATACGGCCGCACCGTACATTCATTGCTGATGGCGATGCGACACTTTAATCCGACTTTCCATTTTATCGCTCCCGAAGAGCTGAAAATGCCGGAAGAATACAAACTTTACTGCAAAACGCACCAAATAAAATACGTTGAACATACAGACTTTTCCGAAGAGATTATCGCCGACGCCGATATTCTGTACATGACCCGTGTACAACGCGAACGTTTCACCGACCTGATGGAATATGAACGGGTGAAGAATGTATATATTCTCCGTAACAAAATGCTGGAGAACACACGTCCGAACCTGCGTATCCTGCACCCGCTTCCCCGTGTCAACGAAATTGCTTACGATGTGGATGACAACCCGAAAGCATACTATTTCCAACAGGCACAAAACGGTCTGTATGCCCGCGAAGCGATCCTTTGCGATGTATTAGGTATCACATTAGAGGACGTTAAAAACGATATTTTATTATGAGCGAAAATAAACAAGCATTGCAAGTAGCTGCCCTGAAAAACGGGACAGTGATTGACCATATCCCATCCGAAAAGCTCTTTACCGTAGTGCAACTGCTCGGTGTGGAACAGATGACTAGCAATATCACTATCGGATTCAACCTCGACAGCAAGAAGCTGGGTAAAAAAGGGATCATCAAGATTGCAGATAAATTCTTCTGCGACGAAGAGATTAACCGTATTTCAGTAGTTGCCCCGCACGTCAAGCTGAATATCATCCGCGATTACGAAGTAGTGGAAAAGAAAGAGGTGAAAATGCCGGATGAACTTCGGGGCATCGTGAAATGTGCCAATCCGAAATGTATCACCAACAACGAACCGATGGCCACTATCTTTCATGTGATAGACAAGGATAATTGTATCGTAAAGTGCCATTATTGCGAGAAAGAGCAGAAACGTGAAGAGATTACAATCCTCTGAATAAACGTATAGCCCCATGAAACAGGACTGGAAACCAGGAACGATGATCTATCCGCTGCCGGCTGTACTGGTCAGCTGCGGAAAGGAAGAAAGCGAATATAATATGTTCACAGTAGCATGGACGGGTACGATTTGTACAAACCCGCCCATGTGTTATATATCCGTACGTCCGGAACGCCATTCTTATGACATTATCAAAAAAAACATGGAGTTTGTCATCAACCTGACAACGAAAGATATGGCTTTTGCCACCGACTGGTGCGGAGTTCGTTCGGGACGTGATTATCATAAATTTGATGAGATGAAGCTGACACCCGGACAGTGTACGGTGGTTAGTGCTCCGTTGATTGAAGAATCTCCTCTTTGCATCGAATGCCGTGTGAAAGAAATCATCTCTCTCGGCTCACACGATATGTTTATCGCTGACGTAGTAAATGTGCGTGCGGACGACCGGAACCTGAATCCTGAAACCGGAAAGCTGGAACTGGCCGAAGCCAATCCGCTGGTATATGTGCACGGAGGATATTATAATCTGGGAGAGAAAATCGGTAAATTCGGTTGGAGTGTAGAAAAGAAGAAATCATAAAAAGTGCGATATTGCCATGAATATGCTGCGTAAATTCATCCTTCCCGGTTTGTTAGCTATAGCCTGCACGGCTGTCGGCCAGAACTATAACGCAGAAAAAGTAGACCGCCCCAATACAAAAAAAATAAATATCGGTATCAAGGCGGGATTCAACTCTTCCATGTTCATGGTGTCTGAACTGAAAATTAAGGATGTAACTATCGATGAGGTACAGAATAACTACAAGATAGGTTATTTCGGCGCCCTCTTCATGCGCATCAACATGAAGAAGCATTTCATTCAGCCGGAAGTGTCCTATAATGTAAGCAAATGTGAGATCACTTTCGATAAGCTCGGTTCGCAGCATCCTGCCATCGAGCCTGATTATGCTTCCGTGCAATCGGTGTTGCACAGTGTGGATTTCCCTATTTTATACGGCTATAATGTGGTGAAAAAAGGGCCTTACGGAATGTCTATCTTCGCAGGCCCCAAACTTCGCTACTTATGGGGAAAACACAATGAAATCACTTTTAAGAATTTTGACCAAAAAGGGATTCACGAAAGGCTGTATCCGTTCAATGTCAGTGCAGTGATCGGTGTAGGCGTCAACATCTCCCGTATCTTTTTCGATTTCCGCTACGAGCAAAGCATCGGAAATATCTCCAAGTCCATCATTTACGACAATATCAATTCCGACGGCAGCACGGGAGTGAGCAACATTATTTTCCGTCGCCGTGACAGCGCGTTAAGTTTTTCGCTGGGATTCATCCTTTAAGAATAAAATATCATTAAATCCGGCTTTTTACTAACATTTTTCTTGTACTTTCTTCATTCTTTATTTATTTTCATTAACTTTGTGCGCTTAAAATAGGTATCTCGAATTAGAAATTTAATCTTACTTATAAAAGAATGAAAAGAGACGACATCATTTTCGACATCATCGAAAAAGAGCATCAACGCCAGTTGAAAGGAATCGAGCTTATTGCATCAGAAAATTTTGTGAGTGACCAGGTTATGCAGGCAATGGGTTCTTGCCTGACTAACAAGTACGCAGAAGGTTATCCCGGCAAACGTTATTACGGAGGTTGCGAAGTAGTAGACCAAAGCGAACAAATCGCTATCGACCGCCTGAAAGAAATTTTTGGCGCGGAATGGGCAAACGTACAACCACACTCGGGAGCACAAGCTAATGCTGCTGTTTTCCTCGCAGTTCTGAATCCGGGCGACAAATTCATGGGATTAAATCTTGCACACGGCGGACACCTTTCTCATGGCTCACTGGTAAACACTTCCGGTATCATCTATACTCCTTGCGAATATAATCTGAATCAGGAAACTGGACGCGTTGACTACGACCAGATGGAAGAAGTCGCTCTACGTGAGAAACCGAAAATGATTATCGGTGGTGGTTCTGCATACTCTCGTGAATGGGATTACAAACGTATGCGTGAAATCGCTGACAAAGTAGGCGCTATCCTGATGATCGACATGGCTCACCCTGCCGGCCTGATCGCTGCCGGAGTGCTCGAAAATCCGGTTAAATATGCACATATCGTCACTTCTACTACACATAAAACACTTCGCGGACCTCGTGGTGGTGTCATCATGATGGGTAAGGATTTCCCCAATCCGTGGGGAAAGACCACTCCGAAAGGTGAGATCAAGATGATGTCTCAATTACTGGATTCTGCCGTATTCCCAGGGGTTCAAGGCGGACCGTTGGAACATGTAATTGCTGCTAAAGCAGTTGCTTTCGGTGAAATCCTGCAACCTGAATTTAAGGAATATGCTAAACAAGTACAAAAGAACGCTGCTGTACTTGCACAGGCTTTAATCGACCGTGGTTTTACCATCGTTTCCGGTGGTACAGACAACCACTCTATGTTGGTTGACCTGCGTAGCAAATATCCTGAACTGACAGGTAAAGTGGCAGAAAAAGCATTGGTTTCTGCCGATATTACTGTTAACAAGAACATGGTTCCGTTCGACAGCCGTTCAGCTTTCCAGACTTCCGGTATCCGTTTGGGTACTCCTGCTATCACAACTCGTGGTGCAAAAGAAGATTTGATGCTCGAAATTGCTGAAATGATCGAGACTGTATTGTCTAACGTAGAAAATGAGGAAGTTATTGCACAAGTACGTGCACGTGTCAATGAGACAATGAAGAAATATCCTCTTTTTGCTTATTAAAAAACGATTTCAAAGCTAATAGCCTCACTGTTATCAGCTTTATTTCTTATTTATAAGGTCTGCTCTTTGTGAAAGGAGCAGGCTTTTTTTATTTATTAACGGTCCCGCCCGAACCATCTGTCCATATTTTCGTTTTTCTTACTATAAAAGAAATATATGATGTCATATATCACTCATAGCAAGGACGAATTCAACCGTACAGTGTGCAAGAAGAGAAAACAGAAGCGCACTGGACTCTATATACAGTCATCCCCGTCTTTCCACATTTTATTTCATAGGGAAAGACGGGGATTTATTTTACCGGCATCATACCGGAATATTTTTTTGAGGTATATATTTTAGCTCAATCCTTCTATTTCTCCATCCACAATATCGATATGCAATGCTTGCGGTTCTTTGGGTAATCCCGGCATACGAAGAATTTCTCCGGCAATGGCTACAATCATTTCAGCTCCGTTATTGATAACAATATCTTTAATATGGAACTCGAAGTTATTTACCGCCCCATAAATCTTTGGATCGGCAGAGAATGAATATTGTGTTTTAGCAATACAAACCGGATAATGAGTGATTCCCATTTTCTCAATCAGTTTGATACGGTTGCGTGCAATACTACTATAGGTAATAACGCTGGCTCCGTAAATATTAGTGGCTACCTTTTCGATCTTCTGCTGTATGCTATCTTCTTCTTTATAAGTGTAGCGTAAAGATTCGGACGGATTGTTCTCTATGGTATCTACTACCAGACGGGCCATATCTACTGCTCCCTCTCCTCCTTCACTGAACGCATTGTTAATGGCGAAACCCACTCCCAACTGTTCGCAATGTTCGCGCAGTAATTCCATTTCTTCATCCGTATCGGATGCAAACTTATTGAAAGCTACGATGATGGTCTGACCGAATGAGCGAAGGTTACGAACGTGTTTGTCGAGATTACGCAATCCTTCTTTCAAGCCTTCCATATTCGGCTCTTTGATACGGTCGAGACTGACACCTCCGTGCATCTTTAATCCTTGTGCCGTAGCGACAATCACTGTGAGACGTGGTTGGAGTCCGCTCTTGCGGCATTTGATATTATAGAATTTTTCTGCACCGAGATCGGCACCGAATCCGGCTTCTGTTATTACATAATCACCGAAAGACATTGCCAATTTAGTGGCCAGAATAGAGTTACAACCATGTGCGATATTAGCAAACGGACCACCATGTACAAAAGCAGCGGTTCCTTCGGTAGTCTGCACTAAATTAGGATGGATAGCATCTTTCAATAACACGGTGATGGCTCCTGCCACTCCCAAATCTTTCACAGTAAAAGGTTGGTCGTCATACGTGAAGCCCAACAGGATATTTTCAATACGGCGACGCAGATCACTCACATCTTTAGAAAGGCAAAGAATTGCCATAATCTCCGAAGCAGGAGTAATATCGAAACCGGACTCTTGGGTAATCCCGTTCGATTTAGGTCCGAGGCCGACAACGATGCTGCGCAACGAACGGTCGTTCACGTCAAGCACTCTCCGCCAAAGAATTTCTTTCAGTCCAAAGCCCTTTGCCTGATTCTGATAAAGATAATTGTCGAGTAAAGCAGAAATCATGTTATGAGCAGAAGTGATGGCATGAAAATCCCCTGTAAAATGGAGGTTAATTTTGTCCATCGGAAGCACTTGTGCATATCCCCCACCGGCTGCTCCTCCCTTCATTCCGAAACATGGACCGAGAGACGGCTCGCGAAGAGCGACAATCGCATTCTTTCCAATTTTATTCAATCCCAAAGCGAGACCGATAGATACTGTAGTTTTGCCAATGCCCGCTTTGGTTGCTGTGATAGCAGTTACCAGAATGAGATTGCTTTTCTTCACTTTCTCTTCATCAATCAGTTGTTCGGGGATCTTTGCTATGTAGCGGCCATAATTCTCCACTTCCTCACGAGGGATTCCGATACCTTCGGCAACTTGCTTAATCTTCTTCAGCTCAATACTGCGAGCTATTTCTATGTCTGATTTCATACAGAATATGATTAGTTTTATTTTTGAAAGAACAAAAGTATAACAAAAAAGCGAAATAGAGAAATTTAAAGTCCGACGGATATTATATCTCTATTTTTCATAACACAACAAACTCTTTTTACGCTATAACTGTTGTAAATGACATAACCTAAAACAACAACTTAATTATGGAATGGATTATTAATCAACTAAGGGTACACCCTGAACTTGCTATTTTCCTGACGCTCTTTGCCGGGTTCTGGCTTGGCAGACTCAAAATAGGGAAATTCTCCTTGGGGACAGTCACCAGCGTTCTTCTGGTCGGAGTATTGGTCGGACAACTGAATATCACTGTAGATGGTCCGATGAAAGCTGTGTTCTTTCTGCTTTTCTTATTTGCCGTTGGCTATAAGGTAGGTCCGCAGTTTTTCCGCGGATTGAAGAAAGACGGCCTGCCACAAGTGGGATTTGCCGTACTGATGTGTATTGTCAGTCTGGTAGCCCCGTGGATACTTGCCAAAATCATGGGATATCATGTAGGAGAAGCTGCCGGACTGTTGGCAGGCTCACAAACAATATCCGCCGTTATCGGCGTGGCAAGCGATACGATCAACCAGCTGGGAATCAGCGATGCACAGAAAGCCACGTTCATCAATGCAATTCCGGTAGCGTATGCCGTAACTTATATTTTCGGAACGGCCGGTTCGGCGTGGATTCTGGCTTCTCTCGGCCCTAAAATGCTGGGTGGACTGGATAAGGTGAAGGCCGACTGCAAGGAATTGGAGGCTCAAATGGGAACATCGGAAGCTGACGAACCCGGATTTTCCCCGGCTCTTCGTCCGGTTGTGTTCCGTGCTTATAAAATCACCAATGAATGGTTTGACAAAGGAAAGAAAGTCAGTGAACTCGAAGCTTATCTATGTAAAAATGATAAACGGCTGTTTGTAGAACGGATTCGTCAAAAAAGAGTGGTGAAGGAAGTAGATCCGAACCTGATTCTTCATAAGAATGACGAAGTGGTACTTAGCGGACGCCGTGAATTTGTGATTGGAGAAGAAGACTGGATCGGTCCGGAAGTGATTGATGCACAATTACTCGACTTCCCTGCAGAAACTCTTCCTGTAATGGTGACCCACCGGACTTTTGCCGGAGAAACGGTTTCCAAAATCAGGGCACAGAAGTTTATGCACGGGGTTAGTATCCGGAATATCAAACGTGCCGGAATCAATGTTCCGGTATTGCCTAAAACAATCGTAGATTCGGGAGATATTCTCGAACTTACCGGTCTTAAACATGAAGTGGAAAGTGCTGCCAAACAAATGGGCTATATTGACCGGCCTACCAACCAGACGGATATGATCTTCGTTGGATTGGGTATTTTGCTCGGTGGTCTTTTCGGTGCACTGGCTATTCATCTGGGAGGTGTTCCTATCAGTCTTTCTACCAGTGGCGGCGCATTGATAGCCGGACTTCTGTTCGGTTGGCTACGCAGCAAGCATCCTACTTTCGGAGGTATCCCCGAACCTTCTTTATGGGTATTGAATAATGTAGGACTGAATATGTTTATCGCAGTGGTCGGTATCGCCGCAGGTCCCAGTTTCATTGCCGGATTCAAGGAAGTAGGCGTCAGTCTGTTTATCGTCGGCGCATTGGCAACGGCCATTCCTCTCCTCGCCGGATTGCTGATGGCGAGATACTTGTTCAAATTCCACCCTGCCCTGTCATTGGGATGTACGGCAGGAGCACGTACTACAACAGCTGCATTGGGAGCTATTCAGGATGCAGTGGAAAGCGACACACCGGCATTAGGATATACGGTGACGTATGCAGTCGGCAATACGCTCCTGATTATCTGGGGAGTTGTCATCGTACTACTTATGTAAAACTATATAAATAAATATCATTATGGAAAAGAAAACAAATAACCCTGCCATTACCAAAAGTTATGCCAAGAAAATGGAAACGATCAGCCCGTTCGAGCTGAAAAACAAACTGATCAATATGGCAGATGAAAGTATCAAGAAGATAGCACATACCATGTTGAATGCCGGAAGAGGTAACCCGAACTGGATTGCTACCGAACCACGCGAAGCCTTTTTTCTGCTGGGACAATTCGGCCTTTGCGAATGTCGTCATGCGTTTTCACTGGAAGAAGGAATAGCAGGTATTCCGCAAAAGGCGGGAATTGCTGCCCGTTTCGAGGCTTTCCTGAAAGAAAACGAGAAAGCTCCCGGTGCTAACCTGTTGAAAGAGGGCTATAATTATATGCTGATGGAACATGCTGCCGATCCGGATACGCTTATTCACGAATGGGCGGAATCGGTGATTGGCGACCAGTATCCTGTGCCCGACCGTATTTTACATTTTACGGAGTTAATCGTACAGGATTACCTGGCGCAAGAGATGTGTGACCGCCGTCCGCCGAAAGGAACTTTTGACCTTTTCGCGACTGAAGGAGGTACAGCAGCCATGTGTTATCTGTTCGATTCTTTGCAAGAGAATTTCCTGTTGAACCAGGGGGATGCTATTGCTTTGATGGTTCCTGTGTTCACTCCTTATATAGAAATCCCGGAACTGCGACGCTATCAGTTCGACGTTACCGAAATTTCTGCCGACCAGATGACTCCTGACGGTTTACATACCTGGCAGTATAAGGATGAAGATATAGACAAGCTGAAAGATCCGCGGATCAAAGCGTTGTTTATCACCAATCCGAGCAACCCGCCCAGCTATGCACTTAGCAAAGAGACTACCGAACGTATCATCAACATTGTGAAGAATGATAATCCGAACCTGATGATTATCACGGATGATGTGTACGGAACGTTTATTCCTCATTTCCGTTCATTGATGGCAGAGTTGCCGCACAATACGCTTTGCGTTTATTCGTTCTCCAAATATTTCGGAGCTACAGGATGGAGAACCGCTGTGATCGCTCTACACGAAGACAACATCTACGACAAAATGATTGCCCGCCTGTCGGAGGAGCAGAAATCAATATTAAACAAACGTTATTCCAGCCTTAGCCTGCAACCGGAAAAGATGAAATTTATTGACCGCATGGTGGCTGACAGCCGACAAATTGCGCTGAATCATACTGCAGGGCTTTCCCTGCCCCAACAGATACAGATGAGTTTGTTTGCCCTCTTCTCGCTTTTGGATAAAGAGGACAGTTATAAAGCCAAGATGCAGGAAATTATTCATCGCCGCCTGCATGCATTGTGGGATAATACAGGTTTCACACTGGTAGAAGATCCGCTGCGTGCCGGATATTATTCGGAGATTGATATGCTGGTATGGGCGAAGAAATTCTATGGGGATGACTTCGTTACTTATCTGCAAAAGACCTACAATCCATTGGATGTGGTTTTCCGCCTGGCAAACGAAACTTCACTCGTTCTGTTGAATGGTGGTGGCTTTGCCGGACCGAAATGGAGTGTGCGTGTGTCACTAGCCAATTTGAATGAGGCCGATTATGTGAAAATCGGACAAAGCATCAAGTGTGTGTTGGAAGAATATGCCCAAACATGGAAAGCATCAAAAGAATGAACTAAGTAGTTCATTTTATAAATGAGAATTTAATTCAGACAGAAGAACATAAGAACAAAAAATAAAATAGCAGTTAAATAAACAACAGAAATAATTTTCAAAGCGCAGCATTTATGTTCTTTTGTTCTTATGTCTGAAATTTTTCTCGCTCTTATGTCTAAAAATTAATTAGCGTTTATTTAAAGCGGGAGGTATCGACCTCTTCCCTTTTTTTCTCTTTGTATCCTCCGAATTTATAATTAAACGAAATACCGAATGTACGGGTAGTGCGCATATAGTGGTTTTTCACATTCTGCAATCCGTAACGGACTTGTGTCGAAATGGTGGAGGTATTGAACAGGTCGTCACATTTCAACGTCAATTGTGCTTTTCCTTTTGCAAAGGTGTAACGAAGCGCTGCATCCAGATTTCCCGAACGGGGAAGATCGAAAATTCCCTGTATAGCTCTATTTTGATAGAATCCGGTCAGGGTGAATTTTAAGTCGGGTTTGGTGGAAAGGGTGAATGTGTTGTTCATCGTCAAAACGAATGTATATAGTTTACGGTCAAACGGGATATCCCAGAAATCACTATCTTTCTGGCGATAACGAAAACCGATGGCTGTGAAACGGGAGTCGAGCCATTTTTTCACCTTAAAGGGAACTGTCATTACCAATCCGGCTTGTGATGAAAAATCAAAGTTGAAGAACTTGTAAATCTCTACCAAGCGTTCCGGTGATTGGTAGAGGGTTTGCATTTGCTTGTTTTTGGTATAGCTATAAAAGGCGGAAAAAACATACTTGCCTTTTAATATGTAATTAAGGCTGGTTTCATAGTTCGTGGCAGGTTTGAGATAGGGATTTCCTTGAATTTCAGAGTATGCTCCCATGTAAGAGATTGCATTCTGTACGCTCCAGTATTCGGGATATTCCTTGTCACTACTTAATGAGAATTGCAGGACATGTCCGGCAGCGGGCATATAAGTTAGATTGGCTACCGGGTACAGGCTCCATTCATTCCAGATATTTGTATGATATTGCTCTGCTGCCAGAGAAACATCGGCCGAGAGTTTTTCACCGAAGCTTTTGCTTAGTCCGGCATACACATTCAGGGTTTGTTCGCGACGGCGGGAGTTCATGTTATTATCCGGTAACAGGTTATGTTTCCTTTTGTTTTTGAATAAAAAACACTTTACTATCCATAAATAATACAAATTTAAGTTCAGCCTTTGCCCAAGGTATGTTCTTGTCCGGCATAAAAACGCCATTGATTGATTTGCTGTTTATCCCGGCTCAAGAAATTCATTGTCTCTGTTCCCATCGTGCTATATAATAATTGGCTGCCGGGAGAATGATAGGATGTAAATGCCACTCCGGCTTTCAGCCCGAAAGGGGTTTGATAATCTAACTTTGCATTATGGAGCTGGTTGTCTCCCTGTGAATCGGTAACAGAGTTTTGCGCACCGGTAGCTATGGAATAATGTTTGGTATCGGTAAAAGCTGTTGTATAGACCAGGCTTAACAGATGATCTTCTGCGAGGGAGTAATCCATTCCGAGGCGTATCTGATGACTATTGGTACGGGAAGTCATGATTTCATCCATATCCATCTGATGTACCGAACCATCGGCTAACGTGTGAAGTGCTTCTTTCTCCGTTATCCTTCGGTCGCGATCATAAGAGTAAGAGTAAAGAAGATCTGCAGAGAATTTACGTCCGGAGTACAGAAGACTTCCACGTTCTGCCAAAGATTTGTAGTGATGTTGATTGAAAGCTGTATAGAGTTCTCCTTGAAGGGAAGATGCTTGTCCTGTGCCGGGTGCTAATATCAGGTTAATCATCGGTCCGCGTACCTGATAGCGCGCCGGAGCGGAATACATCACTTCCGCCTTTTCAATCCGGCTGACGGGGATTGATTTTAATAAAGCATCTAATTGTTCGGCAGACAGTGTGGTCACTTTTCCGTTGATGACAACGGTAACTTCCTGTCCTCCCAACATCAGACTGTTATTCATATTTACTATGCCCGGGAGATTTTTGACAACATCATAGGCATTATCCACAGGCAAGTTGCCCACCAGTCTCGGTACGTCATACACGAGTTTGCCTTGTTCGGCTTTCACGATCGGGCGTTCACCTGTAATCATCACTTCGGGCAGTTCCTGAAACAAACTATCCATATAACCTATATTCTTGATACTGTCGACAGGTTCCTGCGACTGTTGTCCGACTTGTGCTGTAGCGGATATCCACACACAAAGAAGAGACATAAATAGTAAACTAATCCGTTTCATTTCGTCTTTATTTTTGGAATACGACAAAATACGGTAGAAAAAATGGAAATTTGCGTTATCATTGGCTTATCTAGTGTTATTTAGTCTTATCAAAGAGAAGAATAAGAATAGTTTCCTATTATCTTTGCCTGTATGAAATTACCGCTAAAACATATCGTCATACTGGTTATCTGCTCGTTAATCGGAATCTTTGTTTATCAAGCTTATTGGTTGACAGGGCTTTACCGGTCGATGAAAATGGAAATGGAGAGTAATATCAGAGATGCGATGCGGACGAGTGACTTCAACGAGGTCGTGCTCCGTGTAAATGATTTGCAAAAAGATAATGTGGAACACGGTTCGCTGACAGTATCAGCCGGATATGATGCGGACGGCAATTCATTAGTGACTCAACAAACGATTTCTTATACGGATAGTAGCCGTCAGGATACGATACACTCCCGGACAGAAATAACCACGGATACGGTAAAAACCGTTGGTAATGCAGAAGGTTCTACACCTGTTGCAAGTAGCGAGAATGGGCTGGATGTGTTATTGAAAAAGCAAGATTCGCTAAAGGAGCTGTTAATGAGTATTCAGCAGGGTATTCATTCGGGTGTGGACACTTATATAGATGTCAACCTGCAGCGATATGACAGTTTGCTCACCCATGTGATGAAAGAGCATAATCTCTCTATTCCTCATCACACTTTTTTGATTTATACCGGAATCAGTGCCGATTCTTCCATTGTATATACCGATACATTAGGTATTGCGGGAGATAGCAGTTATATCCCCAGTCCCAAGGCAATCCGCTATGACTATGAATTTAATATGCATCACAGCCAACGTTACCAACTGGTGTTCGAGCCAATCAATTCATTAGTATTAAAGCAGATGACAGGTATTCTGGTCACTTCATTTGTAATTCTTCTGATTCTCGGATTCTCTTTCTGGTTCCTTATCCGGACGCTCCTGAAACAGAAAACGCTGGATGAAATGAAAAGTGATTTTACCAATAATATCACGCACGAATTAAAGACTCCCATTGCTGTAGCCTATGCGGCTAATGACGCATTACTGAACTTTAACCAGGCGGAAGAGAAAAGCAAGCGCGACCAGTATCTACGCATCAGTCAGGAGCAGTTGCAAAGGCTTAGCGGGCTGGTGGAACAGATTTTATCCATGGGAATGGAGCGTCGCAAAACGTTCCGTTTGCATCCGGAGGAAATCAACCTGAAGGAGCTGATTACTCCGCTCATGGAGCAGCACCAGCTAAAAGCGGACAAGCCTGTACATATCGAATTGGATATTAAACCGGAAACGCTTGTCATTGTGGCCGACCGTACGCATTTCAGCAACATCATCAGTAACCTGATAGATAATGCGGTGAAGTACTCGAAAGAGGAAGCCGAATTGTCTATTTCCTGCCGACAGACTGGGGGGACAGTAACCGTCAGCGTTACCGACCGGGGAATCGGGATTCCACTTGATAAACAAAAGCACATATTTGATAAATTCTACCGGGTCCCGACGGGTAATCTTCATAATATAAAAGGTTACGGACTAGGACTGTTCTATGTCAAGAGTATGGTCGAAAAACATGGAGGAACTATCACCGTAAAAAGTGAACCGGACAAAGGAAGCACTTTTACCATTACTTTATAAACCCATAAAATCATGAGTAAAAACAAAATTACCGTATTACTGGTAGAAGACGAACAGACGCTCGCCATGATTATCAAGGATACACTTGAAGAAAATGATTTTATCATTCATACGGCGAATGACGGTGAGGAAGGACTAAGCCTTTTCTTCGAACTTCATCCGGATGTACTTGTAGCCGATGTGATGATGCCGAAAATGGATGGCTTTGAAATGGTACGTCGCATCCGCCAGACGGATAAACAGACTCCTGTCTTATTCCTGACTGCCCGTTCGGCCATCAATGATGTGGTGGAGGGGTTTGAACTCGGAGCGAATGATTACCTGAAAAAACCTTTCGGTATACAAGAGCTGATTATCCGAATCAAAGCACTGATGGGAAAGGCTTTTCTCTTCACAGAGAATAAGGTTGCCAATCATTTTGAGATAGGAAGTTATCTGTTTGATCCTGTTGCACAAACTTTATTACACGCAGGAACGAGACAGGAACTCTCTCATCGTGAATCGGAAATCTTGAAACGGCTTTGCGAGAACCGGAATCAGGTGGTCAACACGCAGGATGTCTTGCTCGAACTTTGGGGAGATGACAGTTTTTTCAATTCCCGAAGCCTACATGTGTTCATTACCAAATTGCGGCATAAACTCTCGCAAGATGAACAGATACGTATTGTCAATGTACGGGGAATCGGCTATAAACTGATTGTCAACTAAACTCTTTAACACCGCAAAGTGCCATGAATAAAAGACAGTTCACAAGATTTATGTTTTTACTTTGTACCTGTACCGCATTTGCGCAACAGGTGGAAGTGAAAAAGGATAGCATCGGCCGTGCGGTTCTTCTGCCACCGGAGCAAAAGCAGCCATTAAATATGGATAAGGAGGGCTTCATCTTACCCGATATGAATATAACGCCGAACGACAGGAAGCCAACCATTCAAACGGATAGCATGACGCTTCATATATCTCCTCCCGAATTTATGGATACTCCCTGGCCTACTCCCAGGCTGGGTACTTCTTTCGATCCCTTCAGCCGTGACTATAATCGGTCGGATATTTTCGGGATCAATGCTAACAGCTATTTAAGTACGTATAGTTTGCATAATACGTATCCTACCATGGGGACGCATATTCAGGTAGGTGCCATTTATACGTATGCCCCTAATGAACGATGGGAGCTTTCAGGTGGGCTGTTCAGTGCCAAGTACACAATGCCTTCTTTCCAACATGGTGCCAGAAATGATTTTGGTTTTAGCGGTTCGGCCGCTTACCGGATTAATAAATTTCTGCGTATACGGGCTTTCGGCGAATATTCTGTGAATGGCGAACGAAATGCTTCGCAGGGGTATCTCACTCCTATCTATCCGCAAAGCGGTTATGGCATGATGCTTGAAATCAAGTTCAACGATTATATCGAACTCCATGGAGGTATGGAACGCTCATACAACCCGATGAAAAGGAAATGGGAGACGGCTCCTGTCGTTTATCCGGTGATTAAATTGAAAAGATAAGTTTTTTTCTAAGAAAACATAACGGAAGCGGATAGTCAGGTGGAAATTATCTATCTTTGTGGTAAATCAACCTTTACGAAGATGAAAAAACTGATTCTATTTCTTTCGCTGATATTATCGGTCGGTTTTGCATCCGCACAGTCAGAAATCCCTTCCGATAGTATTCGTCGTGCCAAGGATTCACTGATTCTTTTTCTTCGTCTTCTTTCTCCGGCTTTTCTGGCTTTGGCTACGGATATGGTTGGGGATTGTCTTCTTCTCCACAGTTTATGCAGATGGGATCTTTCAAACTGAAAAACGGAATGAGAATCAATACTTACGGAGATTACAACAAGGATGGCTGGCGGGTACCTAACCGTAGCGCTATGCCTTGGGAAAGGAATAATTTCCGGGGAGCGTTCGAACTGAAATCTGCCAATGGTAATTTCGGAATACGAATTGAGGTGCAGCAAGGAAGAAATGTTCCTTATTAAATAATAATTAGGCACGGATTACACGTACGTCACGGTCTTTAGGGTTATCATTGCTGAAAAATAACCGCGTTAATCCGTGTAATCCGTGCCTAAAAAATAGCAATTAATTAGTGGCAGGTACTTATTAAAATCAGGAAAATCAGAAGGCTTTGTCTGCCGCACTGATTGCATTGGCTATACGGTCACACCACGAATCAAATTCCGGATCGGGTGTTTGAGTTTCCGGATGAGAAAGCATATAATGTACAGCTTGCCGCAATCCGTCCGCCATAGAGATATGGCATATAAAATCTGGGACGAGCCGCTTTATCTTCGAATTATCGAAAACAACCGTAGCTGCTTTATCTCCTAAGAGTTCCCCCCTGAAATCATAATGATCGCTATGTTTGGCAAGGAAATCGGATGCTACGTGCAATGCGTTCAGAGGTTTGCCTAACGCATCGGCGATTGTCTGGTAAATCTGATTCCAAGTCATACTTTCATCGGTAGTGATATGAAAAGCGTTCCCAATGGCATGTGGATTCGCCATCAGTCCAACATAGCCTTTGGCAAAATCTTTGGAGTGAGTCAGTGTCCACAAAGAGGAGCCATCGCCGGGAATAATGACAGGTTTGCCGTCAAGAATCCGTTTGAGAATCTGCCAGTTTCCCTTATCTCCATGTACGGCTACGGGAGGTTTGGTTCCGTTATAGGTATGGCTGGGACGAACGATGGTCACCGGAAAACCACTTGTCCGGTAGGCTGACATCAATACCTCTTCCGCTTCTATCTTGTTTCTGGAATACTGCCAGTAGGGATTGACCAGAGGAGTGCTTTCGGTAATGCGATAATCGGTTAATGGCTTTTGATAGGCAGAGGCACTGCTGATAAAGATGTATTGCCGCGTTTTATTCTGAAACAGGCGGATATCACGCTTTACGTCTTCTGCCGTATAACCGATGAATTGCGCAACCACATCGTAATGTTCAAGTGCGATGGCTTTTGCCACAGCTTCTTCATCATTAATATCCGCAATGATACTGTGAATTCCTTCCGGCATTTTTTTTGAGCCGCGGTTAAGGAGAGTAATCTCCCACCCTCTCTGTTGCGCCAATGCAACTACATCTGTACTGATAGTACCCGTTCCTCCAATGAATAATGCTTTCATAAAACCTGTTTTTTATATTCTCCGGAGCAAATATATCAATTCCATGACTTACTTCCAGCAATCATTGCCATTTATTTTTCCGCCCGCAAGTTTATGTAGTATACAGATTACTGATTCTTGTACCCTTATTACTGATTTGAGGTATGAAATAAAAAAGATACCTCCAAATGTTTTATCTTTGTATCAGATTAATAACAAAGCATATGGATGAAATAACAAAAATTGAAACCGTCGATCAGTATGACCAGTTGTTTGGACTGGAGACATTGCACCCTTTAGTTAATGTAATCGACTTCTCAAAAGCTACCAAGTCGGTTGAGTATATCCGTATGAACATCGGATTCTATTGTCTGTTCCTGAAAGATGCCAAATGCGGGGATCTCACATACGGACGTAAGAATTACGATTATCAGGAAGGAACGGTTGTCTGTATGGCACCGGGACAAGTGAGCGGAATAGACAACCGTAACCGAACGGCTCCCCGTACCAAGTCGATTGGCGTTTTATTCCACCCCGATTTAATCCGTGGAACTTCATTAGGACAGAATATCAAAAACTATACTTTTTTCTCTTACGAGGTAAATGAGGCATTGCATCTTTCAGATCAGGAAAGAGAAATCGTAACCGATTGCATACATAAAATCCGGCTCGAACTGGAGCATACTATCGACAAGCATAGCAAGCAACTTATCGTACGGAATATCGAACTGCTATTGGATTACTGTATGCGTTTCTACGAACGGCAGTTCATTACACGCAATCAGGCGAATAAAGATATAGTCGTTAAATTCGAGCAATTACTGGACGAATATTTCCAAAATCAGGTGGCAATGACCGAAGGACTGCCATCCGTGAAATACTTTGCAGACAAGGCATGCCTCTCTCCTAATTATTTCGGGGACCTGATAAAGAAGGAAACCGGAAAAACTGCACAGGAATATATCCAGTGCCGGATTATCGAACTGGCCAAAGAAAGAATACTGGAAGGTGTTCAAACTGTCAGCCAGGTAGCTTATGAACTGGGATTTCAATATCCACAGCACTTCAGCCGGTTATTTAAAAAGCATGTCGGCTGCACCCCGAACGAATATAAACAAAAAAACTAGACGTATTTTAGATACAGGAGTCTCAACATCATGGGAGATAAAGTACTCAAAATAGGAACCGTGCATCAATGCAATTGTTGCCTGGGGAGTAAGACACTACACCCGCTGGTAAGTGTCATCGATCTCTCAAAGGCTGACTTGTCAGCTCATACGGGCATCAAGTTCGACTTTTATACGATTCTATTGAGTGAGTGTAAATGTGAAGCGTATATGTATGGTCACCAGTATTATGATTTTTCGGATGGTACTTTGCTCTTCCTTAGTCCCGGAGAGTCTATCAATATGAAGGAAAACAGTAAGAATTTTCCTTCCAAAGGATGGATATTGGCTTTTCATCCCGATCTGATTTGTGGCACTCCGCTCGGACTTAATATACATAACTATACTTTCTTCTCTTATCTGCCTGAAGAAGCATTACATATATCTTTGCGCGAGAAGCAAATCATTCTGGAGTTTATGGATAAAATAAACCAGGAACTCGAACGTTGCATTGACCGACATAGCAAGAAGATAGTTTCCAAGTATATAGAACTATTGCTGGATTACTGTATCCGTTTCTACGAACGCCAATTCATTACACGTAATGAAGCGAATAAAACGATTATCAAACAATTCGATAAAATCATAAATAACCATTTTGAAACGAAACAGGTACCGACTGTCGATATACTTTCACATAAGTATTGTGCGAACCTGCTTCATTTGTCTCCTGAATATTTCAACGACTTACTGAAGTATGAAACGGGGAAATCATTTAAAGAGTATATCGAGTTCAAACGCTTCGAGATTGCCAAAGATTGGTTGGTGAATACTGATAAAACAATCAATCAGATAACGCAAGAGCTGGGTTTTCAGAATCCACAGTATTTCAGCCGGTTATTTAAGAAAATCACAGGTTGTTCTCCGAATGATTTCAGGATACCTAATTGAAAGTATATGTCAAAGGGATTAGAGGAAGATAAAGCAATCAAAAAGTCTTAATAAAATTTGAATTGGAATATCAAATTCTTAATCTATGTTATGAAACATACTTTTTTTCTTGGAATATTTGCTAATTTCGCAATAGTCCGTATCTTTGCAATGTGTTTTTCATAGTATTAGATTTAAGGTTAACAAAGGTTGGAGCAAGGCGTTGCTCCTT
>ENA-UEPJ01002449-UEPJ01002449.1-human-gut-metagenome-genome-assembly--contig:-NODE-2449-length-18982-cov-78.944459_pt1 | contig 18982 bp, 7 predicted proteins | sample MGYA00242890_ERZ507896 | MGnify/ENA primary metagenome ERZ507896 (study PRJEB26167, sample SAMN06115508) | human gut metagenome | host: Homo sapiens | place: China:Qinghai | collected 2015-08-20... | reverse complement strand
AAAAAAGCCAACTAATTCGCAATACTTTGTGTATGAATTAGTTGGCTGATTTTGTAATATTTAATGAATGTCCCTAAATAACATGCTCTCAAATTCAGAAAAGAGGGATTGCCGCAGAGGCAGTTCCTCTTTTGTTTTTATAAAAGTCCGTTTCTATTCCCTATGAGTCCATCGTAATCTTACAACCCAAAGATATAAATCTTTCACCTGTAAGATCTATAATCTTCCGGGGGTAAGATCTATAATCTTCGCATTGCATCCTCCCTTCCCTGTTCTGTTCCATATTGCCTGTTGTCTTTACGCACTATACCTCGCCAATGTCTACTTAACATATTTATCCAACACTTTTTCCAAGGCATTTTGTGAAACCGGCTTAGTCAGGCAATCATCGCATCCGGCTTCTATAGCCCTGTCTTTGTCGGGCTCAAAAGCAAAGGCAGTCAAAGCGACAATAGGCACTTCTTTTGAATAAGAACGAATCAGGCGCGTAGCCTCCAGCCCATCCATATGGGGCATCTTGATATCCATCAAAATCAAGTCGGGCTGATGTTCTTTAAATTGATTCACCGCATCCTCTCCATTCTTAGCCCATAGCAGATTACATCTTTTCCCTAACAATGTCTTTAACAGCAAAAAGTTGCTGTCTACATCTTCCGCCACCAGTACTGTTCTTCTTTGCAATACTTTTCTCGGTTCCGTACTCCCTGATTCCGGACACTTCGTAGCCTTTTCGGATTCCGGACATTTTTTACCCGCCTTATAAGGAATCGTAAAACGAAAAGTAGAACCTTCATTCAGTTTGGATTCCGCAGTAATCTCTCCACCTAATTTTTCTACAATCACCCTACAAATCGCAAGCCCCAAACCTGTTCCCTGAACAAAAGTATTCAGTTTCACGAAACGCTCAAAAATCATTTTAATCTTCTCCTCGGAGATACCCATTCCCGTATCTTTTACATAAAAATCAATATACTCCTCCCTCACTTCAAAACCAAAACGGATTTCCCCTTTGAAAGTAAATTTTATAGCATTGGTTATCAAATTTGTAACAACTTGCATAATTCGGTTCTGATCTTCATTGATTATCAAACTGGTGTCTTTATTGTCTAATATCAAAACAACCCCAGTCTGCACCCGATCCTTATGCATCTCATACACATTACGGCACAATTCTCCCAAATCCATTGGATATCTGATGTATTCCAATGTACCCGCCTCTATTTTTGCCAAATCAAGAATGTCATTGATTAATTGCAACAATATTTCCGAATTCTGGTTGATGATGTCCGAATAAAGTTTTTCATCCTCTGCATTATCCGCTATAGTCATCAAACGGGAGAAACCTACTATTGCATTCAGAGGAGTACGGATTTCATGACTCATATTGGCTAGAAAGGCTGTTTTCAGCCTATCGGACTGCTCAGCCTTGATACGGGCCTGAACCAGTTCTTGCTCTATGTTCTGCATATTGGTAATATCCCACGAAATGCCGATAATAAGCGGTGCACGCCCTTCCAGAGGAACTAATGTTTTTAAAGTCTGCACGATACGGGTCTCGCCTGTAGCCGTCACATACGTTTCCTGCATTTCCATGCGCTCGCGGGTACGGATCAATTCCAAATCATCCCGATGAAACTTCTCCGCATTCTCATGTTCGGGAAACACTTCAAAATCAGTATGGCCCAATGCTTTGGAAGCAGGAATTTTAGAGTGGCTGGCAAACGCCTTGTTCCAATAAAGATATCGGAAATCATCTTCAGGGTCCTTCACAAACAAATAAACAGGAATATTATTCAGTATGGCATCCATCAGATAATTCAGTTCACGCAATTCGTCACGGTTCTTGATAACATCCGTTATATCCTGTGTAAAAAACCAAATCATTTCCTCGCCCTGATTTTGAATCATAAAGGCCGAAACCTGATGAACACGAAGTTTTGTTTCTCCCACACGGGTATATTTGGCACGATAAGCAAAATTACCTCCATTATCACGAATCTCTTGAACACGTTTATCAAATATTTCTTTGGTATTCAGAGAAACAGATAAATCATAAACCTTCTGTGTTCCCAGCTCCTCTTTCACTCCATATTCCTCAATAAACTGCCGGTTGGCATAAACTAAGGTTCCGTCAGCCGATACAGCCAGAATACTATCACTGACCTTATCCAGTACCCGTTTAAATATTTCCAGGTTCTGCTGTGTGGCAACTCTTTCACTAATATCACGACACATTATCAGCACATATTCATCATCCAATGGGAAAATACGGTTTTCATAATAATGATGTTCTCCGTTTACATCCAGTTCATGATGGGCCGTAGATCCTCTACCGGTAGTAATTACTTTCAGAAGATTATTATGAATATTATGATAGGCCTCTTTAGGAACCATCTCACGCATGGACATTCCTTTAAAGGTTTCATTTGAAACACCTACATGATTGGTTTCCTCATTAGAAACAACCTCAATGCCCGTTTCTTCATGATTGAAAACCGTCAACATATCCGGTAACGAATCAAGGATCTTTACTGCATATTTTTCTTTGAAACTAATGTTATCAGAGCCATGCTCCAAAGCGGACAATTTTTCTTTCAACAACCTGTTCTCCTCTCTCAAAGAGGCAAGTTCTTGCTCCACTATTTTAAGCTTGTGTTCACAATCCATATTTATTGAAAATCTTTAGGATTCCTAATCTTACAAATTTAAGAAACTTTTTGTGAATCAAGAAAGAATAGTGAATTATTTTTTAATAATGAGAAGAAGGAGGGGGATTAGTGGTGAGTAGTGAATGATGAGTGATTAGCGATTAATAGTTAGTAGTTAATGAGTTGCGCTATCATCCCGCAAGGTCATTAACCACTAACCACTAATCTAATAACTAGTATTCCGACCAGCTTTTGATAGCGATATCGTTTATCGTCATGGTACAGAAAGCATTGATAAACGCACTTGCCAGACGAGCATTGGTAATCAAGGGCACATTCAGGTCGATAGCGGCACGACGAATCTTGTATCCATTGTCCAACTCCCCTGCTGTCAGGTTCTTCGGGATATTGACTACCATGTCTATCTCTTTCCGGTGCAACATATCCAGTGCCTGAGGTTTCCCTTCCTCACTGGGCCAATACACGCGGGTATTTTCCACCCCGTTCTCGGTCAGGAAGTGGGATGAGCCTCCGGTGGCATAAAGTTTATAACCTTTCTTCTGCAACATACGGGCCGCTTCCAAGGTATCCGCTTTCTGCTTGGCATTACCTGTAGAAAGCAACACGCTCTTTTCAGGAATACGATATCCCACAGACAGCATCGCCTTCAATACGGCACACGAAGTATCCGTGCCGATGCAGCCTACTTCACCGGTAGAGGCCATGTCTACCCCCAATACCGGATCGGCTTTCTGCAAACGGTTGAAAGAGAACTGGCTGGCCTTAATACCCACATAATCCAACTCGAAAAGATTCTTATTCGGTTTCTCAACCGGCAGTCCGAGCATCACTTTGGTAGCCAGTTCAATAAAATTGATTTTCAGCACCTTGCTGACAAAGGGGAAGCTGCGTGAAGCACGAAGGTTACATTCAATCACCTTGATATCGTTATCCTTTGCCAGATATTGGATATTGAACGGACCGGAGATATTCAATTCCTTGGCTATCTGACGGGAGATGCGCTTGATGCGGCGCACCGTTTCCACATACAACTTTTGCGGTGGGAACTGGATAGTGGCATCGCCTGAATGCACTCCGGCATACTCAATGTGCTCACTGATAGCATATGCCACAATCTCACCATTCTGAGCCACAGCGTCCATTTCCACTTCCTTGGCGTGCTCGATGAACTGGCTCACCACTACCGGATGCTTTTTCGATACATTGGCAGCCAGTTTCAGGAAGCGTTCCAACTCTTCTTGATTGGAGCAGACATTCATGGCCGCACCACTCAGCACATACGAGGGACGTACCAAAACAGGGAAGCCTACCTTGTCAATAAAGGCATGGATGTCTTCCATAGAAGTCAATGCGCTCCATTCGGGCTGATCCACTCCGATGCGGTCCAGCATGGCCGAGAATTTATCCCGGTCTTCGGCATTGTCAATGCTCTTGGCACTGGTACCGAGGATATTTACATTTTGCGCATCCAGACGGAGAGCCAGATTGTTAGGAATCTGGCCACCGGTAGATACAATGACTCCGTGAGGATTCTCCAGTTCGAGAATATCCATCACACGCTCGAAAGTCAGCTCGTCAAAGTACAGACGGTCGCACATATCATAGTCGGTAGAAACCGTTTCGGGATTATAATTAATCATGACACTGCGGTAACCCTCCTTACGGATAGTCTGCAAAGCCTGCACACCACACCAGTCAAATTCCACCGACGAACCGATGCGGTAAGCGCCTGAACCCAGTACCACGATGGATTTATGGTCGCCTAAGTACTTTACGTCATTGGCCACACCGCTATACGTCAAATACAGATAGTTGGTCTGTGCAGGGTACTCGGCCGCCAAGGTATCGATTTGTTTCACCACCGGAAGGATTCCCACCTGCTTGCGATGATTACGCACATACAGAATACCGTCTTCCATATCTCCTTCGTAGCCAATGGCACGGGCTATCTGGAAATCGGAGAATCCCTGCACTTTCGCCTTGCGGAGCAATTCGTCCGGCATATCGGTAATCTGCTTGTGGTTATTGCCCCATTCGTGCATCTCTTTAGAAGTGTCCATGATGTGCTGCAATTTCTGCAAGAACCATTTGTCAATCTTGGTCAGCTCATGAATCTGGTCTACCGTGTAACCTGCACGCATGGCTTTGCTGATCACGAAAATACGTTTGTCCGTCGGCTCACGAAGGGCTTTGTCCACGTCTTCTATAACCAATTCCTTATTCTCTACGAAACCATGCATTCCCTGACCAATCATGCGCAAACCTTTCTGAATGGCTTCTTCGAAAGTACGTCCGATAGCCATCACCTCGCCCACCGATTTCATGGACGAGCCCAGTTCACGGTCCACACCGTGGAACTTGCCCAAGTCCCAACGGGGAATCTTGCACACCACATAGTCCAGTGCAGGCTCGAAGAAGGCACTGGTGGTCTTTGTCACCGAGTTTTTCAAGTCGAACAACCCATATCCCAAGCCTAATTTGGCGGCAACGAAAGCCAACGGATAGCCGGTAGCCTTGGAAGCCAATGCAGACGAACGCGAAAGACGGGCGTTGACCTCAATGACACGGTAATCTTCCGATTCGGGATCGAAGGCATACTGTACATTGCATTCGCCCACAATGCCGATATGGCGGATGATACGGATAGCCAGTTCACGAAGTTTATGATACTCGGCATTGGTCAGTGTCTGCGAAGGGGCGATCACGATAGACTCGCCGGTATGGATACCCAGCGGGTCGAAGTTCTCCATGTTACATACAGTGATGCAGTTATCATAACGGTCACGGACCACTTCATACTCCACCTCCTTCCAGCCTTTCAAACTCTTTTCCACCAATACCTGCGGCGAGAAAGAGAAGGCCTTTTCAGCCAGAACATTCAGTTCCTCTTCATTGTCACAGAAACCTGAGCCCAAACCACCCAATGCATAGGCGGCACGGATAATGACCGGATAACCTAATTCTTTAGCGGCGCGACGGGCATCTTCCAGATTTTCCACCGCTTCGCTCTTGATGGTCTTGACATTGATTTCATTCAGTTTTTCTACAAACAATTCACGGTCTTCAGTATCCATGATGGCCTGCACGGGAGTACCCAACACACGGACATTGTATTTTTCGAAGATACCTGCTTTGTACAGTGCCACCCCACAGTTCAAGGCAGTCTGTCCGCCGAAAGACAGGAGCACGCCGTCCGGACGTTCCTTTTCTATCACCTTCTCTACAAAATAAGGAGTAACGGGCAGGAAATAAATCTGGTCTGCCACCCCTTCGCTGGTCTGCACGGTAGCGATGTTCGGGTTGATCAGAACCGTTTCAATCCCTTCCTCCTTCAAGGCTTTCAATGCTTGCGAACCCGAATAGTCGAACTCTCCGGCCTCGCCAATCTTCAAGGCACCGGAACCTAATAACAATACTTTCTTTATTTCGTCTTTCATACTTGTTCTTTTTAATACACGGTTTATAACAACTTCACAAACTCATCAAACAGGAACTCGGTATCCGTAGGTCCCGATGCAGCTTCCGGATGGAACTGTGCCGAGAACCAAGGTTTGGTTTTATGCCTGATACCCTCGTTGGAACCGTCATTCATATTGATGAACAGCGGTTCCCAATCGGTTCCCAATGTATTATTATCTACCGCATAACCGTGGTTCTGACTGGTAATGAAACAACGTTCCGTTCCTATCATGCGCACCGGTTGGTTATGGCTGCGATGACCGTATTTCAATTTATAGATGGTAGCGCCTCCTGCTTTGGAAAGCAACTGATTCCCCATACAAATGCCGAAGATAGGCTTGTCGCTCAGGCTCATCGCCTTGCGGATATGCTGTACCGCCTCATCGCAAGTATCCGGATCACCCGGACCGTTCGAAATAAACAATCCGTCATACTCCATCCCTGTAAAGTCATGGTTCCAAGGAACACGGATCACTTCCACATCCCGTTTCAGTAAGCAACGGATAATATTTGTCTTTACACCACAATCCACCAACACCACTTTTTTCTTACCTGCACCTTCATTATAACGAATGACTTCCTTACACGATACTTTATCTACATAATTGATACCTGCATACGTTGCTTCGGGCACATTGCCGGGTTCATCATCAAATACGATTTTCCCCATCATTACCCCATGTTCGCGAAGAACTTTGGTCAGTTCACGGGTATCGATGCCTGTAATGCCCGGCACTTGCTCACGCTTCAGCCAGTCGGCCAGACTTTCTTTCGCATTCCAGTGACTGTATTCTTCACTGTAATCACTTACAATAATCGCTTCGGCATGGATACGTTCACTTTCCATAAAAGTAGCCAAGCCATTGGGTTCGATAGTAAAGGGAGGTACCCCGTAGTTACCGACCAACGGATAAGTTAAGGTCATCAGCTGCCCCGCGTATGAAGGGTCTGTCAAACTCTCAGGATAACCGGTCATAGCGGTATTAAACACCACTTCGCCGGCTACCGGTTTCTCATAACCGAACGACTTGCCCGGGAAACGGCTCCCGTCGTCGAGGATCAATGTTACATTTCTCATCTAATCTATCTTGAATGGTTGTTCTTTAGAATTGATAAACTTTTTCTATATAGTCTATAAACGCCTGGTTCACCAGCTTCACTCCACCCGGAGTAGGATAATCCCCACTGAAATACCAGTCGCCCGTATGGTTGGGACACGCTTCATGCAATCCTTCCAGTGTCTGATAAACGATTTCCACTTTCGCCTGCGTACCCTTCGGAGTGAGAAGTTCCACCATTTTTGCCGCAATCTCCTCATTAGTGAAAGGGGCATAAATTTCTTTCACATAATTCACCATCTGCTCTTTGGGTAACCCCACCTGGTCTTTCGATTTGTTGTAAGCACGGGCTATCACATCTTTCATATCCCGTTCTTTCAATAAATCGATAGCAGCCTTGAAAGCGATAAACTGATCCATACTGGCCATATCAATACCATAATAATCAGGATAACGCACCTGTGGCGAAGAAGAAACAATGACGATTTTCTTCGGATGCAGGCGGTCGAGGATGCCGATAATGCTCTGTCTTAACGTAGTTCCCCGGACGATGCTGTCATCAATAATCACCAGATTATCCACATGAGGCACAAGGCTTCCATAAGTGATATCATACACATGGGCAGCCAAATCATTCCGACTGTTGCCTTCGGCGATAAAGGTACGCAACTTGATATCCTTGATGGCTACTTTCTCGCTACGGATACGCCTGGACAGGATTTTTTCCAGTTCCTCGTGATTGGGATGATGCCCCAAAGCCTCTATCTTCTTTACTTTCAGTTCATTCAGATAATTGTCGAATCCTTCCAGCAGTCCATAGAAAGCCACTTCCGCCGTATTGGGTATAAAAGAGAATACGGTATGCTCCACATCATAGTCTACCGCTTTCAAAATAGGATTCACCAGTTTTTCGCCCAGCTGTTTTCTTTCCTTATAAATATCCATGTCACTTCCCCGGCTGAAATAGATACGTTCGAAGGAACAGGCTTTCTTCTCTTTCGCCCGGTTGATCTGTGCCAGACGCATCTTTCCAGTCTTGCTTATAAGGATAGCCTGTCCCGGTTGCAATTCATTGATGCTTCCGGCAGATACATTCAAGGCAGTCTGAATGACAGGGCGCTCGGATGCCAATACCATGATTTCATCGTCCATGTACCAGAAAGCCGGACGAATGCCCCACGGATCGCGCACCGCAAAAGACTCACCGCTACCGGTCATACCGCAGATCACATAGCCTCCATCCCACTCCTTGCTCGAAGTCTTGAGGACATTGCCCAGATCAATGCGGTCTTCTATAGCGTGAGTGATATCCATGCCTTTCAGACCTTCCTTCTCACATTCCACATAGAGGCGCTCCACCTCGCGATCCAAACGGTGCCCCACTTGTTCCAGCATAATATATGTGTCGGCATATTTACGCGGATGCTGGCCGTCGGCAGTGATACGTGCGAAAATCTCATCCACATTGGTCATGTTGAAATTGCCGCACAACGCCAAATTCTTGGCACGCCAGTTGTTACGGCGCAAGAACGGATGCACGTAGGAGATACCGCTTTTTCCGGTAGTGGAATAACGCAAATGCCCCATATATACCTCTCCGGCAAAGGGAAGGCATTTCTTGGCGTATCCGGCATCATGCAATTGTTCAGGCGCCAAATCCTTGAAATGATTTTGCACCGTACCGAATATCTCTGTTATCGCCCCTGAACCTAAAGCTCTTTCACGGAACATATATTCTTCACCGGGATTGGCCTCCAGTTTGACACAGGCCAGCCCGGCGCCTTCCTGTCCGCGGTTATGTTGTTTTTCCATCAGCAGATACAGCTTGTTCAAGCCATACATCCAGGTTCCATACTTTTCCTGATAATATTCCAGCGGTTTCAGCAGTCGTATCATAGCGACTCCACATTCATGCTTTAACGGTTCCATGCTCTCTCTTTACTACTTAAATTAATAGTTCATTTTCAGATTCTTATAAAAACATCCCAAAGGTATGACAAGACCTTCTGTCATTTTTCCAAACTTACGGTACATCTTTCAAGAATTATGCCGGAAACTTCCTGCATAATCTCCGGCAGCATTGCCTTCTATTCTACTGTTACCGACTTCGCCAGATTTCGTGGCTGATCCACATTCTTCCCTTTGCAAATGGCTACATGATAGGCCAATAACTGTAAGGGGACCGTAGCTATCAACGGTTCGAGGCACTCTAATGTTTCGGGCAACTCAATGCAATCATCGGCCAACTTACTGATTACCGTATCTCCTTCTGTGACCAAAGCGATTACTTTTCCCTTCCGCGCCTTGATTTCCTGTATGTTACTCATTATCTTTTCATACATCGCATTATGCGTAGCTACCACCACAACAGGCATTTCGGCATCAATCAATGCGATAGGTCCATGTTTCATCTCAGCGGCGGGATAGCCTTCAGCGTGAATATAAGATATCTCCTTCAACTTTAACGCGCCTTCCAAAGCTACCGGGAAACTGTACCCCCGCCCCAAATAGAGGAAATTATGTGCATAGGTGAAAATACGCGACAGTTCCGCTATTTTAGGATTACTGATCAATATCTTTTTTATTTTAGCCGGAATCACAGTCAATTCCCGGATCACTTCCAGGTATTTCTCATCTGCCATACTCCCTTTCTCTTTTGCCAGTGTCAGCGCCAGCATGGTAAGCACGGTTACCTGTCCGGTAAATGCCTTGGTGGACGCCACTCCTATCTCCGGTCCTACATGAATATAAGAACCGGTATCTGTAATGCGCGGAATGGATGAACCTACCGCATTGCATATACCATAGATAAAAGCTCCTTTCTCTTTCGCCAGTTCTATGGCAGCCAATGTATCGGCCGTTTCACCCGATTGCGAGATAGCTATTACCACATCGTCTTCATGAATCACCGGATCACGATAGCGGAACTCGGAGGCATATTCCACTTCTACCGGAATACGGCAGAAACTTTCTATCAGTTGTTTCCCTATCAATCCGGCATGCCACGAAGTTCCGCAAGCCACAATTACAAAGCGACGAGCCTTGAGCAAACGTTCCTTATGATCAATAACCGCCGACAGTACTACTTTATCACCGTCCGCATTGATGCGTCCACGCATACAGTCGTTAATACAATCGGGTTGTTCGAATATCTCCTTCAACATGAAATGCGGGTATCCCCCTTTCTCCAGTTGTCCCAGATTCATTTCCACCGTACGTACTTCGGGATTTTGAAGCACGTTGTCCAGATTGACGACTTCCAATGTCTTGTCTCTGCGAATCACCGCTATCTCCCCATCTTGCAGATACACCACTTTATCCGTATACTCTACAATCGGAGTAGCATCCGAAGCCAGAAAGAATTCATCCTTCCCTATCCCTACCACCAGCGGACTGCTTTTGCGTGCTGCAATAATCTCATCGGGATTATTCTTGTCGAGCACCGCTATAGCGTATGCGCCAATCACCTCATGCAGAGCCAACTGAACGGCAGTAAGTAAATCTAAATGGTTAGAAAGTTGGAAAAATTCAATTAACTGTACGAGAACTTCGGTATCTGTACTACTTTTAAAGATGAACCCTTTTTTTTGTAGCTTTTCTTTCAGGGTAGCGTAGTTTTCAATAATACCATTGTGGATAAGAGCTAGATTCTTTGAAGAAGAAAAATGAGGATGAGCGTTAGCCTGACAAGGCTCTCCGTGGGTGGCCCATCGGGTGTGGGCAATACCAATTGTACCGGAAACGTCTTTTGGGGAAACAAAAGCCTCTAGGTCTGAAACCTTTCCTTTCGTTTTATAAACGTTCAACCTCCTTTTTTTGTCTATCAATGCGACTCCTGCGCTATCATAGCCCCGGTATTCCAACCGCTTCAGGCCTTTTATGAGAACAGGGTAAGCATCTCGTTTTCCAATATAGCCTACTATTCCACACATAATCTACTAAGTATATGTTCTGATTCGACTGCAAAGATACAAATATCAATTAACATAAATGCAATAAAAAACCATAAATAATTGACGAAAGCGATAAAAAAGTAAGAATAAAAATCGAAAAGAAATATTTTATTCGTTTTTTTAATAAATATGAAAACTTACAGTATGATATTGTCTGTTGTGGTTTTAGTTACGATTTGAAAGACAGTAAGCAAGCAAGAAGGGTAATGTGTAAAGAGGACCGTCATCCCGACGCCCCTCTCCGCAAACTTAAAACAACCAACAAAAGAAATAGATAACCTTTATGCAGTGATTATCTAATAAAAAGCAATTCACGATATTTAGGTAATGTCCACATCTGGTTGTCTACGATCAGCTCCAGCTTGTCGATATGATAACGTATCTCTTCCAGCATCGGGGCGATGGTATCGTGATAGGCAATGGCCTTTTCGCGTTCGCTCTCTATTTTGTTCGCCACTTTTCGCGCCTCCACCATGGCATCTACATGTTCGGTGATGAAGATGGTTCGCCGGGCAATCTCTTCGATGAGTTTCATGTTCTCGGCCGACAGTTGGGATGCTTTTTCCGCCGGGAAGAGTTCTTTCATTTTATACACATTGTCTATCAGCTTGCTCTGGTACTCGGTGGCTACGGGGATGATGTGGTTCATCGCCAGGTCGCCCAGCACGCGCGCCTCAATCTGGATTTTCTTTGTGTAAGTTTCCCATTTCACTTCATTGCGCGCCTCCAGCTCCTTGCGTGTCATCACGCCGGTAGATTCGAACATGGCGATGCTCGCGGGCTTCAAGTAGTTGTCGAAAATGAGCGGGCAGCTCGTTTCGCAGTCCAGGCCCCGGCGGGCGGCCTCCGCCTTCCATTCGTCCGAGTAGCCGTTGCCGTCAAAGCGGACAGGCTTGCACTCTTTGATGTAGCGGCGGATAATTTCGATGATGGCGGAGATTTTCGGTTCACCCTTTTCGATGAGCGCGTCCACGTCCTGCTTGAACCGGGCAAGCTGTTCGGCAACGGCCGCGTTGAGCGCAATCATGGCGCTGGCACAGTTTGCCTCCGAGCCTACGGCGCGGAACTCAAAGCGGTTGCCGGTGAAGGCGAACGGCGAGGTGCGGTTGCGGTCGGTATTGTCAATCAGCAGTTCGGGAATTTGCGGGATGTCCAGTTTCATTCCCTGTTTGCCTGCTAGTGAGACAAGGTCGTCGTTGCCGCTTTCTTCTATATGGTCCAGCACTTGCGTGAGCTGTTTGCCCAGGAAAGAAGAAATGATGGCGGGCGGCGCTTCGTTGGCTCCCAGGCGATGGGCGTTGGTGGCACTCATGATAGAGGCTTTCAGCAAACCGTTGTGGTGGTATACCGCCATCAGGGTGTTGACAATGAAGGTGATGAAGCGCAGATTGTCTTCGGCGGTCTTGCCCGGAGCCATCAGCAGGACGCCGGTGTCTGTACCCAGTGACCAGTTGTTATGCTTCCCCGAGCCGTTGACGCCTTTGAAGGGCTTTTCGTGCAGCAACAGGCGGAAGCCGTGGCTCCGCGCCACCTTGCGCATGAGCGACATGATGAGCATGTTATGGTCTACCGCCAGGTTGCATTCTTCGAAAATGGGAGCCAGCTCAAATTGGTTGGGGGCCACTTCGTTATGGCGGGTCTTGACGGGTATGCCCAGTTCCAGCGCCTGTATTTCAAGGTCTTTCATAAAGGCAGCCACACGGGTGGGGATGGCTCCGAAGTAATGGTCTTCCAATTGCTGGTTCTTGCTGGCTTCGTGTCCCATCAGGGTGCGCCCGGTCAGCAGCAGGTCGGGGCGGGCGGCATACAGCCCTTCGTCCACCAGAAAGTATTCCTGTTCCCAGCCCAGGTAGGCCACCACTTTCTTTACTTCCGGGTTGAAGTAGTGGCACACGTCCACGGCGGCTTTGCCCACAGCACTCAAGGCTTTCAACAGTGGCGTTTTGTAGTCCAGTGACTCGCCGGTGTAAGCAATGAAGACGGTAGGGATGCACAGGGTGTCGTCCACCACGAAGACAGGCGATGAGGAATCCCATGCACTGTAGCCGCGTGCCTCGAAGGTGTTTCGGATGCCGCCGTTGGGGAAGCTGGAAGCATCGGGCTCCTGCTGTACGAGGAGTTTGCCGGAGAATTCTTCCATCATTCCACCCTTGCCGTTGTGTTCCACAAAGGCATCGTGCTTTTCGGCTGTGCCTTCCGTCAGGGGCTGGAACCAGTGGGTGTAGTGGGTTACACCTAGCTCGATTGCCCAGCGTTTCATGCCTGCCGCCACTTCATCGGCTATGGCACGCTCCAGGGGGGCGCCGTTGTCCATGGCGTCCGTCAGTTTGGCATAGACGGCGCTGGGCAGATACTTGAACATTTTCTCGCGGTTGAAAACGTATTTGGCGAAATATTCACAGGGCCTTTCGGCTGGTGTCTCCACCGTTGCTGCTTTCTTCTTGAAAGCCGTTTCGACTACTCTGAATCTTAATTTTGACATAATACCTAAATTTGTTTAGTTGTTGATTAGTAGAGTGAATGGAAAAAACTTTTGTATCAAGTAAATTCAATGCAAGCACAAAGTGCTTCAAGGTGTTGCCATGTATTGCTCAGAGCAACCATTTTCTAATCCGTTTCATGGCTTCTTCGCAATCCGCCCGCTCTCCGAAAGCGGTCAAGCGGATATACCCTTCACCACTGGGGCCGAAGCCTACTCCCGGCGTGCCCACTACATTGGCTTCATACAGCATCTGTTCAAAGAATTTCCACGAGCTTACCTCGCCCGGCGCCTTCACCCACAGGTAGGGGGCGTTCTCTCCGCCGAAAACTTTGAGTCCTGTACTTTCCAACGCTTCTTTCATGATGCGAGCGTTAGCCATATAATACTGTATGATGGCTTTCACTTGCTTTTTGCCTTCGGGGGTATAGATCGCTTCGGCACCACGCTGGGTGATATAGGATGTGCCGTTGAACTTGGTGCACTGGCGGCGGTTCCACATCCGGTTCAGCGGAATGCGCTCTCCTTCCAGCGTGGCGGCTGTGAGTTCTTTCGGTACGACGGTGTATCCGCAACGCACCCCGGTGAATCCGGCTGTCTTCGAGAAACTGCGAAATTCTATCGCTACTTTTTTCGCTCCTTTTATCTCATAAATGGAATGAGGAATGTCCGGGTCTTGTATGTAGGCCTCGTAGGCAGCATCGTAAAGGATGAGGGTATCATTTTCCAATGCATAGTTCACCCATTTTTTCAGTTCGGCCTTGCTAATGACCGTCCCCGTGGGGTTATTGGGATAGCAGAGGTATAGGATATCTATCCTGCGGTCGGGGATTTCGGGCACGAAATTATTCTCGCTCAGGCAAGGCAAGTATACCACGTTGCTCCATCGCCCGTCTTCCAGTATCCCGGCGCGGCCGCACATTACGTTCGAGTCGATGTATACGGGGTAGATGGGATCTGTCACGCCGATGCTGTTGTCGTGGCGAAGGATGTCTCCGATATTTCCCGTATCGCTCTTGGCGCCGTCACTGATAAAGACTTCGCCGGGTTCCAGATGGACGCCGCGCGGAGCGTAATCGTTCCTGATGACGGCATCTATCAGGAAATCATAGCCTTGTTCGGGACCGTAACCGTGGAATGTCTCTTTGTTTGCCAGCTCGTCTACTGCCTTATGCATGGCTTCGATGGAAGCTTGAGGCAGCGGGCGGGTTACATCTCCGATGCCCAGGCGGATGAGATCCGTTTTAGGATGAGAGACTTTGAATGCATTTACCTTTTTGGCAATGTCCGAAAACAAGTAATTGTTTGGTAGTTTTAAAAAATGTTCGTTTACTAGTGCCATCGCTGTTATTGTTTTTATCGTTGTTTTAAGTTTTTCAAAATCAGTATCACATTTCTATTTCGCCTTCGAAAACCTTTCCGGCCGGACCAGTCATGTATACATGTCCGTCTTTTTCGTCCCAGTGGATGTGGAGATCGCCTCCGTCCATCCTTACCCACGATTTTCGTCCGGCTTTATGGTTCAGTACGGCTGCCACGGCGGTGGCGCAGGCCCCTGTTCCGCAAGCCATTGTGATGCCCGAACCTCTTTCCCACACTCTCATCCGTAGGGATTGGTCCGGCAATATTTCTACAAATTCCACATTGGTCCGCTCAGGAAAAAGCGGATGATTTTCCAGTTTCGGGCCAACCGCCGGCAAATCCACCTCTTTTATATCATCTACGAAAATGACAACATGCGGATTTCCCATGCAGACGAATGTGCCTTTGTATTCTTTTCCATCGGCCAGGATGGTTTCTGCCAGCATTCCACCGGTTTTCGTAGCTATCTGTCCGGGGGTCGATAGCAGGGGCGTACCCATATCTACGGTTACATCCTTCACCACCCCGTTGCCTGTATGAAGTTTCAGGATTTTGATTCCCGAAAGGGTTTCCAGTGTGATCACCTCCTTATCCGTCAGTCCTTTCTCGTATACATATTTGCCTATGCAGCGCGAGGCGTTTCCACACATCATGGCTTCGGAGCCGTCTGCGTTGAATATACGCATACTGAAATCCGCTTTCTCGGATGCTCCAATCAGTACCAGACCGTCCGCACCGATACCGGTATGATAAGCGCTCCATTTTCTGGCGGCTTTTATCGGATCTTGCAGCGGAGAAGACAAGGTATTTACATAGATATAATCATTGCCGGTTCCTTGCATCTTGGTAAACTTGATAGTTGTTGCCATTTTGATTAATACTTATTTGTTATAGCTTCCTTTTGCTTTTAATTCTGTGCAAATATATATCTTTTTGATATTCTATCTGATATAATTGTTTCTATTTTCTTATTTATTTTCATTCTAATAACAGATAGAAACAGAAATATTTGCTTTATCTTTCAAATTGCATCAAAACATGGGAAGATAGTTTTGAATTGTAAGTCAATAGGTCGTTATATGGTTGAGGGATGTAATATTCCTATTATTATATCCCGGTTGATTGACTATAAAGGGGGGATGCCGTCCTAAATACAATCTATCTGAATAAAAGAAATGCTCGAACTTACAATTTAAAAGTATTTTTCACAATCTGGCTTTCAATTATTAAATAGATTCGCTATATATCCGACAAAGTGCAAGACAGAGACACAAGACTACATCTTTTTATCAAAAGAAAACATTACTTCTGCATCAAAAAGAAATAAATTCCCTACTTTTGCAGAACAATATGAAATACAAACCAACATTATTATAAACTAAAGATAGCAATAATGGTAAAAATAGAGCAAACAGGTCTTTATGACGCAACCAACGAACATGACGCTTGCGGCGTAGGCATGGTAGTCAACATTCATGGCAACAAATCGCATGAACTGGTAGACTCCGCATTGAAGGTATTGGAAAACATGCGCCACCGAGGCGCAGAAGGAGCCGATAACAAAACCGGTGACGGAGCCGGAATCATGCTACAGATTCCCCACGAATTCATCCTCCTGCAAGGCATACCCGTACCCGAAAAAGGAAAATACGGAACCGGACTCGTATTTCTGCCCAAAGACGAAAAAGAGCAGGCCGGCATCCTGAGCATTATGATTGAAGAAATAGAACGCGAAGGACTTACCTTGATGCACCTGCGCAATGTGCCCACCAACCCCGCCTGCCTGGGCAAGGACGCACGGGCCACCGAACCGGACATCAAACAGGTATTCATCACCGGAGTGACAGATGCGGACAGCCTGGAACGCACCCTCTACATCATCCGCAAGAAGATAGAAAAGCGCGTGCGGCACTCGGACTTCTACATCGTTTCGCTTTCTGCAAAAAACATTATATATAAAGGTATGCTCTCGTCCATGCAAGTGCGTGAGTACTTCCCGGACCTGACGCAACCCTACTTTACCAGCGGATTGGCATTGGTACACTCCCGTTTCAGCACCAACACATTTCCTACATGGAGCCTCGCCCAACCATTCCGTTTGTTGGCGCACAACGGAGAAATCAATACTATCCGCGGTAACCGGGGCTGGATGGAGGCGCGCGAAAGTGTCCTTTCCTCTCCGGCATTGGGGGATATCAAAGACATCCGTCCCATTATCCAGCCGGGCATGAGCGACAGCGCCTCACTGGACAATGTGCTGGAATTTTTTGTGATGTCGGGACTGAGCCTGCCCCATGCCATGGCAATGCTGGTACCCGAATCGTTCAACGACAAAAACCCCATCAGTGAAGAGGTGAAAGCGTTTTACGAATACTATTCCATCCTGATGGAACCCTGGGACGGCCCTGCCGCGCTGCTGTTCAGTGACGGACGCTTTGCCGGAGGGATGCTGGACCGCAACGGCCTGCGCCCTGCCCGTTACCTCATTACCAATAATGACATGATGGTAGTGGCCAGTGAAGTAGGCGTGATGGATTTCGAACCGGGAGAGATTAAAGAGAAAGGGCGTCTGCAACCGGGAAAAATACTGATGATTGATACCGAACAGGGTAAAATATATTATGACGGTAAACTGAAAGAACAACTGGCATCGGCACGCCCCTATCGCGCATGGCTGTCTGCCAACCGCATCGAGCTCGATACCTTGAAAAGCGGACGCAAGATAGACAACCGGATAGACGGCTATGACCGTATGCTGCGTACCTTCGGCTTCTCGCGCGAGGATATAGAACGCACCCTCATGCCGATGTGCAACACAGGGGCCGACCCCATCGCCTCTATGGGTAACGACACGCCGCTGGCCGTCCTTTCGGACAGGCCGCAGTTGCTGTTCAACTATTTCCGGCAACAGTTTGCCCAAGTGACCAATCCCGCCATCGACCCTATCCGTGAAGAGTTAGTCATGTCGCTTACCGAGTACATCGGGGCCGTGGGAATGAATATCCTGATGCCCAGCGAAAGCCATTGCAAAATGGTACGCCTGCCCCATCCCGTGCTGAACAACACCCAACTGGACATCCTCTGCAACATCCGGTATAAAGGATTCAATACCGTGAAACTCCCTATCGTATTCGAGGTGAGCAAGGGAAAAGCCGGATTGCAAGAGGCCCTGAACGACCTGTGCAAACAAGCCGAGCAATCCGTTACGGACGGAGTGAACTATATCATTCTGAGCGACCGTTTTGTGGACGACACCCATGCCGCCATCCCGTCACTGCTGGCGGTTAGCGCTGTCCATCATCACCTCATCTCCGTTCAGAAACGCGTACAAACCGCATTGATTGTAGAAAGCGGCGAGATTCGCGAGGTGATGCACGCCGCCCTGTTGCTGGGATATGGCGCCAGTGCCATCAATCCCTACATGGCCTTCGCCGTACTGGATGAACTGGTGAGGAAAGGTGATGTGCAGATGAATTACGAAACGGCCGAAAAGAACTACATCAAGGCCATCCGCAAGGGCTTGTTCAAGATCATGAGCAAGATGGGCATTTCCACCATCCGTTCCTACCGGGGCGCAAAGATTTTTGAAGCCGTAGGGGTCAGCGAGGAATTGCTGAGAAGCTATTTCGGCACACAGACATCCAGCATCGGAGGCATCCGTCTGGAAGAAGTCGCCAGAGACGCCATCGCCCTGCACGATACCGGATTCGCTGCAAAAGAAGTGAGCGACATTTTACCGCACAACGGACTGTTCTCTTTCCGCAAAGACGGAGAACGGCACGCCTGGAATCCGGAAACCATCTCCACCCTGCAACTGGCCACCCGGCTGGGCAGCTACAAGAAGTTCAAGGAATTCACCTCCATGGTAGATGGAAAAGATTCCCCCCTCTTCCTGCGCGACTTCTTCGGGCACAAACGAAACCCTATTGATATTGAAAAGGTGGAGCCGGTAGAAAACATCGTGAAACATTTCGTGACAGGAGCCATGTCCTTCGGCGCTAT
>ENA-UEPJ01002439-UEPJ01002439.1-human-gut-metagenome-genome-assembly--contig:-NODE-2439-length-19039-cov-142.854235_pt1 | contig 19039 bp, 8 predicted proteins | sample MGYA00242890_ERZ507896 | MGnify/ENA primary metagenome ERZ507896 (study PRJEB26167, sample SAMN06115508) | human gut metagenome | host: Homo sapiens | place: China:Qinghai | collected 2015-08-20... | reverse complement strand
CTATAGTCACAAAAAAATCAGCGGTATTTCATGACGTTTTTAAGGTCTTGGAATACCGCTGATGCTATGTTTTTATTTAGTTATGAAAGGAATCTTTTTCAGCATCCCCAATATTGGAAACGGATTGTACATCGTACTATTATTGATTCCATATTTGATGGCAACTTCTTTCTTGGGATTGGCTGCATCCAGGTATTTTACGGATTCTGAAGCTCCCCTACTCATGATCGCCTTCTTCTCCGTAGGATTAATCTTTCTTTCCGGCGTTTCCTATCCAATGGAACTAATGCCCTGGTATTGGAAAGTAGTCCATTACATTTTCCCAGCTGCACCAGGCACACTCGCTTTTGTGAAACTGAATTCTATGGGAGCCAGTATGGCTGATATCAGACCGGAATATATAACTCTCTGGATACAGGCACTTATTTATTTTACAATAAGTATATGGGTCTATAAGAAGAAACTGGAATCAAATCTGATTAGTTAAATTAACGAAAACAAAACATGCGCTAATTATAACATATAGCAAAAGAACACTTTCAGATAAATCAACTTCGCCAAGTAAATAATCAACTTTGGAAATGAAAATGTTTCTAAATAGATGTTTTCTTGTAGAATCTCTCCTATTTCTTTGCATTTGTCATTGCTTTTGTCTAGTTTCGTTAACTGTTATGTTTATATGATCGTTAGAAGTAGTTTAAAAAACAACTATTTATATGAAATACATTGTATATATTCTTCTCTTTTTTCCTGTTTGGGTTACAGCACAAACATACAAATATATAGGAATAGAAGATGGCTTGAGCAATCGCCGGATATTCAATATTCAGAAAGATGCTCAGGGCTATATGTGGTTTCTTACAAATGAAGGGATGGACCGATACAACGGTAAAGATATAAAACACTATAAATTAAATAAAGAAGGCACTATTTTGGATGCTCCCATACGTTTGGGATGGTTATATACAGAACCACATATCGGTATATGGGTGGTTGGCAAACAAGGACGAGTCTTTCAATACGAAGCCGACAGAGACGATTTCAAAATGGTATATAAATTACCGGATACCTCTGAAGCAATAAGTTGTGGTTATCTGGATCGCAATGATAATATCTGGATATGTCGTAAAGATACTGTATTGCTGTATAATATTAAAGATGCTCATATAGTTCGATTTCCCAATGTATTGCATAGTAGTATTACGGCAATAGAACAAGTAGATGAGCACCATTTCTTTATAGCAACGGAGACGGGCGTACGATATGTCAAACTGGAGAATGGTATTTTAGAGACCATGCCTGTTGAAACACTGGACTATTTTCATGCACAGGTGAGTGAACTGTATTTTCATCGGCAATTAAAAAGATTGTTCATTGGTTCATTTGAAAGAGGAGTTTTTGTGTACGATATGAATACACAGGAAATTATACGTCCGGACGCTGATCTTAGTGATGTAAACATAGCTCGTATCAGCCCATTGAATGAAACAGAGTTACTGATTGCAACGGAAGGAATGGGGGTATATAAAGTTAACGTAAATACCTGTGAACTGGAAGATTACATTATTGCTAATTATCAGAGTTATAATGAAATGAATGGAAATAATATCAATGATGTTTTTGTAGATGAAGAAAAGCGGATATGGCTTGCTAATTATCCAACAGGAATTACAGTGATTGATAATCGCTATGAAAATTATCATTGGATGAAACATGCTATGGGTAATGCACAGTCATTAATCAATGATCAGGTACAAGCGGTTATCGAAGATCATGAAGGTGATCTGTGGTTTGGAACTAGTAATGGTATTAGTCTTTATAATTCAAAAACAGGTCAGTGGCATTCATTTCTAAGCTCTTTTAATCATCAACTAAAGGACAAGAATCATATATTTATTACTTTATGTGAAGTGGCTCCTGGCATTATATGGGCAGGAGGATATACTTCCGGCATTTATAAAATAAATAAAGAAACGCTATCAGTTGAATACTTCTCTCCTTACCTTCTTTCTCACGTCAATATGCGTCCGGATAAATATATTCGTGATATAGTTAAAGATTCAAGAGGATATATCTGGTCGGGAGGATATTATAATCTAAAATGTTTTGATCTGGAGACTAACACTACACGTCTATATTCAGGATTGAATTCCATTACGTCTATTGTTGAAAAAGACAAAGATAATATGTGGATTGGGACTGCTATCGGATTGTATTTATTAAATCGAAATACTGGTGAATATCAGTATATTGAAATGGAGATAGGAATCACTTATATTAATACGCTTTATCAGGCAGATAATGGGTTGTTATATATCGGGACAAATGGTATGGGAGTATTTATCTATAATCCTCAAGATAAGACTTTCGAACATTATTTTTCTGATAATTCTGCTTTAGTTTCAAATAGAATATTTACAATATTGCCGGAAGTAGATGGACGTATAATGATGAGTACAGAGAACGGAATAACCTGTTTTCATACTAAAGAAAAGATATTTCGTAATTGGACTAGAGGAGAAGGCTTGTTGCCTGCATACTTTAACGCAGCGGCAGGAACGGTGCGTAAAAATAAAAACTTTGTATTCGGTAGTACGGATGGAGCAATTGAACTTCCGATGAATGTGAAATTCCCGGATTATAAGTTCTCCAGATTGGTATTTAGCGACTTTCATCTGTCTTATCAACCTGTTTATCCGGGTGTCAAGGATTCTCCTTTACAGAAAAGTATCGATGAGACAGATGTATTAGAGCTGGCTTATGATGAGAATACGTTTTCATTTGAAGTTTCTACAATCAATTATGATTCTCCCGGAAGTGCACTATACTCATGGAAATTAGAAGGGTTTTATGAAAAATGGACTCAACCGGGAGCAAATAATTTGATTCGTTTTACCAATTTGCCTCCAGGTAGATATATTCTTCATGTACGTGCTATATCCAGAGAAGAACATGACATTGTTTTTCAGGAACGTGCTATGAAAATTATCATCACGCAACCTTTTTGGTCGAGTTGGTGGGCTATCTTGTGTTATATTCTGTTGGTAATAGGGGGATTTTATTTTGTTCTACGTGTGATAAATCTAAGAAAACAAAAGAATATATCTGATGAAAAAACGCAGTTCTTCATCAATACGGCCCATGATATACGTACTCCATTAACTTTAATAAAAGCACCTTTGGAGGAATTATTGGAAGAAGAGACGCTTACCGACAATGGAATAACTCGTACGAACATTGCATTGAGGAATGTGGAAGTTCTTTTACGACTGGTCAGCAATCTGATTAATTTTGAGCGAACGGATGTATATTCCTCTAAAATGAGTGTTTCCGAGTATGAGTTGAATACCTATATGAATGAAATATATAATTCATTCTCTTCTTATGCTGCCATTAGGCGTATTGAATATACATACGAGAGTACTTTCAGCTATATGAATGTATCGTTTGATAAGGAGAAGATGGATTCTATTTTGAAGAATATAATATCGAACTCGCTAAAATATACTCCGGAAAATGGAAAGGTCAGCATTTCCGTGTCCGATACGAATGATTCATGGAAAGTGATAATCAAGGATACAGGTATAGGTATTCCTGCCAGTGAACAAAGTAAGTTGTTCAAGCTTCATTTCCGTGCCAGCAATGCTATTAACTCTAAAGTGACGGGTAGTGGTATCGGATTAATGTTGGTAGGAAAACTGGTGAGCCTTCATGGAGGTAAAATTAGTGTAGATAGTGTCGAACATCAAGGTACGACAATCAAAATTGTTTTTCCGAAAAAGAATAAGAATTCTCAAAATATCAGTGACGAAGCACCTTCTAAATTTGAGGCGTTGGCTCCTGTACTGCCCGCTCCGAATGTACCAGCAAAGACAAACGCTACGATAGATAATCCAAATTTACGACGGATTCTTGTCGTAGAAGACAATGATGAGCTACGCTCCTATCTGGTCAGTTCATTGTCTTCTATATATAATGTACAAGCTTGCGCTAACGGAAAGGAAGCATTGATTATTATCAAAGAATATTGGCCGGAACTGGTTCTTTCTGATATCATGATGCCAGAGATGCGGGGAGATGAATTGTGTGTGGCTATCAAAAGTGATATTGAAATTTCACATATTCCTGTGTTGTTGCTCACTGCTTTGGGAGAAGAAAACAATATTCTGGATGGACTGTCGATTGGTGCGGACGAATATCTTATCAAACCTTTCAGCGTGAAAATATTACGGGCGAATATCGCTAATTTGTTGGCAAACCGGGAACTGTTGCGCATGAGATATGCCAATCTGGATATAGAAGCGAAATCAATGGTTCCATCTGCAAACGGTACTAACAGCCTCGATTGGAAGTTTATATCAAATGTAAAGAAAATCGTGGATGAGAATATAAACAACCCTGAATTTTCCGTTAATGTGCTCTGTGAATCAAGTGGCATGAGCCGTACCAGTTTCTATTGTAAATTGAAAGCATTGACGGGACAGTCTCCGACAGAGTTTATTCGGGTGATGCGTTTGAAACGTGCTACCGAGTTATTGAAAGAGGGTAAATATGCTATTAATGAGATTTCAGACATGGTTGGATTCTCTGAAACTTAAATCCGGAAAAACCAGACGTGCCGCTTAACAAAAACGATGCGTTTCAAAAAGTACAAAAACGACGCGTACAAGAAAAACGGTGAGCGCGGTCCTATTCAGCATGATCAAAGCCCACCGTTTTTCTTTCACTTGAACCCTCTTTAAATGGCTTTAAAATATCATTTAAAAGCCATTGCAGATTCAAAATAATTTCCTATCTTTATGCAATTGTTAGGCTGCTATACCTGACACCTCATCCGGCTTCGTGTACAGCATCATGTCTGTATATTTAGCTTGATAGTTTACGCTTGCACTAAACTCCACTTTCCTGCATTCCTTGAATGGGCTGCCGACAAATGGGTTTCGGTCCATCCAGTCGCACAGTTCTAAAATGGAGGACTTGTTCGAGGTGAAGTACACGAACGAATGCCCTTTCAGAACGGTTAGTACATCCAGATAGTCAGCCAGACGCCAGAACATCTTGTAAGTACCCACCTCGGTGGAGAGGTACGGCGGATCAACCAGGAACACCACACCCGGAACATCTTTGTAACGTTTGAATACTTCCTTGTAGTCTTCGCTGGTTATAGTCAGTCCTTCCAGATAATCCTTTGCTTCGGGATAGTCTGTCTGCCGAATCCTATTGTAGATGGCTTCTTTCTTCATTCCTTCCAAACTGGTCACATATTTCATGGCGAACAACAAGGATGCGGAAACCGTGATATAATCCACGTAACCGTGCTCTTTTTCTTCCCTCTCAATACGAGCAAACATTTTATCGCGAACCTCCCCGGTTATACGTTTGTTTCTGGGTTCCCCTTCAGCTATCCGACGCAAATCGGATAACAGCACATTGGTGGCCGGGATATTTACAAGTCGGCAGCGGTAGTTGTCGAAGTCATTATACACAACGGTGGCATCAGGCCTGACACATTTGGTAATATGTGACAGCAGGCCCGAGCCGCCAAACAAGTCCACAAACACGGTGCTGTCCGGGAACTGTCCCAGCACCTTGATAAATTCCCTCGCAAACATGCGTTTCTGCCCCACGAAAGGAAGCGGGGCGGACAAATACATCTTTCTCATTTCATTCTGCTTTAAAACGGCCGCAAAGGTCCACAGAATAAACGAAAAACAGCGGGAAACATGAACTGTTCCCGCTGCAAGACATATACAGCAAACTACACGTTCAACCCGAAGCGGACCGTCTCGTCACCGGCGATCAGCGCACGGGTGCCCGGGATATTATTCTCGTAGATATGTACATTGCCCAGATAGAGAGTGATCGACTTCAAGGGAAGTTCTATCTGCCGCGCCATCAGGTACAGGTGGTAAATATCGGAAGGTAGCCCGAGGTTTGCGTCACTGCTGCGCTGGTAGGCGGACAGAACCAGTTCACCGCCATCTAACTGGAACTGTACCAGACTCAAACAGGGTGCCTGGTTGCTCTCGGCACCGGTTTCGCCCAGAAAAAGCACGTAGTTCTTGCTGTTGCGCCTCTCCCGGTTAATTTTCGCTATCAACGGAGGCAGCTTCTCGAAATAGGTCGGGTAACTGTTCACCAGGATGGAGCCGCAATAGTCCCACCAGTTGATGCCGGCCTCCCGGTACTTCTCCACGTTGCGCTCACCCTGCATAAATAACTGCAACTCGCTGCGGAGCTTCTTGCGGGCGATATTATGCCCCTCGAATATGTCAAGCAGGTCCGCCGGTGTCAGTGACAGCTGCTCGTTCAGAAGGTATTGTATATTTCCCTTCTTGTTGGTCTGTGTTTTTCCCGTGGCAAGAATCTTGTCCAGGATACGGTAATACTTGTTCATAGCCATTTCCTCCTTCTAAATTTGAAACACCCTAAAGATAAGGGGAAACGGCACTCCCTACGACATAAAACAACCCGTTCACACTGCAAGCGTCTTGCAGTCGCTCTGGAATCGTTTCACCAAGGCATAAACCTTGCGTTCGCTCACCGAATACTTTTCGGACAATACGGCCACAGCATACGAGACTTTTTCACCTTGATCGAGTAGGCGGGTATAGTCCGCGTACAGGTCGATATACCGGGCATCTTCCAGACGGATGCCGGCCGCCTGAAGCCTTTTCAACAGCTCCCGGTTAAAGTTTAATATCTCAATCACTTTCATACAACAAAAAAATTATATCTTTGCATCGCCAATCATTTTTTAGACAACAAAAAAAACGTCAAACCGTGACAGAGGGTATTTGCCCCCGGTCGCGCGGTTTGGCGTTTCATGTTTATAAAAGTGATTGGCGTTACTTTTTAACAGGCCGGGGGCTTTTTTCTTATCCTCCCCCGAAGGATTTATTCCACCCGGTACTTCTCCGGATCAAAAGCGTCTTTCTTCCTCCAGCCGTCAGACAGCGTGTCCTGAACATGCTTCATGGCTTTCGTGTAGAAATCGGTCAGTTCCTCCAGTGTGACGAACTCCCGATATTGGGGAACCTCATCCGTACCGAACTTGAATGTCACGGGAAGCGTAGCACCACCAGTCTGTACGGCCAGATCATACGCTGCCTTATAATTGAACTGGTTTTCACTTGACAGCCATACCGGCATACCTTCATAGAGAAAACCGGAAAGTATCTCACGGTCAATTTGCTCATTACACCAGTCTGTAATGACGGACTTTATAGTATCCATGTGAGGTCTGCCGACAAAGCCTTCCTCCATGTAGGAGGCGGATCCGTCCTCACGTTCCTGTACATCCCAGCGGATGCGCCATCTGTTGCGTGCCGGGCTCACGCACTCGATCAGTTTTATCCCGGATGTTCCTTCTACCCGTTTCATGTAAATATGTATTTAGTTCGACCCTTGCCGAAGGTTTCCGTCTTGATGGTGGTCTCGAACGGGAAGCCGTCGGGCATATCCTTCACTTGCAAGAGGATGTTCTTCATCTCCTCGCTGTTGGTAAAGAACTTTTTCGGTTCACCGTTCATCTCAATGGCCACGATACAGCGGTCCTCGCCCTGTTCGGTCTTGATGCCCGTCTCGAAGTCCTTCACCACAATCGGTAAGTTCACCAGCTCCCGGATGCTTACCACCACCCCGGGAAAACGTTTCTTGCCGTCCTCCGGCTTGTAGGAAACGTTCAAGTCTTTAAATGATCTCATGTCTTTGCCTGTTAATTTTTTAAACAACGTATGACAGTCGGCGTGCTTGGCCATCCCGTAGAACGACGCTATCAGCTCACGCCTCCTCCTTCTCGATTTTACCTCGTGCATTTTTCGGGCGAACTTCTGCTTGATGCGCTTGCGAAGGCGGACATGGTCCGCACCGAAAGTCACATACCCCAGAAAGTCGATGCCCTCGCCCGGCGGGAACACGCGCTCGTTCCCCTTCACCAGGAGACCGGCACACTCCATGCGCCCGTGGACGGCATCACGAATCTTCCACAGTTCCGCTTTCGTTTTACCCAGTACGACGCCGTCATCACAATAGCGGTAGAAATGACGCACGGCATACCTGTCCTTCAGATAATGGTCCAGATACACAGACAAAAGCAAATTGCCCAGCCCCTGCGAGCTGCGCAGGCCGATACTCAGACCTTCAGGCATCAGGCGGATAAAGCTCTCCAGCATGGTCACGAGCTTTGCGTCCTTGAACACCCGGCTGACGCAATACATCACAAAATCCTGCTTCACGCTCTCGTAGAATTTGGTGATGTCAAACTTGTAACAGTAACGTGTACCATCAGGGTCTTCGGCCATGTCACGGCGGACATACGCCAGGAGGTCGTGCATCCCCCGTCTCTTGATACTGGCGGAGGTGGTACGGATGAAACGTTTCCGCAGATGGCGGTCCACCACCGCCATGATGGCATGCACGGCGATGCGGTCCTTCATCGGGATCACCTGAATGCGGCGTAGCTTGCCGCCCTCGATGATCTCGCGTTCACGGTAGTCCTTCACGCGGAAAGTACCGGATGCGATCTGCGCGACCAGCTCCTCCAACACCTCGGGCTTATGCGCGAGCAGATAGCACCCCTGGCGGCTGCGTTTACGCTTGCTGCCGCGAAGGACCTGCCGGAAGGAAGCCTCCATGTTGGAAGGCTCCACGATCTCCTCGATGATATACCCAACCCTGCGCATAAATTACTGTTTATTGCTTTTAATACGGGGCCTTCAATCCCCCGGGCCCGGCTTCTTCGAACCGTTTCCGGCCTACCAAACCCTACCCGACACTTTATTTTTCAGTTTTCCGGCCCTTACGGACCGCTGTTACTGCGGCTTGCCCCCCTCGGCACCACGGTGGGGACAAGTCCCCGGTGTTGTACGCCGATTAAAATTTCCTTTCGATTGTTGTTCAGACGAGAACCGATGTTCGTGTTCGTATTCGAGGAATCGTTGTTCGCATTCGACATCGAAACACCGCCATTCGGGTTCGCGTTGTTGTTGCCACGATAGACCACACGGCCTATGGGGAGGCGCCACCTTTCAAATGCAAAAGTACTATTTTCAAATTATTATTTAACAAACAGATACAAAACCTGACGTCAAAAAAATATTTTTCGACGGGCTGACGCCCGTAATGAACGGCGTTCCCCTGCTCGGGGAACACCGGATGTTTTGTCGCTTCGCTCCCGCTTTGACGCTTTACGCGGCCGATCATGCAACCTCGCTTATCGCTTTAAACGCCACGGCGCTCGACGCCTTAACGAGCCGGCCGCGGAAGGCCAGACGAGAACCGATGCTCGTGCTCGTATACGAGGAATCGTTGCCCGCATTCGACATCGAAACACCGCCACCCGGGCTCGCGCTGTGGTAGCCACGATAGACCACACGGCTGGAGGCAGTGGATATGTAGTAGATGTCGCAGTAATTTGTCGAGGAGGAACCCGAAACGGAACCCACCGGAATCACGTCCATATATTTGCCATGCGCCACGGCGGTAATCCAGATACCGGAGCTCACGGAACCCTTAACCAGGCGGGTACTGCCGTCAGGCATCCAGATGCGCCACTTCCCGGAATTGCCCGTGTCATTAGGAAGATCCACGCCGTCCATCATGTCATATTTATGACCATAGATGTCCTCGTAGCCAAGGCAGCAAATATTATTCACCTGCGTAACCGTGGCCCCGCCGTAGTCATCCTTCTCACGGTACCACGCATACTGGTGGACGGAGTTTTCTATCAGGCTGTTCGTCACATTAGGGTTGATTGAGGAGGCTTCCTCGTAGCCGATCGTGTCCGTCATACCGCGGCTGGCAGTACCACCCGTAGTACGGTTGTTCGTGTGAGAGCCCGCGCCGCATTGTTCCTGGCTGTCACGACGACCGTACTTCGCGTAGAAAAGATTCGCGATGCGCGAGTGCATAAGGGCATCAATCTGCTGCATACCGCGCTGGACACTGTAATAGTGGAAATCAGCCCAGGTCATGCTCGCCGTAGTGCTCCCGCCGGTAATGCAGGCGCGAAGTTTGGAACCGACAACACTGCTGCCCACAACGGCACACAAGTGCTCGTCATTAGGCGCCCATTCGGGTTCCATATCCTCGATCCTGTCACTGTTAGAAAGGACAACCTTATCGAACTCTGCCGTGTTCAGAATGGAGAAGTGAAGAGCAGTGGCACCCTCCGGAACATCGGCAATCAGGTACATACCGGCCTCGAACTTGTTGCTCAAGGTAGGGACGACGATTGAACTGATGACCGTGCCGGAATCGTCTGTGAAAATGCTTCCGACAAGGCTTGTACCGGGAACGCTCGGGAAACGCACACGCTTGTAACCGTCCACGTTCACCTTGCATACCGAATACGTACTGTCAGTACTGTAGCTGTTCGAAAGCGTATCCTTTCCGCTCATGATCTTACGACCGGAAAGATAACCGCCACTCGTGCCCTTAATGTCGTCAAGCGTAAGGACGTCAGCATCCGGAACGGAAGGCATGTTATCCGAACCGTTACTGCTGTAACAGGAGTAATGCTTGCCGTTCAGGTAATCATTGATACCCTTGCTCCAGAAGAAGGGCTCGTACATCATCCAGTCACCTTCAGTGCCGTCCAGTCTGGCAGCCGTGCCGTCGGCGTACTTGTTGCTGTCCGTGTCGTCCAGCGGGTAGTAGGTCATCTCACCGTCCAGGTTGTTCACCGTGGTATCAACGTTCGCCATGTTCACACCCCGCGTCGTCGCTTTTTTAGTCACTTTAGCAAGTACACGGTGACGCTGCTTCAGGATGGCGGAAATATGACCGCTCACCTCATACGCGTTGTCATACTTGTAGCCGGTACCGTTGTCAAGGTTGCTCACGTTCGCGTCATCCGATACCTCGTCGTCGAACTCGATCATCGTGTATTCCGGCTGCCGGATATTCAGTTCCGGGAAGTGCGCCTTCAGAGCGCTGTACGTATCGTCATCAATGTAGCGCGTGAGCTGTACCGTACCCACCAAGGCGCACGTGTCCGTAGTGTTGCCATCGGAATCCACACCGCCCATCCCGACAAACTTATCCAGCCACGTACCGTCATCCTCGCGGTCAATACCGGTTACTCTGATACGTTCCACACCCGTGCAACGGCCCAGCAGGGTTTCCCAGTCAATACCTGGACAACTGTCAAAGATGAAGGTCTTCACCTTGCTGTAGCTTTCCAATGTCAGCCCGCCGGTGGTCAGTCTGCCCAGATATTCCAGACGGAGGCTGGTCAGTGTACCGGGAAGGTGGAGCAGCGTCACGGGAGAACCCTTGGCTAGCACCACGCTCTGCACCTGCGTACCGCGGGCCTCAAGTTCTTCCAGCTTGGTCTGCGCACTCAAATCCAGCTCGGTACTGGTACTTCCCCCGGTTTTCGCCTGTGCCTGGTTACGAAGGTTGAGTTTACGTAGCTGCTTGCAGTTGCCGATGTTCAACCACCAGCCGGTACTGCCGTTGCCGGAACTTTGAAGGTTCAGTTCGCGCAGCACGGTACATTTGCCCAGGTCGAAAGCGTTTTTCAGGTGGTCGGCGGCCCCGCTCATATCCAGCACCTTCATACGGCTCGCGCCATAAACCCTCAAGGGATCGTTCACCGTATAGGCACCGGTGATGGAAAGGCTCGCAGCCGCATCTTTCTTGATGATGCCGGTATTCCCTATATTCGGGCTGTTGTTCGTACCGTAGCCGAAAGCATAAACCTCGTTGGCCGTAATCTTCAGCACGTCGGGGGTGTCAGCAGCCGTACGTGCCAGATAGAGGTCGATGTTGTCACTGGTGAAATTGCTCGTGCCGTACTTAGCATCCAGAAGGGCGAAACGATTACGCACGAAATATTCACGGTGCGCACGGTTACTGCCCTGAAGGGCGTAGATGAACGGCCACACCTTGCCGTACATCTCCTGCGTGGCGGGCAGGATGTACTTCAGCTCGCCGCTCTTGTTATAGGCACGGTCGCACCAGTTGCCCGCCTGCTCCACGTTCAGCATGTCCAGGACACGGCTGGTGGTAAGTACACCGCGAAGAGCCTGCGCCTGTGTCTTCAGGTCAGCGTCCAGGTTGGCCAGAACGAGGTTCCAAAGCCAGCTGTCACGGCCTTCAAAGGCATATTTCCCGGCCTCGGCGTCATAAGTGTCGCGGTCGGTGGTGTAGTCATACACCAGGAAACAGTCGTTACGTTTTCCCATCTGGGTATCACCGTCGTAGTAGGTGATGTACCATATCAGGCCGTCCCACGTGCGCAGCATCATGTTCTTCGCACGCTGGTCAACGGCAAGGAAATAGTCCGTCCAGAGGTAATACGTCAGCAGGAAAGCCTTGTCGAAATAGTCACTTATCTCGTCCCTGAACTTCTCGCTCTTAAAAGTGGAGAGGTCGGCGCTCGTCGCACCGTCCGGAACACACGAGCGTATCCATGCGTACAGCCGTTTCACGGCCGTACGCTGCGACTCGTCAAGGCCCGCCCATTTCACATCATCCGGAACGTTGGTCTCGGCACCGGCATCAAACACCTCCTCCAGATGAGCGTCACTTGTGGTCTTGAAAAGGCACATGGCCTCGGTATTGTTCAGCATTTCCAGAGTGAGGGGACAGGCAGGATCGTAACCCTCCACGCCACTAAGGCCGAACAGGTCGCCGCTCTTGCTTTTCTCGTTGTTGAAGTTGTATTGCCCCACATAGTTGTTCTCGCCGTCCTCCGCAGCCGCCACAAACATGTCGATAGGCACACCGTCGATAGCGGTACGCACGGTGACCGCGTTCAAATCGCTGCCGCCCGTCTCGTACTGGTAACGCTGCGGAGGGGTGAGAAGCCCCATCTCCTTCAGCACGTCGTTGAACAGTTTGGCACCGCCTGTGTTCAGCGACATGGACGAGTCGGAATAATCACTCTTCAGACAGATCAGGTTCATGGCGATGCCACCGGGACGGACGGGATATTTCTTTTCCGCCTGCTCCTTGCCGCCAACGGTGAAGCTAAGGTTCGTGCCGCCCTTGCTGATATAGATACGGATGTTCTTGCTCGGATATTTCGTGGAACTGGTACCCTGAATACGGATATAACAGTCACGAAGCACGAAGTCGTATTCGGATCCGAAAGGGGAGTAATAGAAGATATCCGCCGAAAAGTCCGTCTTCTTGTTGTTCTCGGCATACACGTCATCGAGCTTGTTCTGGCGCACGATACGCAGCACCCCCTTGCCCTTGGCACGCAGCTTGTCCATATCCACAGTGTCGGTATCACCCAGGATATCGTTCTCCTCATACAGCGCGATCATCTCCTCACCGTCCGCACTGTCCACCATCCGGTTCTCCAGTTCCTCGTCGTCACTCAACCGGCGGGTATAGATACGCACGCTCTTTACCTCCACGTCCGCCCCGGCGCTGTCAATGGTGATATATTTCGGATTGTCCTGGCGGAAGCTGAAGGCGTTGTCGTAGATGTCGGCACCGGTACGGTTGCCGTCCACATAAAGCTCCATCAGACGGCTCTCATTGCGGGTACCCACCATGAGGGCCACCTTGATCCACCGGTCTTCCACATAATTCGTGCCCAGCTTGATCTCACGCTCCACCAGCTCGTCGTCCTCGTTGGTATAGGACACTTTCTCACCGGTCTTGAAACTCGCTTCCGAAGGGGTGATATAAAGCCCCTTGCCACTGTCGAGACAGTCCACAACTGCGGTATCGCTGTCAGTGGGATTGCTTACCCGGAGGGTCAGTTCAATGGTCAGCCCCGTACTTTTCACATCGGTGGCAAAGGGCCGGTAGCCGATGACGGCTTTCGCACCGTTGGTCAGCTTCAGCGCCTCACCCGTCCAGCCGTTGCTGCTCCAGTCAAAACCCTCGAACGTGGTCTCCACGCCGTTCGACTCCCATGTTCCGGGGTTACTCTCCCCGTTGCTGCGGCCCGCCGCGTCAAGCTTGACCGCCAGGCCGTAGGTAGCCTCGCTGATATCGATACCGCTCTCACCCACGTCGATGCGCAAAGTGTACCCGGTCGGACCGGCTTTCAGGACAAGCATCTGCGTGCCTTCCTCGGTAAACCGGTTACTGTAGGTCATCATGCTGCGGGGAGCGCTCACGGTACTGCTCTTGACGCCGTTTTTCCAGAACTCCACTTCAGCGGGCACACGGTCGGGATCATAGGCCACCCAGTCGAAAGTGAGCTTCTCGTAGCGGCCGGCTTCAAGGACCGGCTCCAGATGCTCGTCCCGTCCGAGGACATGCCCGTCGGCATGAATGAGCTTCAAACCGATGAAGGGCGCGCCGGTTCCGGCCTTCAGCAGGTCGATATGGATGCTCTCGCTTTTCAGCGTGAGGTCGTCAGTTTCCATCTCGGCCACCAGCTGGGCGGTATGCCGCCCCACGGACAGGCCGGTCATGGAAACCTCGAAACTGCCGTTCGTCGTGCCGCTGCGGGTGACCGTATGCGCGTTCTGCTGTACACCGTCCACGTACAGGCTGACGGTTTTCGTGCCGGTACCGCTCACGGCGTAGGGTATACTCGCGGAATCATAGGTACCGTAACCGCCGTTCTGGATGGTGGCCGCCAGGTTGTAACCGCAGGAAAGGGACAGGGTGACGCTCTTCACGCTCACGTACGCCTGCTTCTTCTGCGCCTTGCCCGTGGTGGGATCGGTAGTCTCGGCAATGACGTAGATATCGCTCGTGCCCACCAGCAGGTATTTGGTCAGGTCAAGGGTATAGGTACCCTTGCTCACTTCCTTCAGCGAGGAGGAATAAGTGGTGGTCGTCCCGCGCTTCACCTGGATGGTGACGGTCGCTTTCTGTCCGGTACTGCTACCCTTGTCATCACCGCCGGCAACCTGGTGGTCATAGGTATAGGTAAGTTTCACCGCTCCGCCTTCCTTCACGGTTTTCTTGTCGGTCTCGGCAAGCAGCACGATCTTGGTGGTGGAGGACTCACCGCCGCCACCGCTGCCGGCCGGGATGTCAACGCTCGCGATCTCCGCCCCGCTCTTGTTGGTCAGCGCAAGGCGGACACTGCTCTCGTCGTCGCTCACTTCCGCGCTCATGCCGAACACGGTACCGGCTTCCACCTCCTGGAATTTGGCGGCGACGGTCTTGTTCTGGACGGGATTGGTACTGTCGGCATCCAGGCTCTCGTCCACTTCCAGCTTGTCGATGGTCAGATCCACGTTGCCCTCGCTGTCGGGAACTTTCTTCTCGCCGTTCACCGTCAGGCTCTTCATCGTTCCGGCACCGCCGAAGTCCTCCCAGCTCGCCTCCTGCTCCCAGCTCGACAGACTTGTCCCCACGAACTGTTTGGTCTCCCATTTGCCCTGCGAGACTTCATAGGTGATGCAACGGCCCTTGTAACGGTATTTCTCATCCACGGCACCGATCGCGGAGGAAAGGACATAATAACCGCTCTCCAAAGGGACTTCCGCCGTCACATTATACGTGTTACCGCCACCGCCCGTACCACCGGGAATATCAACGGAGGCAATCTCCGTCCCGGTCTTCCCCAGCAGGGTGAGTTTCACCGTGTCGTTCTCCTCATCAGGGACGGCCGTCATGCCACCGACCAAACCGTCGTTCACACCGGCGGCGGCATCCTCCGCCTGTTTCGCAGCCGCGGATGCCGCTGCCGCGGCGGAATTTGCAGTTTCAGCAGCCTGATTGGCGGTACCGGCCGCATCAGACGCCATACCCGCAGCTTTATTCGCCAAAGCCGCAGCATTATCCGCTTTCGTGGCAGACGCATTCGCCGTGGCAGCGGCATCATCGGCCGGTTTACGCAAAAGGGTGAGCGGAGCACTCACCAGCTCACTGCCGCGAAGGGCGGGGAGACTTTTGATATTGTCAAGGGAGCTGACCTCCACAAGTTCATCAACGCTCTGGCTCTCGGCCTTGATAGCGTTCAGGATGTCGTTCTTAAGTTCCGTTTTCTCCGATTCTGTAAGTGCCATAAGTTATTCCTCCTTTTTTATTGTTGTCAGTCATTGTAATAATGGTATGAAAGCGCGCTGAAGCCAAGGATGCACCAGCCGCACTTGTTCAGGCTGTTAATGATGGCGGGCTCCTCCCAATCCTCGCCCGTGTAGAGCAGGAGGAAGCGGTTCACGGAGGTGACGTACAGCCAGTTCCTCTCCGGGTTCTCCGGAGCGGAAGAAAGCTCTCCCTTCCACGTGATGCGGAGATCATCGGAAGCGCCGCCGTAAACGGGGAACTCCACCCACGCGCCGTACCAGTAAAGGTAGTTGCGGTTCCTTTTCGTGTCGTAGTAAAGCCATCCGCTCGAGGGGGAAGCGGGGGGACCGGCCGACGCTCCCCGCCACGAAACCAGGTCCGCAAGGATTCTCCCGTTCAGCTCGGGGGTACCGACCAGCTCGATGATCCCGCTGATCCAGTCGATCCTGTAGGGGTCGGAATAGGAAAGCAGCGAATCACTGCTAAGGTTCACGTTGGAACCGCGGAGCAGCGTGCCGTCGTCCACACGGACGGAGCTGTAGCGGATAGAGCCCACCGTACGCGTATAGGGAGGGTGGCAGCCGTTGTAAAGGGTTACGCGCGAGCCGATATAACGCACGTCGTTCGGAAGGATGATGTCCGCACCGTTCGACGAACCGGCCATGTCCACCTTCAGGCTCAGCTCGCGGCCGATCAGGTAGCCGGCCTCGCCGCGGCCCGAGCAGGAGGTCAGGACGGCGTCGCTCGACTCCACAAGGTGGAAGTTCGTGCGGATATGCCCGGAGAACGTGCCCGCGTTCGCCTCGATGCTCCCGTCCTCCAGGATCTTGAAATTATCGTTGGCCGTCACGAGGCCCTCCAGCTTGACGCGGTCACCGGTCAGCTTCACCACGCTGATCTTGTTGCCGTCAGCGTCCGTCCCGTCCACACTCACGCCGATAAGCGCCAGTTTCCCGTCCGCGTCCTGGGCGTAGATGCCCGCGCCTTCAGGCTTCACCACAAGCCCCGTCTCTTCCAGCATATTCTCGTCACGGTCAAAGACGGCGGCCGTTATCTTCACCAGACGCTCCGACTGCTCGAAAAGCGTCCGGTAGCGGTGTGCAAGGCTCTCCACCTTGTCAGTGGACAGCACGAGCATATACAGGTAGATGTCACCGGTAAAGGACAGTTTGAAATCACCGGTACCGTTCCAGAGGCCGCTACAGGTGTACTGCACGTAACCATCAGTTGCAGACAGTTCCTCCTCCACCTCCAGGCTGTTGAAGTTCGCGAAACCCGTCTTGTCAACGTCCAGGAACTGGACTCTTAGAGTCCCTTTGGTTGCGCAGCGGTAGAAGAAGGAAAGGTACACCGGCACGGCCTCCTTCTCCCCGTCACCGTTCACAGGCATGGAGGGGATGCTTTTCAAATTCGCCCGTTTCTGGAGGATGTACTTGTTACGGATGTGCACCACCGTCCGCCCGTCATCCACCGTCACGCTCGCCCCGTCGCCCTTTCTGGTCAGTACGTTGTTGTTCGCCCAGATCCATTTGTTACCTGCCAGGAAGAACACCGTCTCGTTCTCCGTGTTCCATTTCTCCAGCCCGTCATCGAAGGCGGGGTTGTTCAGGTAGCCCTTCTCCGTGGCGAAGTCGTTCCTTAGGGCGGTCACCGCGCTGGTGATGCGCCCCTCCACGATCTCGAACTTGGTCTTGATGTCCTCACCGGTCACCAGAAGGAAAGTCCCGCGCAGGTAGGCGTTGTCGCTGTAAAGGCCGTTGCCGTGCGGCTGGTTGTCAGCCGGGAACCAGTCATCGCTGATGCCGTCCAGGTTGCCCAGGCGCGCACGAAGGCAGCCGGTGAAGTTCTTCGCCTTCACCCCGTCCATCACGTCCACGCGGGGCTGACCGTCCTCGGTGGCGGAGATCAGGATCAGGTTCTGACGCAGCGGGTTCTCCGTGTTGCCCATCAGCACGCACTCGTCACCGGCCTCCGGAAGGGAACCTGAAAATTCATCCTCACTTACGAGAATGGAGTCACCCTCCACGCCGGCCACCTCCACCCAGTACCCTTTCAGGTTCCCGCCGCTGAACGTGGCGCAGCGCATCAGGTCATGGGCCTGGAAACTGTTGTCCTGCTCGAAAGTGATCCTCCAGTAACCGTCCTCAAGTACGGCGGTCTTTATTTTCCCGTTGGCGGCGCTGACGCACAGCTGGCCGCCAACGCTGCGTACCTTCTCGATAAGCAGCTCCAATACTACCATGACCTGGCGTACCGTCAGCTTGTCGATGGTAAGATGGGACAAAGCGTCCTCCATCCACAGCCGCCACCCCTCACCGAAAAGACCGTCCACGAATTTCGGGCTGCGAAGGAACTCACGCACGACAAGGGTCAGCAACTCGGCATTGCCCTTGTCATCAATACCCGCATTATCCTCCTGTCCGAAAGAGGCTCCCGCTTCGAAGGTGATCTTCCCCTTTGCACGGTCATTCTTTTTTTTGCTGATGTGTTCCGCCTGACTTCTCCGCGCGGAAAAAAGATTGTTGTCCGTAGGCAGTGTCTTGTCCCAGCTACGGATAATGTCAGGAAGCGCGGCACCCTCCGCCTTTGACTTCGTATAGTTTTTCAGTTCCCCGATACTGTCATTCACCCGTTCAAACGCACCACTATGCAGGGCATCGCTGATCTCGATGTCCATCTCCCCGGGTTGGTTCACCTTCCGGGTAATTTTCGTGATGCGGCTGCTGCGATAACCGGTTTCGGGGAAATACTCCTCGCTTTCAAGTCTCACACGGCGGCCTACGGACAGGGAAACACCGTTCTCCTCAATCCACACATGGTCGGTCGGGGCCTTGTAAACGGCAAGATCCTGCCAGCATTCGGTATTGAACTGTTCCACCGCCGTAAGAAACTCCTCCTCGGCAAGCGGGTAATATTCGTCCGGCATACGGATATTCCAGAGAATATAACGGTCACCGGATTTCGGAATAAGTTTGCCGCCGGGGAGTTGCGTGTCATCATCATAGGGCCATATCGTAATAATCTCGAACTCACGGGTGGCACTGTTGAAATTCACCTCGAAATAGTGGTCCTCACCCTGCCCCAGTCCGGAAAGGTCACC
>ENA-UEPJ01002419-UEPJ01002419.1-human-gut-metagenome-genome-assembly--contig:-NODE-2419-length-19225-cov-3.501515_pt1 | contig 19225 bp, 16 predicted proteins | sample MGYA00242890_ERZ507896 | MGnify/ENA primary metagenome ERZ507896 (study PRJEB26167, sample SAMN06115508) | human gut metagenome | host: Homo sapiens | place: China:Qinghai | collected 2015-08-20... | reverse complement strand
GTCAACCGAAAAAGATATAGGCGTTTCCGGCAATAAGCAGATGAACATATGCCTTAATAATAAACGTTTATGACAAACTTGACCCCTCCGTTTTCACGGAGGGGTCTGATGTTATTACTCTCAAAACCGTTTATCAGAATGCTTTCTTGTAGATTTCGAGAATCTCGTCGGAGTTGGTTTCTCTGGGATTACCGCCTGTGCATACATCGTTGAATGCGGCTACAGACAGATCCTTGAGGTCTTCTTCCTTGACATTGATCTCGTGGAGTTTCTGAGGAATATTTATCGACAGTGACAGCTTGCGTACAGCTTCAACTGCAGCCTTTACGCCTTCTTCATCTGTCATATTCTCTGTACCCTGTACGCCCATAGCCTTTGCTATAGCCTTGTACTTGGGCTTTGCGGGGCTTTCTGCGTTATATTCCATAACGTAGGGGAGCAGAAGTGCGTTTGCAACACCGTGGGGTGTATCGTAGAATGCACCAAGAGGGTGAGCCATTGAGTGAACGATACCAAGACCTACATTAGAGAATCCCATACCTGCTATGTACTGTGCAAGCGCCATAGTTTCTCTTGCCTTGGGGTCGCCCTGAACGCTGTCGTACAGTGAGCCTGCGATAAGCTCGATAGCACGAAGCTCAACCATATCGGACAGCTCCCACGCACCCTTTGTGATATATCCTTCGATAGCGTGTGTCAGTGCGTCCATACCTGTAGACGCACACAGGCCCTTAGGCATACCCATCATAAGATCGCTGTCTACGATAGCTACTACGGGAATATCCTTGGGATCTACGCAAACCATCTTCTTCTTGTTTGCTTCGTCTGTGATAACGTAGTTGATAGTAACCTCTGCCGCTGTACCCGATGTTGTGGGAAGTGCAATCAGCGGAACACTCTTGTTCTTTGTGTCTGCAACGCCTTCAAGAGATACAACATCCGCAAAGTCGGGGTTAGCTATAATGATGCCTACAGCCTTAGCTGTATCCATAACTGAGCCGCCGCCTACAGCTACGAGTGAGTCAGCGCCCATCTCCTTGAACTTTGCAACACCTGTCTGAACATTTGCAACTGTGGGGTTTGCCTTAACGTCACTGTATATTTCATAGGCGATTCCTGCCTTGTCAAGCTCTGCCGTAACCTTTGTAGCTACTCCGCATTCAAGCAGTACCTTATCGGTAACGAACATTACCTTTTTAAGTCCTCTGCCTGTAAGCTCGGGAACGAGGTTTTCTCTTGCGCCTGCGCCGAAATATGAAGTTTCGTTAAGTATAAAACGATTAGCCATTGGTCTTTACCATCCTGTTCTTTTAATTTAAAGCACGGAATATATATATTTCCGTTTGCTGTATTCATTATACTACCTTTGGTCAAAAAATGCAACACTTTTCACAAAAGTTTTACATTTCGAGAGGCAAATATATGTAAAAGTTACATTAAAGGTATTTCTTGTAACCCGGATGCTTGCCTGTAACGCCGTATTGCTCTCTCATACCGATAAGTCTGTCGATATTGTCGGGAGTAATATCCTTTACACCGCCGAGCAGACGTGCAACAAGAGAAATGTGAGCCTGAAGCTCCATTGTTTCCATTCTGTAGTATGCTGTGATAAGGTCGGCGCCTACTGTCAGAGCACCGTGGTTTTCAAGAAGCATACAATCGTGATCCTTTAAGTAAGGTGCGATCGCTTCAGGTACTTCATAGGTAGAGGGCGTGCCGTAGGGAGTGAGCGGTATTGAGCCAACTCCGATAACAGTTTCTATCATGCAGTAATCATCCATAGGGAGATGAGCGCAGGCAAAGCCTGTTGAAACGGGAGGATGAGCGTGAACTACTGCACCTACGTCGGGACGCTCCTTGTAGCATCTCAGGTGCATCTTTACCTCTGAAGAGGGACGGAAGCCCTCAGCGGCTTCAAGTATGTTGAAGTCATCATCAATAAGACCTATCTTTTCGGGAGTGATGAATGCCTTGCTGACACCTGTCTGTGTCGCAAGATATTTACCCTCGCCAACCTTTACGGTTACGTTGCCGTCATTTGCGGCAACCCAGCCCTTCTGCCAGAGCTTGTGGCAGATGTCTACCATTTGTTCTTTAATTTCTTCGTACATATTTATATCCTTTCAAGTTGCTACTGTATGCTTAAACAACGCCCTTCTGGAGCATTATGTTTGCGTATACGGCTTTTTCGCCTGTTGCGATTATTGCATAGGCTGTTTTTGCCTGTTCATAGAATTCAAAACGTTCTATCTGACCGATAGCGTTGTTTCCTCTTTCGTCGTGCTTTGCGACTATTGCTTTGTATTCGTCCCATATAGGAGTTTTTGCTGTGTCACCCGGCATTACCTGCATAAGATTTACAGGCTTTTCAACGTAAGTATCAAGAGGGAACAGCGTCAATATCGCATCAAGCAGTTCGGGTACACCGTGACCGTCTGCACGGATAACCTTGCAGTTTTTACCCATACTCTCGGCAGGGAAGTTGCCGTCTGCTATTATTATTCTGTCGCTGTGACCCATTTCACAAAGGGTCTTGAGCAGTTCGGGCGATAATATCGCAGGAATATTCTTAAGCATTATTTCACCTTCTCAAGATAGATTTTGTAGTATTTGTTCCATTCGGCTGTATTTTCGGGAGCGAATGTACAGAGCTTTTCCGAAGCGGCTATAATTTTTCTTGCCGTTTCTATATCCCTTATCTCCCCGTCAGCTATAAGCTGAATTGCTATATTGCCGTAGGAGGTCGCCTCGACAGGTCCGCTTGAAACCTCTATGCCGAGCGAATCTGCGGTAAGTTCCGACAGGAATTTATCCTTTGTTCCGCCGCCGACCATATAGAGCTTTGAAAACTTCTTGTTTGTGCAGTCCTCAAGCTCGTTCACGGCTGTGCGGTACTTCATCGCAAGGCTCTCATAGATACAGCGCATAACCTCGCCGTCATTTTCGGGAACATACTGTCCTGTTTTTTTGCAATATTCCTTTATTCTTTCGGGAATGTTTCCGGCAGGGGTAAATTCGGGAGCGTCAACATCTATAAAGCACCTGAACGGCTCGGCTTTTCTCGCCATATCCTCAAGTTCAGCAAAGCTGTACTGCTTACCCTCTCTTATCCATTGACGGCGGCTCTCCTGAATGAGCCACAGACCGATGATATTTTTAAGGAAAGAAGTTTTTGCACCGTAGCCGGTTTCGTTTGAAACGTTGAGCTTTGCGGATGTTTCGTTTATTACGGGAGCGTCAAGCTCTGTGCCGAGAAGCGACCATGTTCCGCATGAGAGGAAAGCAAAGTCCTTTTCGACTGCGGGTACTGCGACCATCGCACTTTGTGTATCGTGACCGCAGGCGGCGATTATCTTTGCGGGCTTTATATCAAGCTCCTTGCAGATTTCATCGGACAGTGTGCCGACTACCGTTCCGCCGGCTACTATTTCGGGCAGAAGCGAATGCTTTATTTTAAGACGTTCACAGCATTCTTCCGACCACGTTTTCGTATTTGCGTCAAAAAGCTGTGTGGTTGACGCAATTGACATTTCCGCAACAGGCTTTGCACCGAGATAATATGCGAACAAATCGGGCATCATAAGCATCTTGTCGGCTCTGTCAAGCAGTTCGGAGCGATCCCTTATTATGCTTAAAAGCTGGAATGCCGTGTTTATTTCCATTATCTGAATGCCTGTCTTTTCGTACAGCCTGTTATGGTCAATAAAACGCTTGCTGTAGTCAGAAGTGCCTGCTGTTCTGCTGTCACGGTAATGCACAGGGTTTTCGAGCAGTCTTCCCGATTTGTCGATAAGGCCGAAGTCAACGCCCCATGTATCTATCGCAATGCTGTCTATCTCGCCGTATTCCTTTGATTTTATAAGTGACTGCTTTATCTCGTGGAACAGGCGGAGAAAATCCCAGTACATTGTCTTTCCGAGTATCACGGGATCGTTTGAAAAGCGGTGGATCTCTGTGAGTTTTATTACAGTGCCGTCAAAAGAGCCGATAACGGCTCTTCCGCTTGACGCACCGAAGTCAATGGCTAGTACGTTTTTCATACTGCCGCCTTATCTTATGTTGCGGTACATAGGACCGTAAGCGTTGCAAGCTCTGAAGTCCTGACCTTCCTTATCCATACCGAATGCGTTCCAAGCGGCAGGACGGAATATATCCTTTTCGGGTACGTTGTGCATAGCAACGGGTATTCTCAGCATAGAGCAGAGTGTGATAAGGTCTGCGCCTATGTGACCGTAGCTTATAGCACCGTGGTTTGCGCCCCAATTGTTCATTACATCGTAGGCTGTCTTGAATGCGCCCTCGCCTGTTGTTCTCGGAGCGAACCATGTGCAAGGCCATGTGTAGTCTGTACGCTTCCACAGCTTGTCTGTAACTTCATCGGGAAGATGAACAGTCCAGCCTTCAGCTATCTGCAATACGGGACCAAGACCTTTTACAAGGTTAAGTCTTATCATTGTGCAGGGCATTTCAGCTTCTGTTACAAATCTTGAAGAATATCCGCCGCCTCTGAAATAGCCGAGATCGGCATAGTTCCATGTGGTAGCGTCAAGAATATTGTCAATATCCTTGTCCGTAACGTCATACCACGGCTTCATAACACCGTTGCCGTTTTCATCTGTAGCCTTACCGCAGGCATCAAGGCAGGCAGCACCTGAGTTTATAAGGTGGATAAATCCGCCGCTCTGCTTTGCAACACCCTCAAGCTCATAGCCTGTGGCTTTCTTTACGGCTTCGGGACTCCAGTATGTACGCACATCGGCAAATATCTGAGCACGGTTTGTGAGCAGCTTCATAAACAGCATTCCAAGACCGTTGAGAACATCGTTTTCGGTAGCGAGAATGTAAGGCTCTCTTGCACCGTTCCAGTCGAACGATGTGTTCAGCATAGCCTCGGGGAAGTCGCAGTTGGGATAGAAGTCTGTCCACTGACGCTGACCCTGGAAGCCTGCGGCGATAGCGTTATGACCTACCGATTCTTCCTCACAGCCCGCAGGGAGGTTCTTGTTGCCGTTCATCAGATCCTTTATAATGCACATCATCTTAACGACAAATTCCCAGTCCTGTTCCTTCTGCTCGTCTGTGCGGCGGAACTGCTCGGGGTTCTTGTCAAAGCCTTCCTTGCACTTTTCACGGGTCCATTTAAGAGCCTTCTGATATTCGGCTTCATCATAAATACCCTCTGTCATTCGGCGGATTATTTCTACTTCATCGACAGACTCAACACGCATACCGAGATATTCTTCAATAAATGCAGGGTCGATGATAGAGCCGCCGATACCCATTGTGATAGAGCCTATCTGTAAGTATGACTTGCCTCTCATCGTAGCACAGGCAACAGCCGCTCTGCCAAAACGCAGGAGCTTTTCCTTTACATCCTCAGGGATAGATGTGTCGTCTGCTTCGCATACATCGTGACCGTAGATGCCGAATGCGGGTAAACCCTTCTGTGCGTGTGTCGCAAGTACAGACGCAAGGTATACCGCACCGGGACGCTCTGTGCCGTTGAAGCCCCATACACCCTTTATCGTCATAGGATCCATATCCATTGTTTCTGCGCCGTAGCACCAGCAGGGAGTAACTGTGAGCGTAATGTCAACGCCGCACTTCTTGAACTTATCCGCACAGGCTGCCGCCTCGGCAACTCTGCCTATAGTAGTGTCGGCGATAACGACCTTTACGGGTTCGCCGTTTGAATATCTGATATTTTCCTCGAACAGTTTTGCGGCTGATTTTGCCATGTTCATAGTCTGCTCTTCAAGAGATTCTCTTACCTTGAGAACACCTCTTCTGCCGTCAATCGTGGGACGTATGCCTATTACGGGATAATCGCCTATAAGTCTGTTTTCGCTCATGATAAAATATTTCCTTTCTGTAAAATACAAAACGTTTTCGGTGCTTTACACCATTGCCTTTATTTTAGCACCTCTGTTATCTTTTTGTCTTGTTTTATTCTCGGAAATTGTATGACGATATTAACATTTTTGATAGGCAGACTAAAATTTTATAAAATCGCTTTAAAAGAGCTCACTTTTGTGATATAATTTAAATTATGAATCTTAGAATTGGTTTCTTTAAGGAGATAGAAAGTATGAGAATGTTCTTAGCGATACTTGCTTGTAAAGTGTCGAAGTGTTTGCTTAAACTTATCGGCAGGGGCAGCAGTCTGCCGGGCGATATAGCACTTAAAATCTGCCCCGATGTACTGTCAAGGGTGAAGCTGCCCGAACAGGTCATTGCGGTTACGGGAAGCAACGGCAAAACATCGACCGTTGAGATGATTGCACAGGTAATGCGTAAATCGGGAAAAAAGGTTATTTGGAATAAGGAAGGCTCAAATCAGATAGCGGGAGTTACAGCGATAATATTATCCAACTGCACATTCGGCGGTAAGGTAAAGGGCGATGTTCTTTTACTTGAGTCGGATGAAAGATACGCAAAGTATTCATTTAAATTCTTTGCACCTACGCACTATATAATTACAAATCTCTACCGTGACCAGCTTACGAGAAACGGTCATCCCGAATGGGTCTATGAATCGGTAAAGGAGAGTATCAGACCAGAATCACAGCTTATCCTCAATGCCGATGATCCGCTTGTTTCAAGATACGGCAGGGACAGGGATAATGTGATATGGTTCGGTATGGATAAGCAGGATTTCAGCACAGACCACGCTACAGGCGTATATAATGACGGTGCGTTCTGCCCCGAATGCAAGCACAGAATGAGCTATGACTACTATCACTATGCACATATCGGAAGCTATCACTGCGACAACTGCGGACATAAAAAACACGATACGCAGTACACTGTAACGAATGTCGATTATGACAGCGGTATTGTTACTATAAACGGCAAATATAAGATAAAACTGCTGTTCAAGAGCGTTTATAACGTGTATAACATTCTTGCCTGCTTTGCGGCTTGCTCTATTGTCGGAATTGACGGTGATGTCATAGCAGACGAACTGTCACACTATTTCCTCAAGAGCGGACGTATTTTGCAGTTCAGACTTGGTATGAACAAAGGCACATTCCTTATTGCAAAGCACGAAAACTCCGTTGCAAGCGACCGTGTATATGATTATATCATAAGAAAAAATCAGCCCTGCTCGGTAATCATAATAATAGATTCGGTAAGCCGTCGTTATTCGACAGGTGAAACAAGCTGGCTGTGGGATATTGACTATGGTGTGCTTAAGGCTGATTGCATACAGCACCTTTATCTGCTCGGCAGACACGCAAAGGATCTTGAAACAAGGCTTTCGTATACGGATATTGATATAGCTAAGGTGACTGTGAACGAGGATATTCCTGCGGCACTTGACGAAATTGCGGCTAAACCGCTCGGCAAGCTGTATACTGTCACTTGCTTTTCTGATAAGGAGAAGTTCTTGTCAAAAGTAGAGCTTACGCAGGCAGAGGAGGACGTATGAGAATAATTCATTTATTTGCGGATCTGTGCAACCTTTACGGCGATTACGGCAATGTATGCGGCTTGAAAAGAGCACTTGAAAATAAAGGGCAGAACGTTGAAGTTGAATATCAGTCGATAGATGATGAGATAGATGTTTCGGGGGCGGATCTTGTGTTTATCGGCACTGCTACCGAGAGGCTGTTATAAAAGGAAATAAGCTGGAGCTTACTTCAGACAAAGTAATGCATCCCGTTGCAACGGGCAATTCGTTTGAGATGTTCGGACAGAGCGTTACCGATTGTGACGGTACAAAGCACGAAGGACTTTCGTTCTTTCCTTACGAAACGGTTGAAGGAAAAGAGAGGATTGTTACCGACAGCCTTTGCGACACATCGCTGTGTGGCGGAGATATAATAGGCTTTGTGAATAAGGCAAGCCTTACAACCGGAGCCACCTCACCGCTGTTTGATGTAAAGCAGGGAAGCGGAAACGGCAAGGATGACAACAAAGAGGGTGTTCATTACGGTAATTTCTACGGCACTCATCTTATAGGTCCTGTGCTGATAAGAAACCCTCAGCTGTGCGAATACTTTGCGGATATGCTTATAAAGAAACAGTAAGCTGAGATATGCTTTTACAGCCGTGCAATGTGCGTATTAAGTGAAAAAGGGTGATTGATATTACAATTCAGCCGGGAACGACGTATAATGTGAATTATGTGGCAGTAATATGCGAAAGAACGGTGGAGTCACCTTGACTAATTCTAATAAATCTGAGTATATCACAATAATAAGCAAGCGGCAGAAAGTAGTGATTTCCGTCAGCTCTATACTATACATAATAATGGAAGGCAAATCAGCCGAGATACACCTGTCGGACGGAAAGATATATAGTACAAGAATGACCTTTGCGGCTCTTGAAGAAATGCTGGGTGACGGCTTTATCAAGGCACACAGAGGATGTATAGTATCGGCTATGGCTATTCACGAAATATCCGATATGATAGACCTTGTAAACGGCGAAAAGCTCGAATACGCACGCCGCAGGAAGAATAACATAATCGAAAGCCTGCAGACGAGCAGAAAGTGGATAATAAAAGGCTTTGATCATGACGGTGTGCCGGATACCGAAGAGCAGTATCACGACTATTACCGCTCTTTTGATGAGATGCCGTTTGCGTTTACCGATATTGAGATGGTGTTCAACGAGGAGTGTAAAGCGGTTGACTGGATATTCCGCTATGCAAATGAAGCACTTGCAAGGCTGGAAAAGCTCCCGCTCGAAAAGCTGATCGGACAATCTTTCGGTACGCTGTTCAGCAATATGGACGCTAAGTGGCTGAAAGGATATGAGCGTTCAACGCTTTACGGCGAAACGCTTGAGCTTATGGACTACAGCCCCGAGATAGATACGCATCTTAAGGTAATATGCTTTCCGACGTTCAAGGGACACTGCGGATGTATCTTGTTTGATGTTGATAAGATATGGTTTGTACAGCACAGCGAGGATTCTGCAAAGACATTGGCGAGATATTACGCAAAGTTACCGAATAGCAAGTAAAGTAAATAATAAACTAAGACCCCGCTCAAATGAGTGGGGTCAGCTTTATGTTGGTTTTATCTGTCTTTTTTGAGCATTGATACGCCGATAGCAACTGTTGCTATGCCGGAAATGATGTATCCGATGACAAGATCTCTGATAAAAGAACCTGTCATTGAGTCAAGACCTTCAAGCCCTGCATAAAGGTCAACCTCTTTCATAAGGTCAAAAAGTCCGAAGAACACGCCGAAGAAGCCTTCGTAACCAAGCAGGGAAAGGGCTTCTTCCATTCCCGGTTCGCTGACTATCTGCCATGCGTAGATGAACATATTGCTTACAAAAACCATTATTAACACTATTACAATACTGATTATAAGTCCCAGTGTATCAAACCTCTTGCCGAACAGGTGATAACCGAATATTGTCGAGAATGCCATTGCAATGCCGCCGAGATATGAAATATATCCGAGCTTACCTATAAGTATCCATACCGCACAGCCTATAAGTGAGAAGATGATAGCGCCGAGTATTCCCATAACGGGATTTGCAGGCTGTGATATAGCGGTTGGTCTTCCTGCAACGAAGCGTCCGTCATTGCCGAAGCTGTTCATCGGCCGTTGAACAAATCCTCCGTTATTCATAGGCTGCTGAACAAAGCCGCCGTTATTATTCATCGGTGAATATGCGGGCTGCGAAAAGCCACCATTGATAGGAGGGAGATTGCCGTTTGTCGGGGGCTTTAGCTCTGCAAGTGACTGAGCGGTTGAATATCCCGTGCTTTCGGGTGCTGTTGCAGGGTCGACAGAGTCCATTGAGTTGTTGCTCGTCGCAGGGGGAAGAACCGTTGTCGGCGTAACTACAGCCTGATCATCGGCAGTCGGCTGAGCCACAGGAACGGGTATTCCGTAAAGCCCTACGGCGCTGTTTGCTGTTTGCTGTGCCTGATTTACAGCAGGCTGCTGCATAGGCTGCTGCACAGGCTGAGAATCGACAGGCTTTGCACTCTGCGTCACAGCCGCTTTTTCTGCGGCGTCTTCTTCGTTTTGAACGCACATTTTACAAAGCTGTTTAACATTGCCGTCAGACGCCTTTGCAAAGCTAAGACCGATCGAAGAATTGCAATTAGCACAGGCGTTGCTGTAGTAGTTTGCAGAATAATACTTTACCATATCGGTAATGAAACGCTTTATGTCAAGCACTGCCTGAGCGTCATCGTTTCCTGTGAAAAGTACAGCCGATATATTCGGCTCGCCTGCCTTGTATGCCTTTACAAAGCTGTTCTCGGGCTTTGACATATATTCCTTGAAAAAGTCATCGGCAGTTTTTGTTGTGAGGGCGCTTTTTCTTGCCCACGAGTTGAAAATAATACAGTTTTTATCATTGAGTGCCAGAAGTGTAAACCCGTAGCCTACATAAGTACCGCAGGCGTGGTTGTCTGCGTCAAGGGTCAGCGCCAGTTCGGGTTTTAAACGTAATAGTACGTCGCTTACCATTATATTTCCTCCAAAATTGCTTTAGTGTGATTATAAGGTGAAACCTTACTAACTAATTTTACTATAATTTAGCTTTCTTGTCAATAGAAAATGCACAGCGGACAAGCAAAAAAACGATAATAAAAATGCTCCCGTATAACAGGGAGCAATCTTTATTGCAGCTTTAGCTATAATCAGTTAGCACGCTCAACCTTACCTGAACGAAGGCAACGAGAGCAAGCGTGTACTCTGCAAGGAGTACCGTTTACGATAGCCTTAACCTTCTGAACGTTGGGCTTAAAAGCTCTGTTTGTACGTCTGTGTGAGTGAGAAACCTTGATGCCGAAAGAAACGCCCTTTCCGCAGATATCACATTTTGCCATGGGGTTTGCCCCTCCTTCAATACTTGCTTTTATCTTGCGGCGGATAACGAGTCCGCCATTCACTATTTAACATATAGCGATACAACATTAATATTTTAACAGAAACCACAGCAAATTGCAAGTGTTTTTTTATAATTTCTCGAAAAAATTTTACTTATCAACAACTTGTACAATTATATCTGATGTTTTCTGTGGCTTTTGTGCAATCAGAACACAAAAGTATATACGCTGTCGGGCAGTGTTTCAAAGGAAACTATGCCGTCATTTGATAACATAGGTACTGATTTTCCGTCGCAGAGGATAGCCTCACAGCTTGACTTGATGCGGCAGACACCGCCTACGGTCGACTTTATTGTTACCGCTGTGGGATTGAAGTTTTCCCACTTTGCATCGATTACAAATCCGTGCCTTGCACAAAGTCCCGTGAACGCACCGTTTCTCCATGCGTCAGGTGCCGCAGGAAGAAGCTCTATATAACCCTCGTGGCTCTGTATCAGCATTTCCGCAATTCCTGCGCTTCCGCCGAAGTTTCCGTCAAGCTGGAACGGAGGATGGAAATCAAACAGATTGTCAAACGTACAGCCTCTCAGCAATCCCTGTAAGATAGAGTAGGCACGGTTGCCGTCCTTTACTCTTGCCCAGAGGTTGAGTTTATATGCTCTTGCCCAGCCTGTAGATTCATCGCCCCTGTCGTTGAGCGTGTTTATTGCCGCAGTCATAAGCTCGGGTGTATTAGAGTTTATCGCCTTGCCGGGATAAAGACCGAGCAGGTGCGAGATGTGACGGTGATTCTTCTGCGTCTTGCTGTGGTCGAAGTTATCATCGTCCTCCTCAAACCATTCCTTGAGAAGTCCTGTTTTCTTGCTTACGCTGTAAGGCTTGAGCTGAACTACCTGATTCTTCACGATATTACGCAGTTCTTCGTCAGTACCGAGTGCCTCACTCGCCGTAATAAAGTCGTTATAAAGCTGTTCTATAAGGCTCTGCTCATAGGTATTACCTATTGTCACAGGTCCGTGTTCGGGTGAGTATGTCGGTGATGAAACAAGACGCTTCTGCTTATCGTCATATATAAGCCACTGCGTATAGAAACGAACGCTTTCACGCATTATCGGATAGATATGCTCCGCAAAATATTCCTTGTCGCCTGTAAATTCAAAATACTCGTAGATATTCTGCATAAGCCATGCGACAGCCGCTGTAGACCAGCCCCAGTAGAAATCCCAGCCGGGAGCTGTCCAGCCGAACGGAGTGCTTTGCGTATGAGCGCACCAGCCGTTTTCGGGATGTTCTTCGTCCGACTTTATACCGTAATATGCTTCGGCGGACTTTCTGCCGGACGGACGCATACTGTCAAGAAAATCAACCAGAGGAGGAACAGTTTCACTGAGATTTGTATTATATGCTCCCCAGTAGTTCATCTGAAGGTTAACGTTTATATGATAGTCACAGCACCACGGAGGACAGTTGCTCTCGTTCCATACGCCCTGAAGGTTTGCAGGGAGCGAGCCTGCTCTTGACGAACTTATAAGCATATATCTGCCGAACTGGAAGTACAGCGTTTCAAGACGGTTCGCAATGCTCCGTGAGCCGTTTTCCTTATACTCGCTTATCAGCTTGTCGCAGGGGATAATATCGTCCGTGTCCTCGTTTATTTTCAGTGTAACTCTGTCAAAAAGTGCCTTGTAGTCTGCGAGGTGTTCCTCGTAAAGTGCGTCAAATCCCTTGCTTACGGCGTTTTCGATACGCTGATTTACTGTGGCTGAAGGGTTTACGCCTGTTCTGAACGTCGGATATTTATTTGAATAGTCGGTTGACGCTGTGAGATAGATATAAACCTCGTCTGCGTGTTCGACCATTATGCTGTCTTTTGCGTCAATAAGCTCTCCGCCCTTGTTTACCACCTTGAAAACGGTGCAGTAGCGAAGCCCGTTATCCCATAACGCACCCTCATATGTGAGCGTATCGCCGTTTGCTGTAACGCTTCCGCACTGGAGATTGTCAAGCGACAGCTTTACGCATATCCTGCGAGGTTTGTCAGAGCTTAGCTTAAGGCATATAACATTTGAAGGGTAATTTGCAAAAGCCTCTCTCTTATGAACTGCACCCTGATATGTAAACTGTGTTGTGAATATAGAATTGTCAAGGTCGAGCGTTCTTGTATAATCGGTCGCCTGAGTTTCGTCTATATTGGAGAAGGTGAGCATCATATCACATAAAAGCTGATAAGCACCGAATCCGTCCGTTGCGCCTGTCAGATGGGGGAGAAGCGCAACCGCCTCGTCATACTTTCCGTCATAGAGAAGCTGCTGTACCTGCTTCACATACTCATAGCTGCCGTCTATAATACCGCTGTTGTAATCCGGACGGCTTTCCGAAGGACCGCCTGCCCACAGCGTTTTTTCATTCAGCACTATTTTTTCCTTTGAAATGCCGCCGAAGAAACTTGCTCCCATGTAGCCGTTTCCGATAGGCTGACATTGCTGCTCCCACTTGTCGAATTCACCGGGAGCTGTAAACAGTATTTTGTTTTGCATAAGATTTCTACCTTTCTACAAGCGTTTTTAACGCTTAAAACCGCATAGGCAGAAGCCATGCGGTTTATAATACCACTATTATACCTTAACCTGACGCAAATGTCAACAACACATTGCCGATCGGTGTGAGTTAATCGAGTAAATATCTTGTTTCAAGCATTTTTGTGAGAAGCCCGAAATAATCCATTCCTGCAGCCTCAGCCGCCATAAGCGTAAGGCTGTTAAGGTCCGGTCGGTGCGGACGTGAAGCGCCCGTAAGATTAGGCTTCGGATTAAAATCGAACATCTTGAAATTTCCGTTTTTATCAGCCCTGCAATCAATACGGACAACAGCTTTCAGTCCGAGCAGCCATACCGCAAGCTCACAGCTTTTTCTGAGTGCGGTAAGCTGTGGTGTATCTTCGATAACACGACTGTTTTTTACTACCGGAACATCTCCGTTATACGGCGCTATGCCGTTTTTCTGATCAAACCGTTCTATAAACGGCAGGGAAGTGCCGTTGGGGAAAACGGTAAGAGTGACCTCCGTACCGCCGAGATATTCCTCCGCCATCATAGTGTCGCCGTATCTGCCTGAAGCAAAGGCGGTATCACGGGCTTTGATAAATTCTTCGGGGGTATCGCACTTTACAACACCCTGACTTCCTCTGCCCCTTATCGGCTTTAGTACACAAGGATATTCCCCGTTGTAGACAGTATCGGCAGTGACAAGAAAGTCCGTTACGGCAGGCAGTTCATTTTGCAAAAGCAGAGTGTTAGTGCTGAATTTGTCGTCGTACATTTCAACGTCTTTTGTTCTGTGTCCGACAACATATATTCCGCTGAAATCATCTATCGGATGTCCGTTATAAAGTACGGTGTTGAGCCACAGCGTGTCCGCCCCCTTGTCGATCGCCTGCTGTATTCCCTCGTGGGTATCGGGAAAGCACCAGTCTGTGTCTTTATGTACATCGGGATTTTCTGCAGGTGTTATAACGTCAGTACCGCCGTTTTTCAGGCAGTATGCCATATCGGCACAGCCGTCACTGTATCCGCCGGGCTTCATCGGCTTTTTGATGCCGTTTATTACCGGCGGTTCTTTTGCCTGATATATAAAAGCTACTTTCATGCGTTTATCCTTTCCTGAAAAAATTATCCCACTCGTGACGTGGGATAACTGTATTTCTACCGAATAAGTCTGTGTACCTTTCTCCTCAGCCATTTTTCGTAAACGTAGGAAAGCTGGCTCAGACATACGTCATAGCAGACAAATGTAAAGTTTCCGATAAGCCAGAAAGCAAGCACCGCAAACTGTCCGAATCCTGCGAAATCTTCAATAAGCTGTCCCATACCAAGCACGTTCAAAAGCAGTGCGTATATCGCAACAACAGGGACGTTGAAACAAATAAAACGCAGAAGGAATGACAGCACAGCAGGCTTTACTTTGGTGAGCAGGTCACGGATAACGGGATAATATCCGAAGAATCCTGTGAACAGCAGCTTTGACTCTATATCCGGTGTCAGAAGCAGTGCAAGTAAAGCCACAGCCGCATAGCAAAGAAGCGCCCATTTCCTGCTTATTTCACGGTATATTATCCATACGACAAGACCTGCCACCGCAGGCAGTATATATACGCCTATCGGGATAAAGCCTGTGCAGAACATAAGCACGATACATATAGCACTCAGTATTCCGCTCAGTGCAATGGCATAGCTTCTTGTCTTTTTCGTTGAAGGCATATTATACTTTTCTCCTTGCGTGTTCTGCGTAAAGCTCATTGCTCTTTTCTTTACGCTCTCTGCCGTCACGGAGTATATCACGAAGTCTTTCGGTATCATCGTCGCCGATAGCGTCCCTGTACTCGCACAGATTGTCAATGATGGTGTTCAGCTCGAACAGCAGTGCTTCCTTATTACAAAGGAACAGACTGCTCCACATATATTCGTTCAGCTTTGCAACACGGGTAAGATCCATAAAACTGCCTGCCGAGAAACCGTCTGCATTGAATAGCGATGGGCTTTTGACATAAGCGTTTGAAACGACGTGTGCGAGCTGTGAGGTGAAGGCTATGTTTATATCGTGCTGTTTAGGTGTTGCGGTTACGACCTTGCCGAAGCCCATACAGCAAGCAAGCGTTGACAAGAGGTCGATAGCCATTTTAGGTGTGTTTTCCGAGGGTGTGATTATATAGCTTGCACCTTTGAACAGATCGTCTGTCGAATAGTCAAAACCGGAAAACTCACGGCCTGCCATAGGGTGACTTCCGACAAATATAACTCCGAGCGGTTCAAGTACCTTGGTACAGCGTGTAACCACATATTCCTTTACACCGCAGGAGTCTGTGACGATAGAGCCGGGCTTGAATTTGTCCTTGTGCTGTCTTACGAATTCAACGATAGTTTCAGGATAAAGGCAGAGCATAGTCATATCAGCGTCATCAAGTCCGTCCGCTGTTATTATCTCGTCTATTGCGCCGCTGTCGAGAGCCTTTCTGCATACCTCGCCGTCAGCGTCAAGTCCCATTATATGATGAAATGTATTTTTCTTCAGTGCCTTGCAGACAGAGCCGCCTATCAGACCAAGACCTACTATTGCTATTTTCATTTTTGTCCTTCTTTCAGTGCGTTAAACAATTATATCAGGCTGTTGATAAACCTGTAAATTTTTATTAGAAATGGGGTTTGGGGCGTAGCCCCAAGCGGGGTGAGGGCGGCAGCCCCACATTCAGCCCCGGCACGGACGCCGGGCGTGTATGCCCAAAGGCTCTGCACGATGCAGAGCCAACCAAGCATACACAGCCTTTCACGGGGGAAATGTGGGTTCGGCAAGGATGACGAAATAAGGACACACCGAGCTTTGCACGAAGCAAAGCCAACAGAGTGTCCTAAAGGGGATAGGGATTTAGGATAAGCACTTTTTGAAAAAACAGACTTTTTATACAAGCTGCGGTTTATTCTATATTTTATTGCCTTATATAAATACCCTGATCCTCGATATAATCCTCAAGCTCCTGCTTCATATCCCATATAGCCTCCTCTTTGTCGGCAGACTGTCTGTAGTCGCTTTTATCATCAGACTGTACGGAAGTTTCGGGAGCTTTTTTCTTTTCGTCTGTCATATTTATCATATCCTTTCGGCGTGTTTTCTGTTATTTACATTTTATCACGATCTGTAGCACAGTTCAATATGCTTCGGCACAAAACGTCAGTGATAACGGAAGTTGACATATTCTTTTAAATGAGTATAATATTTATGGACGAAGAAAGGAAGTTTAATTTGAGCGTAGATATAAAAGAAAAGAAGAAATCCGGAACGGTCCTTATGACAGAGGGCTCTATCTGGAAGAAGCTGCTTATATTTTCCGTGCCGCTGATACTGGGCAATCTCCTGCAGCAGTTATACAGCACGGTCGACTCTATAATAGTAGGAAACTGCGTGGGCAAGGAGGCTCTGGCGGCGGTAGGCTCAACCGGCTCTATCGTCAGTCTACTGATAGCGTTCAGCCAGGGTGCATCGGTCGGCGCAGGCGTTATTATATCGCAGTACATGGGTGCAAAGCGTAAGGACGATGTGAAAAGAGCGGTACATACGGCTATGGCAATCGCAGTTATAATCGGCCTTGTGCTGACGGTCATGGGTGTATTTATGAGCAGACTGTTCCTCGTATGGATGCAGACGCCGGATAATATTCTTGACGGCGCATCGCTCTATTTGCAGATATACTGCGGCGGATTGCTGTTCAACGTGCTTTATAATATGTGTGCCGGAATATTCAATGCGGCTGGAAATTCAAAAAGACCGCTGTTATATCTCGGAGCGGCATCTGTTGTAAATATTGCACTCGACCTTATACTGATACAAGGCTTCGGTATGGGCGTAGAGGGTGCGGCGATAGCAACCGATGCAAGCCAGCTTGTTTCCTGCGTTATGGCTATAATCTATATGGTGAGGGTAAATGCGGATTATAAGCTGTTTATCCGTCAGATAAAGGTACACAGGGATATGGCGATAAGGATAATAAAGGTAGGTCTGCCTACAGGCATTCAGAATATGGTCATCTCCTTTTCAAACGTGCTTGTACAGGCAAGCGTCAACAGCTTCGGCTCGGATGCGGTAGCAGGCTTCGGCGCATATCTTAAGGTGGACGGGTTCAACATCCTGCCGGTGCTTAGTATAAGTATGGCGGTGACAACCTTTGTCGGTCAGAACTACGGTGCGAATAAGCCCGAACGTGTTAAAAAGGGTATGTGGACAGCACTCGGTATGGGCGTTGTTTATACTGTCATAACAGGCATCCTGCTGCTTGTGTTTGCCGACCCGATTTTAAGGCTTTTCACAAACGATGACGCAGTAGCCGCCTGCGGCGAAACCGCAATGAAATACTTCTGCCCGTTCTACTTCCTGCTTGCAATAATGAATGTGCTTGCAGGGGCTGTAAGAGGCACGGGTAAGAGCATTCCGCCAATGCTGATATTACTGTTCGCAATGTGCATTTTCAGAATATTCTGGATATGGCTCGTAGTGCCGCTTTTCCCGACTATTGACGGTGTTTATCTGCTGTACCCTGTTTCGTGGGTAATAGGTGTTGTGCTTATGGCACTGTATACATGGAAAGGTAAATGGATGCCGAAAATCGAGTAAATATCCGACTTGAAATGAATACGGAATAACGCAGATATGCTTAAAACGGCACTGCGTTATTTTTTGCGAAAATGCACAAAATGCTATTGACGAAAACGATTACATATGCTATGATAGCGATAATGTATATTGCGGTTTGCGTAAAAAGTCAACAACTGCAAGACGGAGGAGAACATGGAGAATAAGTATAAATTCAGGGATAGCTCGCTGTCGTTTGACGAGCGTGTAAAGGACCTTTTATCAAGGCTGACAATCAAGGAAAAGGCAGGACTTATGTCAAGTCATATGGCGGCTGTGCCTCGCCTTGATATTGGCGAGTGGTATGTCGGTGCGGAGGTTGCAAGGGGATATGTTTCGAGAAACCCCGATGAGCCGACGACCGTATTCCCCCAGCCCATCGGGCTTTCCGGAACGTTTGACACGGAGCTTATGGAAAAGGCAGGACTTGCGGCAGGCAAGGAGGCACGGGTGCTGAACAAACGCCATCCAAGCGGCCATCTGATGCTGTGGGGGCCTACCGTTGACCTGTGCAGAAATCCGCTCTGGGGCAGAAACGAGGAGGGCTACGGAGAGGACCCGTTCCTGACCGGAGAAATGTCGGCGGCATACACAAAAGGGCTTGCGAACAGGCACGGGGAGTACCTTCAGGCCATCCCGACGCTGAAGCATTTCTGCGCCAACAATACCGAAAACGAGCGTGGAACAGCCTCGTCCGATGTCGATATGAGGACGCTGAACGAGTATTACTATGCGGCATTTGAACGCCCCATAACCTGCGGCGGAGAATACTCTGTAATGGCGGCATATAACGAGCTTTCGGGGGTCCCGGCGGTTATAAATCCGGATATACAGAAAGTCCTCAAAGACAGATGGGGACTGGGATTCGTGGTAACTGACGGCGGAGATTTCTCGCAGAATGTAACGTTCCACGAATACAGCGAATCCCACGCAGAAACGATAGCCCTTGCGATAAAGAACGGTACGGACGTTATGACCGACTGCGAGGACGTGGTCGAAGCGGCGGTGTTTGAGGCATTGAACAGCGGACTTGTGTCGGAAAAGGATATAGACAAAGCGCTGTATAACAGCCTGCTTGCAAGGTTCAGACTTGGTGAATTTGACGAAAAACATCCATTCTCAGATGTGTGCGAGATGGTGATTGACAACGAGGAGCATAAGTGCCTCAATCGCAGAGCAGCACTGGAACAGATGGTATTACTACGCAATAGCGACATACTGCCGATTTATGATGAATGTAGC
>ENA-UEPJ01002406-UEPJ01002406.1-human-gut-metagenome-genome-assembly--contig:-NODE-2406-length-19293-cov-4.356474_pt1 | contig 19293 bp, 17 predicted proteins | sample MGYA00242890_ERZ507896 | MGnify/ENA primary metagenome ERZ507896 (study PRJEB26167, sample SAMN06115508) | human gut metagenome | host: Homo sapiens | place: China:Qinghai | collected 2015-08-20... | reverse complement strand
ATGACGATGCCCAGCAAAAGAATGTAGCCGCGCCTGCCATGCTGACCGGCTGCGCCGTCGCCTTCGGGCAGCGCATGGGCACAGAGCCAGAGAGGGGCTGCAACAAGGGCTTCCACGATAAGGATGATCCAGCCCACCAGCGCGGAAATCCAGCGGATGAAGGGAATGGCCGGCAGATAATAGGCCAGCGCCAGGCCGTACAGCAGAAGGGGGAGAAAGACGGAAAACAGCGCAAAGGAAATATATTTGTCCAGATTGGGAACGACCTTGCCGACAAGAGGCAGTTCCTTGCCGAGAGCGTGCGTCACGTCCACAACGCCCAGAGCAGAGGCAAGTCCCCAGGCTGTGCCAATCAGGTAGTCTCCCACATTGGAAACCGCCAGAATGGGGTCCTGACTGGAGAGCTTTTCAACCGCAACAGGAAGGATATTCCCGGCAACAAGCTGATTCAGCGTGGAGCGCAGCCAGTTGATAATCTCGTCAAAGGCCCTGCCCTCATCCGTAACGGCGGGAGAGGATGCCGCGCGGGGAATTTCCCGGCGGATGGAATAGGCGGTCTTGATGTAGTTCGCCACCCGTTCTCTGACGGCTTCGTAATCCTGCAAGCCGCGCATTTGCGCATGAAGTTCCGATTCCGTGTATTCATGCGGACTGTAGGTAATGCCGGAATACATGGCTTCCCGAACTTCCTGATTGATCCACGCCACAGACCAGTAGGAAGAACCGGCCATGATCCAGCCGTAGCGGGCAGTCCATTCCTGAAATTCTCCGAGCTTGTTCTGGAGCTGGCCTTGTTGGGCATACCCTTGCAGGTTGGAAAGAATGGCCTCATTAACCTGATCCGCAGCGTCATAGAGGGCACGGGCAGGAATGGCTGACGCTGGCGTGTCAGGATCGGCCAGCTCACGGGCAACAGCCGAAAGAGACGAAATGGCCGCCCCGACGGCATTGACCTTTCCCCGGCACAGGGCGTCGCCTTCATTGACGCAGCTGACGCTGATACTTCCGGCATTGCCATTGAAGGTGAACGTATATTCACCACCGGACTGAAACCAGTTGCCGCTGTACTGCCATGCGCCCCCCGGAGGGACATTCAGACCGCGCCGCTCGCTCATGTAATACTGGAGCGTCAGGGACTCCAAAGCGCCATTGGTAATGGCCGCATAGTGGGAGACATTCTGGGGCGGAGCCTGCACGGACATCTGTCCCCCATGTTCCACAAAGTAGTCTGTTCCCAGTTCCCAGACGTAGTTGCCGAGATTGATGGAAAAACCGATGCAGGCCAGAATGGCAACCTGAAACAGGCTCAATCCCTTGAAAATGGGAGCAAGCGCCCCCATAGCACCCACAAAACGCACAGGCATCCAGAGAGAGCTGTACCGCTTGCCGAAAGGTACGCCCTCATGGGCAGTTCCGGCCACGGCAATGGCCGACACCCAGATGAACAGCGCGGAAATGACAGCCAGAGCCACGAGATTAAAGACGCTGAAAAGTTGCAGCATCAGTTCCGCAGCCTGCGAACCGCCAAGCCCCTGCCCCCAGGCATCCCAGCCCTTCCCCAGAAAGGCATCAAGAATCTGTTTGCTGCCGTCCGTTTCCAGCAGGACTTCCGAAGTAGCGGGAATGTCAGAAGCGGCCATAGGTCACGCCCCCGGCAGGTTTGACATTGTGCTCAAGTGAGCTACAGTCAGTAAAAGAAGGAGAAACGCTATGCCTGCCAATGATTATGTTCGTGCCCGTATCGATCCTACCATTAAGAGGGAAGCCGCCGCCGTGCTGGCGGGGATGGGGCTGACGGTTTCCGATGCCTGCCGCATGATGCTGACCAAGATTGCCAGAGAAAAGTGCCTGCCTTTCGGAGCGGAGATTCCCAATGAGGAAACCCGTCAGGCTCTGGAAGCCGTTGAAAGGCGTGAAGGACTTCATCATGCGAAGGATGCGGCAGACCTTTTCAGGCAACTGGGGATATAAATGCTTATCCCTGTCTACACCACACATTTCAAAAGGGATGTGAAAAGAGTCTCGCAGCGTGGTTACGACATGGACAAGCTGAAACAGGTCATTGATTTGCTTCTTTCTGAAGAAAGACCTATTCCAGCCAATTACAAGGATCATGCCTTGAAGGGACGCTGGAAACCACACAGGGAGCTGCATATAGAACCGGACTGGCTCCTTATCTATTCCATTGATGGGAAAGAATGTTTTTTTGCCAGAACCGGCACTCACGCTGATCTGTTTTCGCTGTAGCAGTCGCATGGCGTTCCTCTACTGCTGTGCGCCGACCATGCGGGCATAAAGGTCTTCCATATCCTTGCCGGTGGTCCCTTCCATACGGGCGAGAAAGTCTAGCGAGGCTATGACGCTCAGTCGATCCAGAAATTCAGTATTCTTGCGCGTCAGCTCCAGTTGCAGGGCCTGCATCATGGCAAGCTCACGCAACAGGCCTGTATCTGTTGATGCGGCAAGCTGCGCAAACCAGTTAGGATTGCCGACGCGCATCTGCGAGAGCAGCTTGAACAGGCCGATTTCTGAAAGTCTGCCGTCCACAAGGCCGGGAGGCGTTCCGCTTCCCCCGGCTTCTGCCCACTGATTTTGCGCCCAGGCGGCCACGTCTTCCGGCAGCGTGGGTGAATGCAGCACAACATGGTGATTGAGGGCTTCGGCTACAGCGGCAAGCCGGTTCTCATGGATTCTGCGGGCGGCCGCGTAGGTCTGTCCCGCTGCCGTATTCTTCTGCGCATCCGTCACCACCGGCAGGGGGCGCGGATTGGCCAGCGTCTTGATACTTTCATGCGCCTGCGCCACCTGCTCCCCGGTCAGCGTGCCCTGCAAGGGAAACAGGGCTTCCAGTGTTTCCTGTTCCGAAGGGTGTTCTTCCGCCAGAACTCGTTGCAGAAACTCCACAGGGCGGACGCCCTGGGTATTGCCGTAGTCATGCTGCTTTTCACGCATGGTCGCCTGAAGTTCCTGTCCGGCCCGTGCGCCAAGCTGTATGCCTGCCCCAAGCGTGCTTGCCCCGCAAAGGCCGGACGGCTGAGCAGCCTTACCGTACATATCCTCGGTTTTCAGACTTTCATCCGCCATGCCCTGCCCCTTGAGGGCTGCCGCATTGCTTTCCTTGAGGGCCACAATCGCCCGGATAATGGTCGCGGACTCACTTTTGATCGTGCCGATGACATTCTGGGCCGCCAGAACAATTTCTGAACGGATGGCCTCAGCTTCGGCAGCCGTATGGGCATTGACAGCCTGTATTGTTTCCATCTTTGCCGCCGTAATCATGCTGTTGATGGAACCACAGCTATAGCCCCCCGCCCATGCCTGGGCAGGAACGAAAATCAGCAGCAGGGCGAAAAGCATCTGTTTCATTGCTCCACCTCGATTTCGTCTACGATTTCAAGGATCACATTAACGATTTTCTCATCTGCTTCCGTCTGATCTCCGACCAGACGACGACGGCGCTCCACTTCTGCCTTGGCGGAACCTCCGGGAAAGCGGCGCGCCAGTCTGCGCAGGGCTTCCGAAGGCCCAAGCCGACGATAGAGATGATTGCGAATGGTCACGTCTTCCGTCGTTGTGGAGAAGGCCCAGAGAGACTGCGGGCCAATGGTCAGGCTGAGGACGAGCTGGGACATGCCCGCGCCTGTTCTGAACAGCGCGACAAGATTGGAGCCTGCTCTGTCTGGTTTTCCCAGACGGGAAAGCGCATGGCGGCAGCTTCCATTCAGGCCGAACCGCCGGGAAAGATTATCGATGCTCTTTTCCGTGCCGGAGCCGAGAATGACGACGGTTGTTGCCAGTTCGTCGGTAATGATGGGAGGGATATCGTCAACGGATTGCGTATACAGGCCGATGGACAGATTCCATTTGCGGCTTTCGCGGGCCATTGTGGTCATATCCGCCTGGAGCTGGCCAGAAACAGAGGTGTTTCCGGTCACACGGTGCGCTTCATCATAGCAAAGCCGCTTGGGGTCTTCCCGGATCGCCTCAATACGCATGGCATGGTAGGCTCGATAGCGTTCGGGCATCAGCTGCACATCGCTGGGCATGAGGAAGAAGCGTCCGCCCAGAATATGTCTGGCCAGCATGTACATGACTGCCGACTGCCTGTCTGCGGCCGCCCCTCCGCGAGGAGCCACTTCATCAAGATCGAGGCTGACTATCTGGGCATCGCCAATATCGAACTGTGTCGGTTCCTTGAGCAGCGGATAAGCCTCAATGGCATCCGACAGAGCACGCCAGACGCCGAGAATGACAGGTGGCTCATAGGTGTTCTGAATCCCTGTATTCTGGCGAAGCTGCGTCAGAACATCCGCAAGCAGGGGGACTGCATAGCGCTGCGCCAGCAGAGCCTGATGCGGATAGCCCAGATCAAACAGGGCATCCACCACTTCCCACCAGCTTGTCGAAGCATCCAGAGGAACAGCGGCCTTGAGAAGCAGCTCATGAATTTCAGGCAGAGTATTCGCCTGATAGAGCCGGGGATGTCGTTTGTCCGAAAGTTCGTCATAGGCAAGGCTGACGGCTCTGCCGATAATGCCGGGCACGCTGTCGGCAGGCGCTGACGCTTCCAGCGGCGTTGCCAGCAGACTGAGGAAATTCGTCAGAAATGCCTTGTGCGACGGCAGGGGCATGCGATTACCGAGCGGCAAATCAAAGGGATTGACGGCATAATCGGGCGTCATCCTGAGACGGTGATATGCCGCAAGATGCTTTTGCCCTTCGGGAAGATTCTCTTGCAGCAAGGTGATCAGGCCGGAACTGGACGGCCCCACGTCCACAATGGACAGCCACGGAAGACGGGAAAGCCCGGCCTGCGTCACAAAGGCAAAGTTCATGGCATTGAGGAATACCGACTTGCCCCCGCCCATCGGGGCAACGCCAATATCTATCCATGCGGCCTGCTCCGAAGAATTGGCCGCAAAGGGAATGATCTTGCCGTCTCCGGTACGGAACAGCAGACTGCCTTCCCTCCAGGGAGAGGCGGGACGCAACGGCGTCATGCCGATGGCATCCTGCAAGGGGGCGGCTGTTACCGGAGCCGGAGACGCGGGCATCATGCCGGGAAGCGTCGCCGTCACACCAAGAAGCGGATCGCCAAGAGCTTCGGCCACATCCGTTGTGCCCCAGCCCTGAACAGTCTTTGCCAGTTCCGCAACGCGGCGTCTGAGCAAAAGAAATGCCTCCTGTTCCGGCAGCTCCCGCACGCTGGCCCAGGTGCAGAGGCAGATGCGGAACTTCACGCAGCACATGCCTTCAAGGTTCAGCGCTCTCAGCACATCCACAGCCTTGTTGAAGCGCTTGTTATCCGAGGAGGTAAAAGCAAGGAGCGTGGAAAGCAGAGGTCGCAGCCCCATACGCAAACCTCCGTCCTCGATAAGAAAGGAGATGCGGTACGGCAGACGCTCATCCCGCCTGGCAAGAATGCGGAACAACTCCTGAAAGGGCTTCGGGGTCTGCGGCATGAGGGTCATGATCAGCGGCCCGTAAATCCTGTCTCCGATGCGGATGGCGTTCCGGGAGAGCAGCTGCCCTTCTTCCGGCCAGAGCTGCGTCCTGAAATCCGGGTACAGCATGTTGTGACGCTCATCCCCTGCCTCCGGGTCCGGCAGACGAAGAGGCAGCGGATCGCCGGGAATGAGGGCTTTCCAGTTCCGGCTTGTCAGCTCCGGGGCGATGCACGTTCTGATGTCCCGCAAGGCCGCATGGGCCGACAGCGGCCATGCCAGCAAATCCGTCTGCCGGAAAGCATCCAGAACGCCCGTCAGAAAGCCGTTGTGCGCATCATGCAGCGCGGAGACGGCACAGGAAACCTGCTGACATCCCGGAATGGCCGGAGTCTTCAACATGGCGGCAGCCCGCTCTTTCAGTGCCATTTTCCGCAGCGTATCGGAAAGCACAGAAGGCCGTGTCCACAGAACCAGCCAGCATGTTTCCAGAGCGCAATATCTTTTCAGGGCATTTCCCCAGTCATCCAGAAGACTGCCGACATGCAGGCCAAGATTTTGCGCGGTAAGCCGTGACGGCCGCAGGAGTTCCGCAATCCGCTCCCCGCTTCCCTCCGGGTCATACTCAAAAAGCACCTGAATAAGATGGCCCGGTCTGGAAAGGCTGGATTGCAGCTTTTCCGTCAGAGAGGAAACAATGGAACCAAACTCTTCGACGCCAATCTGTTTGAGCGACCCCTCAAGGCGCAGCAGGCTGATCAGGCTGCCGTCATCGGCTACCAGTACGCCGTCATCCACCGTTTCCAGCCGGCAGTAGCTGTGTACCGGCCCGGCAAAGACTTCCGACAGGGCACGAATGCCACAGTCCACTCCATGAACCAAACGATCAAGCATTACGACTCCCTCTTCAGAACGATCTGCTGGATAACGACGCCGCGCGGCGTTATGGCCGTGGAAGCCCGGCGCACAAGAACAGTGGCAAGAAGGCGTTGCGTACTTTCAACGCCCTGGCTGGATTCGTAGGAAACAGTAAGAGGGAATTCGATACGCCATGTGGCCGTATCTCCTACCAGACCGGAGGCGATAATGACCGGCGCTCGCGTGGCGACAGCGGATGCGGAAAGGCGCTTCTCCCTGATCATCTCCAGAATGCCGGAAGTTTTCAGAGACGCGAGAAAGGACTTGTAGGCATCCTCATCGAAATGGCTCCGCAGGGCTTCCAGCTTCTTGCGCCATTCCAGAAAGTCCAGAGACATGGCCCCCGCAATGGTATCCGTTGTCCATGAAAGGAGGCCCTGCTGCGTCAGCAGGGGCTGATTCAGCGGAATCATGGGAGCAAGCCGCAAATCGGGAGTAGCCGCGAAATAACGCGGCGTCGGGCGATGCAGAAGGAGCAGCGCAATGACTCCCAGACTGACGGCCAGCGCAACGGATAAACCCAGTGCCAGCTTCATGGCGCGATAAAACTGCGCTCTGTACCAGCTCAGACCTCCAATGACGCCTGTTGCGTCATGGACAGAAAAAGAGGCATGAGCATCCGATTCGCTCATGGTCTGCGCCGGGGGCCTGGATTGATGTTTCTGTATCCATGTGAAGATGCTCATGCCTCATCTCCTTTTATGGGGTTACAGGCCGAGTTCTCCCAGGCCGGAAGTCTGATCGGAACCGAAAAGGGTAGCCGAGCCGGAACCGAGCGTCTCTCCCAAGCCGAGGATGATCGCGCCGATCAGCAGCTTGATGATGCCGCTGGTATAGGTGGACTGCCCCTGCTGACGTGTGGCCTTGTACATGTCCACGCAGCCCCAGACCCCCATAGCAAGACCGGTTGCGAATCCGGCAAGGGATATGCCCTTGGCAACACCCTTGGAGTTTTCAGCCACATTCTGCCCGATTTCTCCGAGCGGAACGGCAGCCTGAACAAGTTCGGGCGCAAGCAGCCAGACAGCGGCGATGCCGAGCCCTGCGGCTGTCCAGCGGCATGACGAAATGAGTCCGGGATTCCCTACAACGCTCTTCATGACTTCCTCCGAATGTCAGCCAAGGATTCTGGCGACATATGTTTGGACATCACCGCCTATCGTAGCTCCAAGGCCACGCAGGAAGGTGACGAGGTTGACGGCGAGAATGCCACCAAACAGGTGCACGATTCCCCTGCTGAAATTCATGGCCTGATTGGGCGTATCGCGCATAAGACACAGCCCGCGCGCAATACCAATGACGCCGACCGTAGCAATGGCGTAGACGGCAAACTGGATGTAGACAGAACCGGGAGAGGACGGCGGGCTGTAGCTCAGGCTCTGTTCCGAGGACTGATTGAAGACAGTCATGGCCAGTGAATCCATGAGCGCCGGCAAGTTGAGCAGCAAAACAGCGCAAACGAACGTCCAGACAGCCGACGAGCGATTGAAGCGATGTTTGCCGCTTATCGCCAGCACACAGGCTGTCAGGGCAAAGCCCAGTCCCGCCAGGTACGACAGTCGAATGATTACAGGCCACCATTGCTGCAAATGGGGAATGACATTGGCAACATAGTTGTCCATCGCATCACCTGCCCTTGACACTCACGATGAGGATACCAACAGGCGTTCCGCTCTCAAGGCGGACAGTCGGCGGACGATCAAAGCCCCTTTCAAAGATTTTTCCGGCTTTTTCCCCAACCTTCCCGGCAGCTATCCATGCCTGATCGCCCACGCTGTAGGTATTCCAGACCATCTGATCGCTGGTTTCGCCGTTGTAGCCGTAGATCGTACTCTGGGAGCCGCTGTAGCGCTTGGCCGTTCCCAGCCCCTCAAGAAACGCCGATGCAATGAGTCCGCCCCAGCGACTGAAAAAGTGGGTATCAACCGAACTGGCCACCGACGCTTCGGACGTGCCGGGGTCAACCGCATAGGCTTCTATCTGGACGGGATCTCCGTCAGAAGGAATGATTCTGTTGAACGCCAGTACGAGGCGTTCATCATGGCGCTGAAACGTGCCCATGATACGGGCATTGCGGTATTTGCCGGAGGTAATGGTTGCCAGTACGGCAGACGGCACATCGGAATTCACGCTGATGTCGATGATGCCGTACAGCAAATCTCCGGCCCGGATTGCCACCGGAGCAACGGGGGACTTTTCCGGGGTGGCCAGCGTCCGTCCTTCATCGGACACAGAATTTTTCTCTGCTTCCTTTGAAAAATCCCGCTGATAAACGATTTGTCCCTGTCCTGTCGAAGCTGCGGCCAGCCGGGCATCCAGCGTCGCCAAATCTTCCTGCATACGCTTGAGCATGGCGTTATCCGTGCGCGGGGGCTGGACAGGCGCGACGCGCACAGGAGCAACAGGGGGCGTGGCAGGAGGCGTTTCCGCCTTCTTCACGACCACGGGTTTTCTGTCTCCCACAGGCGTCGGGACAAAACTTTCCCCGCTCCTGAGCGCCTCGCTGGCCTGACGCTGATCATGTTCCCGGAGCTTCTGATTGTACTCCTCGGAACCAATCCCCCCGGCCTGCCCGCTGACACGATCCGATTTTGCAGGAGACATGCGGGCTGAGCTGGACGGTTCTTCCGCAGCAAAGAACAGGGAAAAGGCAAGGACAAGGACGGAAAGCCCTATCACTATGCCAAGAGCCAGAACCACGAGGCGTCTTTTCTTTTCCAGACTTGTCATGTCGCTCATGGCACAATCCCTATCTGCCTTCCTTCAGGATGAAGGTTTGCATGGAACCTTCATGCGAGGTCATAATCCGTGCGGTCACGGGCAGCTCATAACATTTCGTTGCCCCGGCTCCATTGACAACGGCAGTCCATGACGGCCCCATCAACGTCTGCGTCGTTCTGGCATAATGTCTGTCGCCATACTTCCAGACCTGTAACGATTCCCGGGGCGGCTCCACACGAAGGCGAACGGCTCCTTCCGGCGGAACCCGATCCAGAAAGGCCAGCATGACGCTGTCTGCCGTGTCCCTGACTTCCCTGATCAACGGCACGGCGGCTCTGGGGCCATGATGGGCTATCTGGAAAAGCACCAGAGCATCCGCCTTGCGTTCCGGGGAACGGACGGAATCAGACTCAAGGCGCACAACAAGCGGCACATCCCGTTTTTCCAGCGTAACCACGAGCGTGGATGTCGCATGTCCCTGCAAAGGCATGACATTCAGAAGATTTCCCTCCGGCAATTCAGGACGCAGTACCTGAAAAAATGTGGGGCCGCCGTTGGTAACGGATGTGATGGGCCACGGCTGGCCTGTCGCATCGTGAAAAACCAGCGAGGTAGCGACATTGGCCGTCGTCAATACCGGCACAGGAACCCGCCCCGGCTCCAGAGATACGCGCACAGAGCGTGTTCTCAGGCTGGGCGGCACTGGCAGCAATGCGCGCTCCCGCTGATCCGAGCGTTCCCGATATTGCTGAATATGCTGCTCATCCAGCGGCATCATCTGGCGCAGACTTTCCTCAAACAGTGCCTGCGCATCCTGTTTGGGGGCTGGAGCAGCTTTCCCGGCTGCAGGCTGCTGATCCTGCTGCGTCGTTATCGGAGCCGCTGGCCGAACAGAAGATTCGGCCTCTTGCGAAGACGACGTTTGAACCGCCGGGGCGATTCCCTCCGACATCATCAGCAGCACCACAGAAAGAACCAGTGCAATAACCCCTTTCACAACAGCTCCTTTCATGCGCACGCGGTTACGGTTGCGAAAGACGCGACACTCTTCTCACAGGGAACAGGCTCTACGCCGTCAGACTGCCTTACAGGCGTTTTGCGCAGGGAGGTCAGATAGCGATCTTCCTGAGCTTGCCTCTTTCTCTCCCGCAGAAAGGCCATGATGTTCCTGCCTGCTGTCTCAGGGACATCCGCAGCCGATGGCGCACAACGCAGCGAATGCAGGTGCATCCAGATGCCGAAAGCCATTGCTTCATTGTCGGGAGCATCGAATTTCGCGGCAAAGGCCCGGAACAAAGGGCGGAGTCTTTCTTTCTCCCGGCATTGCCGCGACAGCTCCAGTTGTTCCCGCTCTTCTTTCTGCCGCATGAATTGCCGCACACGGGGATCAGGCGCGGGAACACATGGCGACACGGGCAGAGACGAGTCCAGCCAGCGCTGTCCGCGCAGCCAGTTAGCCATTTGCGGGATAAAGCGGCCCTGTTCCTTCTGCCAGCTCTCCGATGCGCTGGAGCGGGCAATGGCTGACAGCAGCTCCTGCAACGACGGAAGCTGCCCGCTGCGCAGAAGTTTGAACCATGCCATCCGGGCAAAGCCCTTGGCTTCCTTTCGGGGATAGCTCTCCCAGGCTGTTTCAAAATCCAGCTCAGCAGAACCCACGCCCCCCGCCGAAGGCGCAGAAGATGACAGAGCGTCTTTTCTTTCCGGCTTCATGGGGGGAAGGGGGGTATTTTTTTCTTCTTGTTGTTTGCTAAGATTATTTATGTGGCCAGATTCTGGCTGCCCGGAGTCATATTTTGGCTGATCTCCGGCAGGAGCTGCCCTCTTGCGCAACGCTTCCGGCTGAAGAATGTAGTAGACCGAGGAACGGTAGTTTTCATGGCGAACCTCAATCAGCCTTTCCCGTACCAGCTCCGCGAGGTAGTTCTTGATGCTGCTGACGCTGCACGCGAGCCTTGTAGCCAGCGTCTTTTGCGAGGGCCAGCAGTGATCCTTGTCCGAAGCGTAATTGCACAGCAGCGCGTACATGACCTTTGCTCCTAATGAGAGGGGCATCTCCAGGATGAATTGCGGTAAAATAGGGCCAAAAATATTTCCTTTGGGGGCGAACGTCTTCATGCTTGCGTCTCCCAGTCCCCAAAAGACGACAGAGCAGACTCACATCTTGACAATATGAGGCCTTTCGGCTAACGTCCTTTCAATCGTTCGTTTGAAAAGCGTTACTGCTTTGGAAGCCGTTGAGTTGCCGCTCAACGGCTTTCTTTTTTGGGGGCTTTGTCTGCCTCAAACTTGTTGAGGTTGCTCAAGAGCGGCTGGCTCATCAGGCCGTGACCACCACGTCACGACGACATTCCGCCCGGCTCTGGCGAAAGACGGCACAAAAGTGCCTCTCAGAGCATGGGAATGTTTCGCTGCCTTTTCCGCGTTACGGGCGCAAAAAAGCCCCTACCTGCCAAAGACAGGGGGGCTGACGACAAAGGCTGCGAAGGCCGGAGAGCGCAGAAAAGCCTGCCGCGCATTGCTGGCGACATCGCTTTTCCGAGACGCAATAAGGGGAACAGACTCAAATGCGGAGCGGGCAGAACCTTGCCCGGAAACGAGCCTGAAGGAAGGGTTACAAAAAAGGGTTACAATCGCATATGCTTTCGGGTGCATTTATATGCCCTCATATGCAGTTGTAACTTGCTGAAATCTAAGACGGGCAGGCGCATGACGGCGTCCTTTCACGCCGTCGACAGGGGTTCAAATCCCCTTGGGGACGCCAAAATAAGGTACGATAAAGGATATCAATGTGCAAAACACATTGGTATCCTTTCTTTTTTTGTGTCAACAAGGTTTCCCGTCGTCCACGTTTGTCCGGTTGCATCCAATTCTTGCAGGGGTATATCCGAGGGTAGATCCATGCTATGCAAAAGCATGATACCCTCACGGATAACAAGGCTGTATTGCTGTATTTTTTGTCCTGAGAGGTATCGAAACATCCAGCATAAGCCAGGGAGTACCCCATGCCTCTTACCGACGTTCGTATCCGCAGTTTGAAGCCCGCAGACAAGCCGCACAAATATTCCGACGGCGGCGGTCTTTTCCTCTTCATTCCTCCCAGCGGCAGCAAGCTCTGGCGCATGGCCTACCGCTTTGAGGGCAAAAGCAGGCTCCTCAGCTTCGGGGCCTATCCTGCCGTATCTCTCAAGGATGCCAGAGAGCGCCGCGATGAAGCCCGACGCCTTCTGGCGAAGGGTATCGATCCTTCCGCACACAAGCGACAGCAGCAGGAAGCCCGAAGAATTGCCGAACGGGACAGTTTTCAGAATATTGCCCGCGAATGGCACGCCACACGCATGGCGGCATTCTCTGCAAAGCATCAGGGAACGGTCATGTACCGTCTTCGCAACTACATTTTCCCGTTTATCGGCACGACGCCCATCGCCCGGCTGGAAGTGCAGGATATCATGGCCGTGCTCAGGCCGCTGGAAATGAAACGCTGTTATGAAACATCCCGGCGCGTCCTGCAAATCATCAATCAGGTTTTCCGCTATGCCATCATTACCGGGCGGGCGCGGCACAACATCGCCGCCGATCTTCGGGGAGCCCTGCGCCCTCGCCGGGTAACGCATCGTGCCGCTGTGCTGACGCCGGAAAAGGTCGCTCAGCTGCTCCGGGACATAGATGCCTATGACGGCTATTTCCCGCTGGTCTGCGCCTTGAAGCTGGCCCCGCTGGTCTTTACCCGCCCCACGGAATTACGGGCCGCGCAGTGGGACGAGTTTGATCTTGAGGCTGCGGAATGGCGCATTCCGGCCGAGCGCATGAAAATGCGACGTTCGCATATTGTGCCGCTGTCTGCACAATCTGTGGCCATTCTGCGAGAATTGCAGCCCTGGACCGGCACGGGCAGGTATTTGTTTCCTTCCGTGCGCACGGAAGCGCGCCCCCTGTCTGACGCCACCATGCTCAATGCCCTGCGCCGCATGGGCTATCAAAAAGACGAAATGAGCGTCCACGGCTTTCGCTCCATCGCATCGACGCTGCTCAACGAACTGGGCTACAATCGGGACTGGATTGAGCGTCAGCTTGCACATGGCGAACGAAATGAGGTCCGTGCGGCATACAATTATGCGGAGTACCTGCCGGAGCGCCGAAAGATGATGCAGGAGTGGGCCGACTATCTCGACAGACTCCGCACGGGCAAATCCGAGCAGGCTTAACAGCCGCAGAAAAGAACGCTCTCTGATAAAACTACCTGAGGGGGGACGGCGTCCAAACATGCACAGAGAGCTTTTTTCCCGAAACAGGGCAAAATAATCCGTTGCTAATACACTATAATTGCACAGTTTTTACGATCAGCCAAAAATAAATGCCGTTCGTAAAGACTGTGCTTTTTTTGTAACCTTTTGGCCGCTGACATCCCCCTCTGTACTTACTCTGCTATATTGTGATATTTTAACGTGTTACAAAATTTACTTTTCTTCTTCAAAGAAAAATACATACCATTATTGTACACTCAGAAATGCTGCTGAATGCCGCTGTATGTATCGTGGTTACAAAATATCTGCCCTGCACATGATATTTCTTTTATGCTATATGCTCTGTAATCCTCTTCTTTATACGGAGTTGTTACTATGGCGACAAATATTCCCTCTACTGGATTTCTTCGTCTCCCTCAGGTGCTTGCCCTTGTCCCCATCAGTAAAAGCGCCTGGTGGCAGGGCTGCCGTACCGGGCGCTATCCCAAGCCTGTAAAGCTCGGCCCTCGTACCACTGTCTGGCGGGCGGAAGACATCAGAGCGTTCATAGAAAACGCGGGACGGGAGCAGGAAGAGCATGAGTAGCCTTCTGGAGACCTTCCGGGAAATTCTCGCGCAGCATGACCTTCTGCCGGAAGACATTCTTGCTGACGGGAATCTGTATCGCTGTCCGACACGGAACAAACCGTACAAACACAACGGCGCATATATTGCCCATCAGGACAGGCCCGCGACTCTCTGGTGGTGTAACTGGGAGACAGGCGATCAGGGGACGTTCCACGCGGAAGGCGAACGGGCACTTTCTCCTGTTGAGCTGTCGGCATGGCACAGGCGGCAGCAGGACATGCGGAAACAGCGTGACGAAGAATGCGCCAGGCGCCATGCAGAGGCGGCGCAGCAGGCACTCAAGCGTTTACAGGCATCCTTTCCCTGTTCAGAGCGGCACGCCTACCTGAGCCGCAAAGGTATTCCCGCGCTTGCGGATATGCGTCAGGACAGAAATGGGATGCTTCTCATTCCGGTCAGGGACAGTTCCGGCAGGGTGCAGAGTCTGCAATATATCGCACCGGACGGCACAAAGCGCTTTCTTACGGGCGGCAAGGTTCAGGGCGGGCAATTCGTTATTCCCGGCAATGCTGAAAAACCGCTGGCACTTTGTGAGGGCTACGCCACCGGGGCCAGCATTCACCTTGCCTGTGCATGGACGGTCTATGTGACGTTTTCGGCCGGAAATCTGCCTGTTGTGGCGGCTGCCGTGCGAAAACAGTTCCCGGACGCGCAGATTCTGATCTGCGGCGACAATGACGAAACGGGCCGCGACAAGGGACAGGAGGCCGCGCAGGCTGCACAGGCTCATCTTGTTGTGCCGCACTTTACCACAGGCAGCGGCAAGGACTTCAACGATCTGCATCTGACAGAGGGACTGCAAAGCGTGCGCCGCCAGCTGGAAAGCGCTCTGCCGGACAAGCCTCCGTCGCTGGTATCGCTGGATATGGGCGAGTTTCTTTCCATGTCCATACCTGAACGGGGGTATCTTTTATCCCCCATTCTTCCGGTTCAAGGGATAGGCATTCTGTACGCGCCTCGCGGCATCGGCAAGACGTTTGCCGCCTTGAGCGTGGCCGTTGCCGTGGCTTCCGGCGGCGCGGTGTTCAACTGGTGCGCGCCCATGCCCAAACGAACGCTGTATGTGGACGGAGAAATGCCCGCCACAGCCATGCAACATCGCCTTGCCGCGCTTGTCAGCGGCATGTCCGTCCCGCCGCATACGCTGAAAAATATGGCGCTTATCACACCGGACTTGCAGCCCTGCCCCATGCCGGATCTCTCCACCGCGCAGGGGCAGGTCATGCTGGAACCATTCCTGAAAGGCGTGGATATGGTCGTGCTGGACAATATTGCCACCTTGTGCCGTACCGGTAAGGAAAACGAAGCCCAGTCATGGCAGACCATGCAGGCATGGCTGCTGGAGCTGCGTCGCCGGGGCATGGCTGTCCTGCTTATCCATCATGCCGGAAAATCTGGCGATCAGCGCGGCACCAGCGCCAGAGAAGATATCATGGATACGGTCATCAGTCTGCGCAGGCCCAGAGAGTACAGCATGGCCGAAGGCGCACGCTTTGAAGTCCATCTGACCAAGGCACGGGGGATTGTGGGCGATGACGTCCGCCCCTTTGAGGCCAATTTGATCACCGAAGGCAACGCGCTGCACTGGCGCATCAGAGAGCTTGAAGATGTGGAGCTGGCCGAGCTGAAACGCCTGCTGGCCGAGGGCTACAGCATCCGCGACTGCGCCGAGGAAATGGGAAAGTCCAAGGCTGCTGTCCAGCGCCTGAAAAAGAAGCTGGAAGGGAAAAATTGACCTGTCTGCGTGCAGGTGTACCGCTGTACCAGTCTGTAAGGGGCGGTACAGCGGTACACCTCCCGAACAAGCGTCCAGATATGTCCGGCAATGTCCGACGAGGTCTTCTCCGGCTGTACCGCGACAACGGCAAAAATGTACCGCTTTGCAGCCGCCTGAAACCTGTGCGGATCAGAGATACAAGGAAGTCCGACCATGTCTTATCTCGTCCTGCATATGGACAAGTTCAAGAAAGAGGCCGTCAGAGGCATTCAGAGTCATAATCGCCGGGAACGCGAGAGCCATTCCAACCCGGATATCGACTATCAGCGCAGCTGCGACAATTACGAATTGCACGACAAGGCCGCGACAAATTACGCGCAGGCCATTCAGCGGCGCATTGACGATTTGCAGCTGAGCAAGGCTGTCAGAAAGGATGCCGTGCATATGTGCGGGCTTATCGTCACCTCTAACAGCGCTTTTTTCAAAAGTCTTTCTCCAGAAGAAATCCGACGCTTCTTTGAGAAAAGCAAGGCCTTTCTCACGGATTTTGTGGGAGCGGAAAATGTCATTTCCGCGATGGTGCACATGGATGAAAAAACGCCGCACATGCACTTTCTTCATGTGCCCGTGACACGGGAAGGACGCCTGAATGCCAACAAGATTTATACGCGGCAAAGTCTGAAAAAATTGCAAAGTGAACTCCCGCTCCATCTGCAACGCTGCGGCTTTACTATTCAGCGCGGCGTGGAACAGAAGCCCGGCGCGGCCAGAAAACATCTGGATACCCGCGAATACAAACAGCAGCAGGAAGAAAACAATCGCCTTGCCCGGGAAGGACTGCTGCTTGTCCGGGATGCGCTCCGCACCATCGGCCGACTGGGACAGCGGGAGGCGGAATTGAAACAGCGCGTTGCCGACTATGAGCGACAGGCCGAGGAGGCGGAGAGTCTGCTGCGGGAGGAAGAACCACTCCCGGAAGCATCCCTTTTCAATTACAGGCGAGTGCTGGAAATGTCGGCACAGACTATCAGCCGACTGCGCACGGCCTTGTCCGCAAAGCATCTCATCGCACGCCAGAAGAATGAGCTGCAACGCGAAGCGGCCTTTCTGAAAAAGCAGCTGGCACAGCTTGAAGCTCTCTGCAAGGCCCGCGAGCAGGAAAATGCGGATATGGAAAGCCGACAGGCACGCATGGGGCAGGAGCTGGAAACCTACCGGGAATTTGTCCGGGAGCCGGAAATCCGGCAACGCCTGACGGCCTTCCTTCAGGAACAGCAGGCAGCGGAACAACAGCGGCAGGCGGAGGAAAGGCAACGCGCAGCGCTTGCCGAGCAGGACAGACAGAGCATCTTGAGGATGCGGTAAGGGGTCTGCCGGGAAATCTTCGCCCCGGCCGAAGATATAGCCCACTATGCTTCACTGACGTGAAGCCAGTGGGCAAGCGTCCCGCTTGACCGGGAAAGGCAAGAGACTCTGGAGGACATCAGCATGAGCGTTACCCCGGATCAGATCAAGATCATCAGGGTGGAAATTTCCCGCCTCAAACCCGCCAGAGTCAGGCTTGATGGAAGTCGTCCTTTGACTGCCAGGGAAGCCATCTTTGCCCTGGCTCCGACACTGGAGCGGAGCGCAGGCGCGGCTTCGACTTGCCGAACTGACGGAGAAGCTGCACGACAGCATAAAGCACTTCTTCCAGTTACTATTTTTTATGCTCCGAAGGAAAATTATCAATATCCGTCAGGCTGAGATCATAGACAGTGCCTGTGGAAAATACTTCGACGCTTCGCAAAAAGTGAGCTATAAGTTCGACGGTCCGGCAGCAATGGTGTTTCAAGTGGCACTCCCAGACAATGACAACATTCCATCCCAGCGCAAGCAGCTCCGCAGTGTTCCTGTGATCACGCTCAACATTTTTTAAAAATTTTTCCTCCCAGAATTTTTTATTCGAGGAGGGAGTCGTCGCATATCTGCACCCGACATGCCGATGCCAGAAGCAGCCATGCACAAAGATGACAGTCCGATATTTCTTTAACACGATATCAGGTGTACCGGGAAGACGCCTGTCGCATAAGCGAAAACGATAGCCTCTCTGAAAGAGCAGAGAACGCAGTTTTTTCTCAGGAGCAGTATCCCGGCTGCGTATCCGTGACATATTTTTATGCCGCTGCTCAGCTGTCAGTACGTCCGTCATCACAGTCTGTCCAGAATATCCGCTACGATTTCAGCAATCTGACTGGCAAGCAGAGGCGGCACTGCATTCCCTATCTGCTGATACTGCTCCGTACGGTTTCCTTCAAAAAAGTAATTGTCTGGAAAGCTCTGGAGCCTCGCAGCCTCGCGGACGGTCAGACTTCTGCACTGCAACGGATCGTAATGGATGAAATAGTGCCCGTCCTTTCGAATATGAGCTGTAACCGTCGAGGAAGGCTCATCCTTGAGCTGAACTCTGAACCTGTCATTAAAGACTGCCGTTCCCGGCTTCCCGGTTATGTTTTTGTGCCTTGGCAGAAGCTCTGCAGGAAAATCCTGTAATTTTGGGCTTTTTCCTGTTACCTCCGCATAAATGGCAGCATAAAAATAGCGCTGCAGATCAGACTGCATATGGCTCCTTGGGGTGTGCTGAGGAGCTTCATGAAGGAACTCATCGCGCATGAGCCGTGCAAATGCGGACGGTTCTTCAGTCTGCCTGTCTCGAAATGAAGATATCTTTTCAAGCTGGCTGACAATTCTGCTGCGAACGCTTTCATGAATACAGCTCATATCAATATCCCGGATGCCTTCTATAGCACGGATCCAGTTTTCAAGGCTGTCTCCGGCACGAGAAATGCGACTCCGCACGACGGGTAGATCTCTGATGGCTTCCCCTGCGGAGACCGTCTGCCGGGATTTGAGCGTTCCGGGTTTTATCCTGATATCAGCACGTATCCCAAGGATGAACAGCCGCCGCCTGGACTGGGGCACGCCATAATCCCTGGCATTAATGACCAGTTCCCGAAAGTCAGAGGAATCCTTCAGCTCTTTCCCGTTGCCTAGAGAATACAGCCGATAACCACAGCTTCCGGCATGACGCAGATCTTCCGTAATGCGTTCCAGAGTGGAACTGCCATCCAGACGCGCCGAAATAAGCCCCGGAACGTTCTCCATGACAAAGACGGATGGAGCAAGCGATTCCAGGATATCAAGATACTGCCGGTACAATGTATGCTTTGGATCGTCGGCAAAGAAAGGATCATCCTTTCTCCTTGACCTGCCCGCAAGGGAGTAGGCCTGACAGGGAGGGCCGCCCACCAGCACCCAGTGAGTCGCATTTCCCAGTCTCTTTTGAAGCGCTGCATTCAGACTGTCACGAGTGCTGCTGTCCATATCCCAGCAGAGAACAGATTTTTCGGCATCTTCTGCTTCCTGCGGATAATGTTCGAACAGTGACGCTCTGTCTATTTCCCCGGATATGTATTTATAATATGCCCCTGGAATTTTTCTTCCGGAGAAGCTGTGAAAAAAATGTCGCAGAACAAGAGTCCTACAAGGAATTGCTTCTTTTTCTACGGAGGCAACTGCAGTAAATTTTATCTGGCGACTGCCGCAGGACAGAAAACCCTCTCCAAGACCTCCTGCTCCGGCA
>ENA-UEPJ01002396-UEPJ01002396.1-human-gut-metagenome-genome-assembly--contig:-NODE-2396-length-19380-cov-9.037352_pt1 | contig 19380 bp, 12 predicted proteins | sample MGYA00242890_ERZ507896 | MGnify/ENA primary metagenome ERZ507896 (study PRJEB26167, sample SAMN06115508) | human gut metagenome | host: Homo sapiens | place: China:Qinghai | collected 2015-08-20... | reverse complement strand
ATATGTTACTGCCAATGTTATCTGCAAGAAACATTACAATTTTTTTTAGGAGAACAGGGTCAGTGATCCTTTTTTGTCCTTTGCGATTTTCTCGTTCCAATATATCTCTCATGATCACAGTAGAGTAAATACCTTCAAGCAATACCAATGCTTTTTCCTGATCCAGTCCAATATCGGCAATGCCGGGCATTCCGCCAAACCGCATATAGGCATCAAACACTTCGCGAAGCTCATAATGTTCCCCTGTTTGATCGAAGACTTGTTTACGAGTGCCGCCTAATGCACTTTTTGTTTCTTTGATTTCAAAATCATAAAAAGCGAGAAATTCAGAGAAAGACAAAGGCAGCATTTTTATTTCTACGCATCTGCCGGACAGGTAGGTCGCATATTCGGAGGAAAGCATATAGGCGTTGGAACCAGTGACATAAATATCACAGTTGAAATCCACCCGAAAAGAATTGATGGCATCTTCCCATTTTGGGACGCGTTGGACCTCATCGAAGAAAAGGTACATTCGTTTATTTGGTATAATATGCTCCCGAACATACTGATAGAAAGAGTCGCTGTTCATGTTTTTAAAAGCGTAGGATTCAAAATTCATTTCGAGAATCTGGTCCTCTGCAATGCCGTTTTCCTTTAGATGTAGGGTCATTAGCTTAAGTAGACTGGATTTGCCACATCTACGGATTCCGGTAACAACTTTTACCGGCTCGGTATCTTGAAATGCTAAAATTTTATTCAAATATAAATCTCTTTTTTTGAGTTCGTGAGTATCAATCATTTGATATACCTCCTTATGACAGGAGTATAGCATAAATTCTTGAAAAAATAAAGTTTATGCACTGAAATGCAAAAACTTTGAAAAATCGACAATTTTTGCAATGGCGCATTACATAGAAAATATTTCAAAATACTGATATAAATGTTAGTGAAATTTAAAAATTGTTGTGATAAAATAAGTTGTTGGTATTTACAGTGATGGTGAGTAAGAATGGCGATAACAACAAACATCACATGCTTTAAATAAAAAATTAGAATACAGGAGACAAAAAATGCAGGACGATTTAAGAGCAGAACTGATCAAACAGTTCCCATCAGAGGTAATAGAGACAAAGGATATGACAGGGAAAGAGTACTATGCCTGTCCGACATGCAAACGCGCAGTTGCAACCGGTACTGAAAAATGTCAGGGATGCGGACAGAAATTAAGCTGGGACAATATCAGGCATGAGAATGAGGCAAAAGGAAGTAAAAAAGCGAAAATTGAGTTTGATGTTCCGGCAGATTTTGCATTAGAGGACTGCAGAAAATGCCCATTGTCCTATATCGGAAGAAATGGGGACGAAAATGTTTACGAGTGTCCACTGCAGATGAGAGGAAGCTGCAGGCTGGAATTATCATAATGAAATATCAGTCAGAAAGGAAGCATACATGGCATCAAAATTCTACGCGGTAAAAAAAGGTAAAATTCCGGGAATCTATAACAGCTGGGATGATTGCAAAAAAATGGTAGACGGTTTTCCGGGCGCCGTATATAAAAGCTTCAAAACACTTGAGGAAGCGGAAGCCTTCGTGGGTGCAGAAGACACCTCCAGAAAGCGGAGCGAAAAAGCAGAAAAACCAGATACAGGGAAGCAGGAACAAAATCCGGCAGTCTACGCCTTTGTCGACGGCTCTTACAACATTGCCACAAAAGTCTACGGCTACGGCGGATTTCTCATTCATAATGGAGAGAAAGAAGTGCTGCAGGGAAGCGGAAAAGATGCGGAGATGGCATCTATGCGCAATGTTTCAGGAGAAATATTAGGAGCGATGGCTGCAGTAGAACGTGCGATCGAGTTGAAACTTCCGGAAGTGACGATTTATTACGATTACATGGGAATCGAGATGTGGGCAGAGGGAGCCTGGAAACGGAACAGGCAGGGCACGATCGCCTACTATGATTATATGCAGTCTGCAAAAAATAAAATCAGGATTAAATTTGTGAAAGTAAAAGGCCATTCCGGTGTGGATGGCAATGAAGAAGCAGACCGCCTTGCAAAGGAAGCGGTCGGAAATACAATTTAGAAACGTTTTCAAACAAATAATTGAAAAAAGTCATTTAAGGTTTGACAGACATAAAATATGAGACTATAATGTGAGAAACTAGAAGAAAATTGACAGATTTTTCAGGTGGAGGGTAGAAGAAAAAACAGATAAAAAGTGAAATAAAACGAGGCAATTAATACATTGTCAGACTGGAAAAATTAATATATCAGAGAAAGAAAAAAAGTATATTAGAATGGAAAGGAAAATACAATTTATGTTGTCACAAAAGAGTACAATGAAAACAAAACTTGAAAATATGTATCTGCAGAAAAGAATCAGTTACGGTTATAGAAAAGTCATTAACATGATGCTGCTGTCAGGAGTGATTTCTATTATTGCAATAGGCATTCTGTTTGCCAATATGATGAATTATGTCAATAATGTCAACGCAGCAGATCAGGCAGTAAAAACATGCAGAATTAATATAAATACAGCAGCAAGAAATATCCGTGAAATGGCGCTGAATGATGACGAATCCACTTACGACAGCTACGAGGAGAAGGTGAAAGAGCTTCTCGGGACCGTAGATACACAGATGAATGTTTTACACGGCACAGGTGTCATTACAGAGGATCTCTATACAGAATATAAAGGTGCGCTCACGGACTGGGAAACGATCGGATATGAGATCATGGAAGAGATTAAGGCCGGCAAGGGAGAGCAGGCTGTCGATGATATCTTAAATAAGTGTACCCCTGCATTAAACAGCTTAGTAGAAGTTTCAAAGAAATTAGATGCATTGACTGATAAACAGAGAAGTAAGGCTGTCCAGAGCACGATCTTCTGTGCAGCTGCCGGTATTGCAGTGATCATTATCTTCCTGCTCCTTGCATGGGCAATCGCAAAGAAAGTGAGCAGGATGGTACTTGAAACTATTCTGGAACCATTACATGCGATCGAGGACGTGGCGAAGGAACTCACGGAAGGAAATCTGCACAGCCAGCTGGAATACCACTCCGAGGACGAGATCGGAAGACTTGCACACAGCATGCGTAAGTCCATCCATATCCTTGGAACGTATGTCGATGATATTGACCGCTCCATGAAACAGTTCTCAGAGGGCAATTTTGATGTACAGCCAGAGGTAGAGTGGAGAGGAGACTTTGTTGGTATTTTACATTCCTTTATGGAGTTCCAGAACAGCATGTCTGATACGGTAAGAGGAATCCAGAGGGTTTCCGATGAGGTATCCAACGGAGCAGAACAGGTGGCATCCAGCTCGAACGAGCTTGCAGACGGCGCAACGAATCAGGCAGCAGTTGTCGAGGAACTGACCGCTACGGTTACCGGTGTTTCCGAACAGGTGGCAAACAATTCACAGGCAGCAAAAGAGATCAGTGGAAAAGTGGAACAGCTTGGACAGGCGCTGATCGAGAGCAACGGAAAGATGCAGGAGATGGTTGTCTCCATGAACGAGATCAATGATGCATCGCATGAGATTGACAAGATCATTGCGACGATCAATGAGATCGCATCCCAGACCAATCTGCTTGCATTAAACGCATCTATTGAGGCTGCAAGAGCCGGTGAGGCAGGAAAAGGTTTCGCAGTCGTTGCAAATCAGGTAAATGTCCTGGCAGATCAGAGTGCAGAAGCGGCAAAGGAATCAGCAGCACTGATCGAGCGCTCTGTGAATGCTGTTGAAAAAGGTATGATAGTTGCAAAGGAAACAGCAGCACAGTTAGAGGAAGTGGCAGAGAATTCAAAAACGATCACAAGTGAAGTGACAAATATCGCAGACACCTTAGAGACACAGACAGCAGAGATCCATCAGATCAATGAAGGAATCGAGCAGATCAATGATGTGGTACAGACGAATTCAGCTACTTCAGAGGAATGTGCGGCTGCAAGTGAAGAGATGAGCAGCGAAGCAGACAATTTACGTACAATGATCCGCAGATTTAAAGTTGTAAAGACGGAAAAATAATATCAGACCAGATAAATTCAATTGGATGCGCAGGAGTATAAGCGCAAAAGAAAGAGGAAAGGTTCTCTGGTTATGAATAAGGATGTATATGGAATATTAGGAGATCTGACAGCAGAAGTCTTATTGGAGATCATAGCGGAGTGCATGGATGATTACCTGTATGTATTAGACCTCCAGAACAATAAGATGGAAATATCCCAGTCTGCCCTGGATCGGTTTATGATCTCTGAGACATATATGAGAAATGCAAAGCAGGAGATCATGTCGGCTGTCTACGAAGAAGACCGTGCTATGTTTGAAAAGCATATGCAGGCAGTGATGGACGGAAAGGAAAAGGTGCATGATATCCATTACCGGTGGCTAGACAAAAACGGGCTTCCGGTGTGGGTCAACTGCCGCGGAGTGGTGATCGATGATGAAGATGGAAAGCCGGGGTATCTGGTGGGATGTCTGAATGAGACTGGAAACCAGCGGCGGGCTGATAATGTGACCGGACTTTTAGGCGGAATGGAATTTTGTGCTTATCTGCGGTCACAGAAGAAACCTGTGACGACCGGATTTCTTATGCATATTGGAATTGATGATTTTGCAACGGTGAATGAAACACATGGCAGCAATTATGGCGATTATGTGTTAAAAAGTGTTGCAGACTGTATGAAAGAGTGTCTGTCCGGAAATCAGCGACTCTATCATCTGATCGCAGATCAGTATGTGATCGTGGATCTTGACAGTACTTCCATGGATGATGCCATACAGCTCAAAAAAAAGATCGGTGAGAAAATAGACGAATTCATCATCTCTGAAAAATATGAAGTTGTATTTTCAGCTTCTGCAGGAGTGATCGATGCCTCGACTGTGGCAGAAGGCTACGAGGAATGCCGCAAAAAGTTTGAATTTTCCCTGAAAAAGGCAAAACGGATGGGAAAAAATAACATCTATTTTTACAGGCAGGAGGATTACGAGAAATTCCAGCGGAATGGAAGAATCATAAGTGCACTGAGAAATTCTATTGCCAACGGATGTGAAGGCTTTGAAGTATACTATCAGCCAATCGTGGATTGTGTTTCCGGGCGTGTGATCGGTGCAGAAGCACTCATGCGGTATACCATGGTGACAGAGGAAGGCAAGGAGTGGCTGTCTCCGGTCGAGTTCATACCGCTTCTGGAAAAGTCAGGACTGATCATTCCGGCGGGAAGGTTTGTGTTAAATGAGGCAGCAAAAATGTGCCGTGAGATACAGCAATATATACCGGAATTCAGTGTGAACGTGAATATTTCCTGTTATCAGATCGAGCATGGAAAGATTGCAGACAAGATACTCACTGCGGTCAGGGACAATGGACTGACGCCGGATCGCATCTGCATAGAAATGACTGAAAGCGGCTTCATGGATATGACACCGGTCTTTTGTAAATTCAGGAAAGTGCTTGAGGAAAATGGGATTCAGTTCGTGATCGATGATTTTGGAACCGGATATTCCAATCTCCACTGCATCAGTGACATGAATCCGGGCTATGTGAAAATGGATAAGGATTTTACAGCAAAGGCAATGAGCTGCGAACGGGATTACGAGCTGTTTAAAAAGATCATTGAGATGGTTCACAGCATCGGCATCCACATCTGTGTGGAAGGAATTGAAAAAGAAGACTGGCATCTTAAGATGAAAGAACTGCAGGCAGATTATCTTCAGGGGTATTTTTTTGGAAAACCCTGTGAAAAAAAGAAGTTTATGGAAGAGTTTGTTTGTAATCCGCATAATAATGGCGTATGGTGAGATAGTACCTCTCAGGAGGTGCTATTTTACTATACAGATTTTTATAGAAATTTCATATCTGCATGAAACGGAGTATAAAGAATGAACGAAATAGAAGTTATCTGGAAGTTTTTAGATAATCTGGATGAGTACGTGTACGCAACAGACATAGAGACAGATGAGCTTGTTTATATGAACCGCAAATTGTTAGAGGTGTATGGATTACAGTCCATAGATGATGTGAAAGGGATGAAGTGCTACGAGGTGCTGCAGAAATCTTCTGTTCCCTGTGGTATGTGCAATAATGACAGGCTTTGTGCCGGAAAGTTTGTCGAGTGGCGTTATTATAATCCGGTGATCGATAAATACATGATGTTGAAAGATACCCTGGTGGAAGATCCTGTCACAAATAAAAAGTACCGGATCGAGATCAGTATAGATATCAGCGAGGAGCGTTCACAGGACAAGATGATCCAGAAGTACAGGGATATGGAGTCCTTTGTCAACGAGGCATTGAAGGATGCGCTTTCTGTCGAGTCGCCGGACGAGACGATCCGTATTATTCTGGAATATCTCGGAAAAGTGCTGAACGGAGAGAGAACATATATTTTTGAGAAGAACAGAGATGGCAGGGATGATAATACATATGAATGGACGGCGCCGGGAGTGCCACCGGAGATCGACAATCTCCAGAATCTTTCGCCGGAGATCTGTGAGAACTGGTATCACATTTTTGAGGAGGGAAAATATGTCCAGATACCGGATATTGAGGAGATGCGCCTGAGCGATCCGTTTCAATATGAAAATCTGAAGCGGCAGAAGATCCATTCCATTGTTGCCATGCCAATTTATGATGCGGAAAAAGTCATTGCTTTTTACGGAGTTGACAATCCGCCGGCATTTTCATTGGAATATACGTCGGATATGCTTCAGATCATGGGTTCTTTTCTCAAGTCCTGCATCAGACGCAGGAATCTGATGAGGCGTCTGGAAGATCTAAGCTATAAGGATGCGCTGACTCAGCTTGGAAACCGCTTTGCGATGGACAAGTATGTGAGACAGATCGATCCGGAGCAGAGCGTTGGCGTAGTTTATTGTGACGTTACTGGTTTAAAGGGTGTGAATGACACACTGGGACATAAGGCAGGGGATGACCTGATCCTTAGAGCCGGTGCATGTCTGGAGCAAGTGTTTGGCGATTACGGCGTATTCCGTATCGGGGGAGATGAGCTGCTTGTATTGTGTGCACAGATCGATCAGGACACGTTGGCGGAACGCATAAGGCAGTTAGAGTGTCTGACAGCTGAGAAGGACGTAAATATCGCAGTGGGAGTGATCTGGCAGGACAGGGCGGACACACATCTGGATGAACTTCTGCAGGAAGCTGAGAAGCGCATGTATGAGGATAAGGCAGAATACTATAAGAAAACAGGGATTGAGCGGAGAGGTGCAGACAAAAAAGGCTGAATCTGCTCTCACTAAATGAGAATAGATAAAAAAGTGATAATAATTTTGTCTGAAAACGGTATTTTCCTAGGCGAAATGTAAAAAATTTTAAAATAGAAATAAAATGATTGTGATTTTGCCATGAGGTACAGTATAATAAGAAATGTCGGTTAAATGTAAAAATCATGTAAAAAGTTTGTAAATAAAATTGCAGACAGGGATACGTTAGGATGTATAACGTAGTTAGGAGTACAAATGACAACATTTACTATTATTTTATCGCTGCTCAGCGGAGTGGCACTGTTCCTTTTTGGTATGTCCCTGATGGGAGACGGACTGAAGAAAGTAGCGGGTAATAAGCTGGAGCTGGTTCTTTATAAGCTGACGAACACACCGTTGAAAGGAGTGCTGCTTGGAACTGCTGTGACAGCGATCATCCAGTCCTCCTCCGCAACGACTGTTATGGTTGTCGGCTTCGTAAATTCCGGAATGATGAAGGTTGCGCAGGCGATCGGTATCATCATGGGAGCCAACATCGGAACGAGTGTGACAGGCTGGATTTTGTGTCTGTCGTACATTGACGGTTCGAACGGGATTGCACAGCTGTTGTCCACAGCGACCATCTCAGCGATCGTGGCGATCATTGGTATTATCTTTAAAATGTTTGTAAAAAAATCCGGCTTTAAAAATGTCGGTGACATTATGCTTGGGTTCTCCATCCTGATGGTGGGGATGCAGACCATGAGTGGGGCAGTTGCACCATTAAAAGATAACGAGCATTTTGTGAATGTATTGACAATGTTTAAGAATCCGGCGGCAGGTATACTGGCAGGTATTTTATTTACGGCGGTATTACAGAGTGCATCTGCCTCAGTCGGTATTCTTCAGGCGTTGTCCATGAGTGGAACGATCACTTTTGCAGCGGCGCTTCCTATTACCATGGGTATTGGTGTCGGCGCAGCCTGTCCGGTTCTGCTCTCCTCGATCGGAACGAACAAAAATGGTAAGAGAACAGCCCTGATCTATCTGTTTAACGATCTGTTCGGCATGCTGTTCTGGTCAATTGTATTCTATTCTGTCAATGCAGTGGTGCATTTCCCGTTTATGAATGCAACCATGAGCCCGGTACTGATCGCAATGTTAAACACGGTTTTCCGTGCGGCAACGATTTTAGTACTTCTTCCATTTATCAAATGGATTGAAAAAATTGTTTATCTTGTTGTAAAAGATTCGCCGGAGGACGAGGAGGATCAGGCAGACTTCGATCTGCTCGAGGAGCGTTTCCTTGCTTACCCGGATCTTGCGATCACACAGAGCCATCTTGCGATGAACGGCATGGCAAAGAAGGCAAGAAAGAATATTTTACGCGCGTTAAGCCTGTTCCTTGTGTATTCGACAGAAAAGTTTAATAAGGTACAGGAAAAGGAAACGCTGATCGATAAATATGAGGATAAGCTGGGAACCTATCTGATGCAGATGTCCACGCATGAGATGAATGGAAGCCAGGCGAAGCAGGTATCCAAGTTTTTGCATACAGTGAGTGATTTCGAACGTCTAGGCGATCATGCGGTGAATATCTCAGAGGTTGCGGCGGAGCTGAACGAGAAGAAAATTGCATTTTCGGATGAGGCACAGTATGAGCTGGATGTGCTGGAGAATGCAGTAAAAGAGTGTGTCAGTCTTGCGGTGGATGCATTCTGTGCGGACGACCTTGAGATGGCGGCAAAAGTAGAACCACTCCGCGAACTGATCGGTATCCTCTGCGATGAACTGAAACTGCGTCATATCGCAAGACTCCGCACCGGAAAATGTGAGATGAAGCAGGGATTTGCGTTTAATGATCTGCTGACGAACCTGGAACGAATCGCAGCACACTGCTCGAACATCGCAGTTGCCATGATCGAGCTTGAGGCAGCAGACTTTGATACCCATGAGTATTTAAAGAGTGTCCGCGAGTTAAAGAATGACACTTACATGGCATACTTTGATGAGTATGAAAGAAAATATGACATCAATGGTTACCGGAAGAAAAAAACAAAAGCACAGAAATAGAGATCAGTGATTACGGCTGTCGTACTGAAAGGAGAAATTCCCGGATTGTATGGCAGCTTTTTTGTTCCATTCTTTTGGAGAAATTTTCTGATGGAAAACATCATAAGCCGGGAACTTTATTCTAGTCAAAAAAGATAGAATGATGTACTATGAAAAGGAACAGAAAACGAAAATTAGAATTTGAAAAAAGTTAGGGAAAAACATGTCGCTGCAATTTATTTTCGGAAATTCAGGAAGTGGAAAATCATCCTATTTATATAGGAACATACTAAAAGAGGCGGCAGAGCATCCGGAGAAAAATTATCTGGTGCTTGTGCCGGAGCAGTTCACCATGCAGACACAGCGCGAGCTTGTGCGGCTTGAAAAGTCACATGCTATCATGAACGTGGATGTGTTAAGTTTTGCGCGCCTTGCATACCGTGTGTTTGACGAGCTTGGGAAACAGAACCTGCGCGTGTTGGAGGAGACCGGAAAGAATCTGGTGCTCCGCAAGCTTGCAGGGGAGCAGAAGAAAAACTTAAGTGTGCTGGGCGGTAACTTAAACCGGATGGGGTACATCAGTGAGGTGAAATCCCTCATTTCCGAGCTGACGCAGTATAACGTGTCACCAGAAAAATTGGATACATTTTTGGAGACGGAGGATGTCGGGGAGACATTGCGCCTGAAAATGCAGGATATCTCGGTCATGTATCACAGTTTTTCTGAATATCTGCAAGGGCAGTATATCACCTCTGAGGAAGTGTTATCGCTATTGTGCGATGCCGCAGAGGATTCGAATATTATAAAAGACAGCGTGATTGTGTTTGACGAATTTACCGGTTTTACACCGATACAGAATCAGCTTCTTAGAAAACTTTTAGTGTTATCAGAGCGTATCATTGTCTCCGTGACGATGGATGCAGGCGAGGATTTTTACCATTGTAGGGGCGAGCAGGAACTTTTTTCCATGAGTAAAAAGACGGTTTCGGTTCTGATGAAAATGGCAGAGGAACTTCATGTCACGGTGGAGGAGCCTGTTGTGTTATCCGATGGAAAAAATCACAGATATAAAAATGCTCCATCCCTGTACTTCATGGAGCAGAATCTGTTTCGACCGTATTATCATAAATGGCGGCAGAAGGAGGATGAACTGCGGATCGTGAGCCTTAAAAATCCGAGGGAAGAGCTTCACTTTGTGGCGCGTGAGATCACGAAATTTGTGCGTGAGAAACAGTACTGTTATAAGGATATCGCAGTGGTGACCGGGGATGTCAGTCTTTACGACAACTATGTGGATGAGATTTTTGCAGCGTATGATATTCCGTACTTTCTCGACCAGACGAGAACCATTCTGTTTCATCCTTTTATCGAGTTTATCCGTGCGGTGCTTGAGGTGGTGGAACTTGATTTCTCTTATGAGAGCGTGTTCCGTTTTCTGCGCTGCGGTCTGACCGATATCACAGAGCAGCAGATCGATCTGCTGGAAAACTATGTGCTTGCCAAAGGGATACGTGGCAGAAAAAAATGGGAAAAACAGTGGACGTTTGTGTTCGATGATACCGAAAAAGAGAACCTCACAGAAATGAATGAAGTGCGGGCAAAGATTTATGATCTCTTTGCACCGTTATCGGAAGCGTTCACACAGGGAAAGACTGTGCGTGACGAGACCACTGTGTTGTATGAATTAATTGAAAAATTAGAAATAGAACAAAAATTAAAACAAAAAGAACTGGAATTTGAACGGCAGGGCAATCAGGTCAAGGCGAAAGAGTACGCCCAGATTTACAAAATTGTCATGGATCTGTTTGATAAGGTTGTGGACTTCCTGGGAGGCGAAGTGCTTCCGGTCAAAGAGTATGCGGATATTTTAGACGCCGGATTTGAGGCTGCAAGAGTCGGCGTGATCCCGCCGGGAAATGATAAAGTGACGATCGGTGACATCGAGCGAACCAGATTGAACCATATCAAAATCTTATTTTTCATCGGTGTCAATGACGGTGTTGTGCCGAAAGCGGGCAATGCCGGAGGTATCATCTCGCAGTTTGAACGTGAGAAAATGGTGGCATGTCATCTGGAACTTGCACCGGGTGCGCGTGAAAAAGTGTTCATCCAACGCTTTTATCTATATCTGAATGTGACGAAGCCATCTGATTTTTTATATGTGACTTTTTCAAAAGTGAATGCGGACGGAAAAGCACTTAGAAGGTCGTATTTTGTTGGAACGCTCTTAAAAATGTTCCCAGAGAAAACGGTGGAGGAAATCGAGGAGACAACTTCTGCGGACTGCATCATGACGCCGAAGAGCAGCATGGCGTTTTTCCTGGAGGGACTGCAGGATGATGACAGGGCATCTGATTTTTCTCAGGTAGAAAAAAGAAAATTATGGAATGCTCTCTCAAAATTCTACCTCACAGATTCCGAGTGGAAGCCGGAAACGGAAAAACTTTTAAAAACTGCCTACGAAGTGCACAGCGATGAGCCAATCAGCCACGCAGTGACGCAGGCACTTTATGGAACCGTGTTGGAGAACAGCGTCACAAGACTGGAGCGTTTTGCGGCGTGTGCCTACGCGCATTATCTGAATTACGGTTTACGCCTAAAGGAGCGTCAGCTTTTAGAGTTTGCAAGCGTGGACATGGGAAATATTTACCATGATGCGCTTGAACATTTTTCCAGACGTGTGGAAAAATCAGAGTACACCTGGTTTAACATCCCGGAGGATGTGCAGGAGACATTTATAGAGGAGAGCATGAATGACGCGATTGCCGGGTGCAAAAATGCCGGAGCGTTTGAGAACGTGAGAAACCGTTACCTGACCGGTCGGATGCGCCAGACCATCAAGCGCACGGTGTGGGCACTTACCACCCAGATCCAGAAGGGAAAATTTGTGCCGAGTGATTTTGAGGTGTCCTTTTCGCGGGCAGATAAATTGGACGCCATCCGTTTTCAGCTGAGTGATGAGGAAAAAATGAACCTGCTCGGCAGGATTGACCGTGTGGACACTTACGAGACGCCGGATAAAGTTTATGTGAAGATTATTGATTATAAATCGGGAAACACGAGTTTTTCACTCGTCAATCTGTATCACGGACTGCAATTACAGCTTGTGGTCTATATGAATGCGGCATTGGAATTAGAGGAAAAACGCCATCCGGGCAAAAAAGCGGAACCGGCGGGTATTTTCTACTATCACATTCAAAATCCGATAGTAGACGGACTTGGAAATGAGACAGAGGCAGAAATACGAAACAGCGTTTTGGAGCAGTTAAAATTAAATGGTCTGGTGAACGATGATCCGGAAATCTATGAGGCGATGGATTCAGATTTTGCCGGAAATTCTTCGGTCATCCCAATCGGAAAAAAAACGGACGGAAGCTTAAAAGCAACTTCCAAGGTTGCCAGTACTTACGATTTTTCTGTGATGTCTGATTATGTACAGGAGAAAATCAAAGAGACCGGGAAAAAAATCTTTGCCGGAGATATTTCGATTCATCCATACTCGCTGGACGGAAAAAGTGGCTGTGATTACTGTCCATACCATACCGTCTGCGGTTTTGACACCCGGATGCCGGGTTATTCCTATCATAAACTGGAAAAATTTGACAGCGCGGACGAGATATTAAAGCGTATGGAAAACGAAAAGCAGGAACAGTAAATAACAGGAGTGAGAAATATGGGAGTTTCATGGACCACAGAGCAGCAGCAGGTCATTGACTTAAGAAATCGAAATATATTGGTATCTGCGGCAGCAGGTTCTGGAAAGACCGCTGTTTTAGTAGAGCGGATCGTGAAAATCATAACAGACAAAAATCATCCGGTCGACATTGACCATCTGCTGATCGTGACATTTACCAATGCGGCTGCGGCAGAGATGCGGGAGCGGATCGGAAATGCGATCGAGAAAGCGTTAGATGAACAGCCGGGGGATGAGCATCTGTTAAGACAGCTGACCCTGATCCACAATGCACAGATCACGACCATCGACAGCTTCTGTCTGTACGTGGTGCGCAATCATTTTCATGAGATCGATCTGGAACCGAATTTCCGTATCGGGGATGAGGGTGAGTTAAAATTGCTGCGCGAGGATGTCCTTGGCAAAGTTTTAGAGCAAAACTATGAAGAGCCTTCGGAAGCATTTTCCGATTTTGTGGAGGGCTATGCATCGGGGCGGACGGATGCAGCATTAAATGAGATGATCCTCCAGTTATATGAGTTTTCCAGAAGTTATCCGTGGCCGGAAAAATGGCTGGATTCCTTTGTGGGGATCTACCGCATCGAAAACAGGGAGGAGTTAGACCGTGCAGAATGGCTTGCTCCGCTCACGGAAAATATCTGTTTTGTCTTAAAAGACTGTGAACAGCTCTTAAAGCAGGCGCTTGCAATCACACAGCAGGATGACGGACCGGATATGTACGAGAAAGCAGTGCAGAGTGATCTGGAAAAATACGAAAGTTTGTCAAAACTAACCTCTTTCTGTGAACTGTACGGGGCGCTTTCCGATATCAAATACGACAGACTTGCGAGCAGCAGAGGTTTTGAGGGAGATCCCGATAAATTAGAACTGGTGAAAAGCCTCAGGGAACAGGCGAAGGATGTGGTGAAAAAGATCTGCAAACAATATTTTTTCTGCTCGCCGGAGATGATGATCGAGCAGTTAGAGCGCACGGAGCCGATGTTAGAGGAGGTTGTCCGTCTCACAAAGCAGTTTGCAGATGAGTTTGCAGCCGCAAAACGCCGGAAAAATCTGGTGGATTTCCATGATGTGGAACATTTTGCATTGCAGATCCTTGTGGATGAGGAGACGGAGAAGGCGAAAAAGACTGCGGAAGAGTTCCGGGATACCTTTGAGGAGATCATGATCGACGAGTATCAGGACAGCAACGAAGTGCAGGAGACACTGCTTCGCTCCATTTCCAGAGAGGAGCGTGGGGAAAATAATATTTTCATGGTCGGGGATGTAAAGCAGAGTATCTACCGGTTCCGTCTCGCAAGACCGGAGCTTTTCATGAAAAAATACGACTCCTATTCGCTGGAAGAGAGTACCACACAGCGTATCGATCTGCACAAAAACTTCCGGAGCAGAGAGGAAGTTTTAACCTGCACAAACGATATTTTTTACAAAATCATGGTGCGGAGCCTTGGAAATGTGGAGTATGATGCGGAGGCTGCACTGTATCCGGGGGCAAGCTATCCTGTCAGCGCAGACTTCACCCCGGAGATCCTGCTCGCAGACAGCAATGACGAATTATTGGAGGACACCGAACTTTCCGATAAGAAGACATTAGAAGCAAAAATTGTGGCGGAGGAGATCAGACACCTGATGAAAACGCAGCCTGTCACCGATAAGGCGACCGGAGAACTTCGGGCGGCACGTTACTCCGATATTGTAATTTTGCTCCGTAGCCTGTCCGGCTGGGCGGATTCGCTTGTGGAAGTGCTGAACGGAAATGGAATCCCGGCGCACACGGTTTCTTCAACCGGTTATTTTTCCACGGTGGAAGTGCAGACGGTACTGTCCATGCTGAGGCTTTTGGATAACCCAAGGCAGGATATTCCGATGGCGGCAGTGCTCCGCTCGCCGATGGCAGGGCTTACCGATGAGGAGCTTGCGGTGTTAAGGCTTGAAGATGGCAGTGTGCCTTTTCATGAAGCGGTGCTTGAACTGGCAGAAGGACTTTATGAAGAGGACGGGCAAAAAGAAATTTCAGATTCAGAGGCAGATCGGAAGCAGGGAAGAAACGCGGATGAGAAAACAGAAAATCATATAGAGATAACCGCTCACCGGAAATTACTCAAATTTTATAAAAAATACAAGCAATTACGGCAGCTCGTCCCGGACACTCCGATCCATGAGCTGATCGAGATCATCCTGCGCGAGACCGGATACGGTCATTATGTGGCGGCAATGCCGGCAGGAAGCAGAAGAACAGCGAATTTAAACATGCTTTTGGAAAAAGCCGCAGCCTACGAAAAGACGAGTTACAAAGGACTGTTTCATTTTGTGCGTTATATCGATGAGCTGCAAAAATATGATGTGGATTTCGGTGAGGCAGACATGGTCGGGGAAAACGAGGACGTTGTCCGAATTATGAGTATCCATAAGAGCAAAGGTCTTGAGTTCCCAATTGTGATCGTGAGCGGTATGGGCAAAAATTTCAATAAACAGGACACACGGAGCAAAATGGTGCTTCACCCGGAACTTGGTATTGGTCTTGACTACATGGACGGAAAAAAGCGTATCAAATCACCGACTATCGCAAAGAAGGCGATTGCAAAGCAGATCGATCTGGAAAATCTCGGAGAGGAACTTCGTGTGCTATACGTTGCCTTAACCCGTGCAAAAGAAAAGCTCATTCTCACCGGGACATTAAAGGATGCCCCGGAAAAACTAGAATTTTTCAGGCAGCAGGCGAATCTTTCGAAAGCAGCAGACAGACCGCTTTCCTACCTTACAAGAGAAGGGGCTTCCGGTTATCTGGACTGGATACTTCCGGCAGTGCTTTCCTATGGGGACAAATACCCGGTCCGGATCGTGGGAGCGGCAGAGCTTGTCTTAGACGAAGTGGAAAACCAGTTAGAGCAAAATGAAGATCTGACAGAGCGGATCGAAGAGATTGAAGCGGCGGACACACAGCTGGTTGGACAGTTAAAACAGCGGTTTTCGCAGCGTTATCCCTATCAGACAGACATTTTGCGGAAAAACAAATATTCCGTATCCGAATTAAAGCACCGTGCAATGCGTGAGAAATTTGAGGCGGAGCAGGAGGAGACCATTCCGGCATTTTTGGAAGAACCTGTGACACCAACGATCCCTCTTTTTATCCAGAGACAGGGAAGTGTGGAACAGGAGGCACAAAATAAGGCACAGGATGCAGGGCAGGAAGCAGAAAGTAAAGCAGAACAGAAAATAAAATCAAATACAGCAAACCGTGGTGCGTTGAGAGGAACCGCAGTACACCGCGTCATGGAGTGCTACGATTTTGCCTCAGAAAAAAGCGTGCAGGAACAGATGGAGGCTATGGAAAAAGAGGAGAAGATCACTGCGGATATGCGCGCACTTGTGAAAGAGCAGACTGTGGCAGATTTTGTTTCCTCGGAAACAGGAAAGCGGATGGCTCTCGCACAGCGCGGGGGAGCACTTTACCGTGAGAAACCATTTGTCATGGGATTTACGGAAGAAGAGCTGGAAAACTATGGTTTCGGAGCGGACAGTAACACGGATTCCTGTGAGAACATCTACGAAAAAACAGACAGCGATCAGGAAAAGGAAGAACAGAAAAGAATCCGACATGAAGAGGACTTAACCTTAATTCAGGGAATCATTGATGTATTCTGGATCGAGAAAGACGGAATCGTCCTGCTTGATTATAAGACCGACCGTGTGCAGCAGGCAAAGGAACTCATCGACCGCTATGAGACACAGTTAAAACTCTATGCGGATGCATTGGAGCGTGTCTTTGGCGCACGAAAACTCAAAGTGAAGGAAATTTTGATTTATTCCTTCTCTTTGGAAAAATTGATTACTTTATAACAGGAGAAAAAAATGGGACAGATCATACTTGCCTCGGCATCGCCGAGAAGAAAAGAATTGTTAGAACAGATCGGACTGGAATTTGAAATCTGCCCGGCGAAAGGGGAGGAAGTTATCTCGAAAAGCGCGCCGGAGGAGGTTGTGATGGAGCTTTCCGAGCAGAAAGCGACAGAGGTCGCAGCAATGGTAAAAACATATGAGAGCGGACATGGGGAACTGATGACACCGCAGGATATCTTAGTGATCGGGGCAGACACCGTCGTTGCATGTGATGATACCATCCTTGGCAAGCCGAGGGATGAAGCCGATGCAAAGCGGATGCTCACGCTTCTGTCTGGAAGAAAACATGCCGTGTATACAGGCGTTACATTTGTGTTTCTGGACAAAAATGGACGAGCGGGCGCACATACCTTTTACGAGAAAACAGAAGTTACCATGAAACCGTTGTCGGAACTTGAGATCGACCGCTATGTGGCGACCGGAGAGCCGATGGATAAGGCTGGAGCATACGGAATCCAGGGGAAATGTGCGATCTATATCGAGGGAATCGAAGGTGACTACAATAATGTGGTCGGACTTCCTGTTGCACGTATTTATAAGGAACTGCAAAAGCTTGGAATTGATCCCTATCTATGGTAAACTGCATATACACACAATTACAAAGGAGAACAGCGTATGAACGAATTTGATGAAGCATGTCTGGAATATTTTCTGGCGCATCAGGAACAGCTTCTGCCGGAGCCGGTGGCAGAGACAATGGAAGAGGCAGAGGAATTTTTAGAGGACTGCATGGCGGTTGTCTGTAAGAATCTGAAAGAGGTAAAAGCCTATTTCGAAGATCAGGGGGCTGATATCGAGGGAATGTCACTTAAGGATTTAGAGGAGGCAAGCGAAGTATTTGCCCTCCCGGATGGCAGATATCTGATCGTGGAAGCTTAAATTTTTATAAATTTTCCGGAATGGGATTGACAAAAGAAAAAATGTTTATTATACTCAAAAAGTTTGCAAAACAGGCAGAATGAGAAAGTCCTTTTGCAGCAGAAAAAGACTGTAAAAAAGGCATTTTGACAAGGAGAAAACTATATGAAGAATTATGATGTGATTATTATTGGGGCAGGTCCTTCTGGTATTTTCTGTGCATATGAACTGATCCATGCCAACAAAGACCTGAAAATTTTAATGATTGAAAAAGGACGCCGTATCGAGAACAGACAGTGTCCGAAGAGAAAGACAAAAGTATGTGTAGGCTGTCAGCCATGTTCCATCACGACCGGATTTGCCGGAGCAGGAGCATTCTCCGATGGAAAATTATCTTTATCCCCGGACGTAGGTGGAAATCTTCCGGAGATTTTAGGATATGATGAGACTGTTACATTATTAAAAGAATCCGATGATATTTATTTAAAATTCGGAGCAGATACAAAAGTTTACGGTGTGGATAAAGAAAAAGAAATCCGCGAGATCCGTAGAAAAGCGATCACTGCAAACTTAAAACTGATTGAATGTCCGATCCGTCACCTTGGAACAGAGGAAGGATATAAGATTTATTCCAGATTGCAGGAGCATCTGTTAGAGCAGGGTGTTGAGATGGAGTTCAATACCATGGTCAAAGATATCATCATTGAAGATGGTCAGGTAAAAGGACTTGTGACAGACAAAGATGAAACATACCATGCAAAAGAGGTTGTTTCTGCAGTCGGACGTGAGGGAGCAGACTGGTTGCCTGAACATTAAAATATATATGATAAAAGTCGCCTGTCTCATTGGCAAAGAGGCAGGCGATTTTTTATGTTTTTGCTATGCAAACCGTACGTTTTCCTGCGCAGAAACATACGGTTTACGCAAGGAAAACATACGTTTCTGCATCGGGAAACATAAAAGGTGAAAAAAGGATTGCAAATAATCTTCTTTGCCTTTTTACATCACTCTATCAAGAAAGCGGATTATTCTATGTTCCGTATGAATTTGGTCGGCACACCTCCCACTACGGTATTGGCCGGCACGTCTTTCGTTACGACGGCTCCGGCTGCAATGATGGCGTTGTCACCAATGGTAACTCCCTGCAGAATGGTGCTGTTAGAGCCTACCCATACGCGTTTTCCCAGTACGATGGGAGCCGGTGTCATGGCCGCACGCTTTTCCGGATTCATGTCGTGATTAAGTGTGGCGAAAACCACGTTGTGCCCAATCAGGCAACCGTCGCCCAATGTCACTCCACCCTGGTCCTGGAAATGGCAGCAGGCATTGATAAACACATCTTTTCCTATATGGATATTTTTCCCAAAATCAGTATAAAAAGGAGGAAATACCCGGAAAGTGTCGTCTACTGGCCGACCAAAAAGCCGGGACATCAGTGCCCGGATTTCTTCCATGGTGTGATACGATCCGTTCAGTTCGAATGTAATGCGGCGGGCTTCGTCACTCATGCGGTTAAGCAATTCCATAATTTCGGGTGTGTCAAGCGGTTTTCGCATGGCTACGTGCATCAAAAAATCATTTAGTTCCATGTGCTATGTTTTGAATGGGTAATACAATTTTTATTTTACAAAAATATCCTGATTTTTCGGAAAACACGATATACATATTACGGATAATCATACCCCAA
>ENA-UEPJ01002395-UEPJ01002395.1-human-gut-metagenome-genome-assembly--contig:-NODE-2395-length-19383-cov-9.871439_pt1 | contig 19383 bp, 16 predicted proteins | sample MGYA00242890_ERZ507896 | MGnify/ENA primary metagenome ERZ507896 (study PRJEB26167, sample SAMN06115508) | human gut metagenome | host: Homo sapiens | place: China:Qinghai | collected 2015-08-20... | reverse complement strand
TAACGCATGGCAGGTTCCATGAAGGACATCAAGCTGCGCATCAAAAGCGTAGAGAGTACCATGCAGATCACCAAGGCTATGGAGCTGGTGGCTTCCTCCAAAATGCGCCGTGCCAAGGAGCGGGTGGAGCACAGCCGCCCCTACTTTGAGACGCTGTACGAATCGCTGGCCAAGATAGCGGCGGCAGACCCCCGCGCCCGCAATCCCTATCTGCGCCGGGAGGACATCAAGCGGACCCTGCTGGTGGTCATCGCGGGCGACCGCGGCCTGGCCGGCGGCTATAACGCCAATGTGTTCAAGCAGGCCGACGCCGCCGAAGGCCCCGTCACCGTGCTGCCCATCGGCAAGCGCTCCGCAGAGTATTTCGCCCACCACGGGGCCGGCCTCTTTACCCCCGAGGTGCTGATGGCGGCGGATGTGTCGGTGAGCGAGTGCTTCACCCTGTCCCACCAGATAACGGAAGGCTTCCTCAAGGGCGAGTACGACGCGGTGAAGCTCTGCTACACCCGCTTTGACTCCATGATGACCCAGACGGCCACCACCCTCGAGGTGCTGCCCCTGACCATCGAGCCCACCGAGGCCCAGAAGGCTGAGGCCCGTCGGAGCCAGATCCTGTACAAACCCAGTTGCGAGGAAGTGTTCGGCGCTATCATCCCCGAGTATGTGGCTGGTGTCCTCTACGGCGCCGTGTGCGAGAGCGTGGCCAGTGAGCTGGCCGCCCGCCGCACCGCCATGGATGCCGCCACCAAGAATGCCGGCGAGATGATAGAGCATCTGAATCTGTATTACAACCGCGCCCGTCAGGCCGCCATCACGCAGGAGATCACCGAGATCGTGGCTGGTGCGGAAAATTAAAAAATGAACCAACCTCTCAGTCTCGCTATCGCTCGACAGCTCCCCTGGTAGGGGAGCCTCTGGCGAAGAGATGAAGCTTTGCGGAATGCCAAGGCCTCCCCTCGGTAGGGGAGGTGGCATCGCGCAGCGATGACGGAGAGGTTTAAGAGAAGGAGTTGTAGCCTATGTCCGAAAAACACATCGGCAAGGTGATCCAAGTCATCGGCCCGGTGCTGGACATCCAGTTCAAGGATGGAGAGCTGCCGGACCTGCTCAACGCCATCGAGATCGACAACCACGGCCAGAAGCTGGTGGTCGAGGTGGCGCAGCTGACCGGTGACAACGTCGCCCGCTGCATCGCCATGAGCAGCACCGACGGCCTGGTGCGCGGCACCGAGGCCGTGGACACCGGCGAGTCCATCAAGGTCCCCGTCGGCGACCAGTGCCTGGGCCGCGTGTTCAATCTGCTGGGTGAGCCGGTGGACAATAAGCCCGCCCCCACCCCGGAGGCTTACTGGCCCATCCACCGCCCCGCTCCCAGCTATGAGGAGCAGCAGTCCACCACCGAAATTCTGGAGACCGGCATCAAGGTCGTTGACCTCATCTGCCCCTACGCCAAGGGCGGCAAGATCGGCCTGTTCGGCGGCGCCGGTGTCGGCAAGACCGTCCTGATCCAGGAGCTGATCTACAACATCGCCACCGAGCACAACGGCTACTCGGTGTTCACCGGTGTCGGCGAGCGCACCCGTGAGGGCAACGACCTTTACGGTGAAATGACCGAGAGCGGCGTCATCAACAAGACGGCGCTGGTCTACGGCCAGATGAACGAGCCCCCAGGAGCCCGTATGCGCGTGGCACTGTCCGGCCTGACCATGGCGGAGTATTTCCGCGACGTCAAGAATCAGGACGTGCTGCTCTTCATCGACAACATCTTCCGCTTCACTCAGGCAGGCTCTGAGGTGTCGGCTCTGCTGGGCCGTATGCCCTCCGCCGTCGGCTACCAGCCTACGCTGGCTACCGAGATGGGCGCTCTGCAGGAGCGCATCACCTCCACCCGCAAGGGCTCCATCACCTCGGTGCAGGCTGTCTACGTCCCCGCCGACGACCTGACCGACCCGGCCCCTGCAACGACGTTCACCCATCTGGACGCTACCACGGTTCTGAGCCGTGACATTGCCTCTCAGGGCATCTACCCCGCTGTGGACCCGCTGGACTCCACCAGCCGTATCCTCAGCCCGGAGGTCGTGGGTCAGGAGCATTATGAGATCGCCCGTGCCGTCCAGAAGGTGCTGCAGCGCTACAAGGAGCTGCAGGACATCATCGCCATCATGGGCATGGACGAGCTGAGCGAGGATGACAAGCGCACCGTCAGCCGCGCCCGCAAGGTGCAGCGCTTCCTGAGCCAGAGCTTCCACGTTGCAGAGCAGTTCACCGGTATGCCCGGCCAGTACGTCCCGCTGAAAGAGACGCTGCGCGGCTTCCGCATGATCCTGAACGGCGAGTGCGACGACCTGCCCGAGAGCGCCTTCCTGTTCGCAGGCACCATCGACGATGTGTTCGCTAAGGCGAAGAAGGGGTAAACCATGACGACCTTTCATCTGACGGTGGTCACACCGGACGGCTGCGCCTTTGAGGGGCAGGCCGAGCGTGTGGTCTGCCGCGCCATCGACGGTGACCTTGCCATTCTGGCCAAGCACGGCGACTACTGCACCGCGCTGGGCATGGGCGAGGCCCACATCGTTGATGCCGAGGGCAGCCGCCGCCGTGCCGCCTGCATGGGCGGGATGCTCACCGTGCTGGACGGTGAGGTGCGTCTGGTAGCTACCACATGGGAGTGGGCTGAGCAGATCGACCACACCCGCGCCGAGGCCGCAAAAAAGCGCGCCGAAGAGATCCTGGCCCGCAAAGACCTCGACCGCCGCGAGTACGAGATGGCACAGGCCCGCCTCAAGCGCGCACTGGTGCGCACTTCCATCAAGGAGTAACAGCTGAAACAAAAGCAAAAACCGGAGTCCCCGCGGGGACTCCGGCTTTTGCTGTATCAGAAGCTTTTAGAGCATATTTGCCTTCTCGATGAGGCTGCGGATATGGTGGGCCAGCATCTCGATGGCGGTGGTGTTCTCGCCGCCGTTGGGGACGATGATGTCCGCGTTCCGCTTGCTGGGCTCAACGAAAGCCTCGTGCATGGGCTTGACGGTGGTGAGGTACTGGTTGATGACGCTGTCGAGGGAGCGGCCGCGCTCCTTGACGTCCCGCACCAGACGGCGCAGGATACGCTCATCGGCATCGGTGTCCACGAAAATTTTGTAGTCGAACATGGCGCACAGCTCCGGCTCCACGAAGGGGAGGATGCCTTCCACGATGAGGACGGGGGCCGGTTCGATGTGCTGGACCTCGTTGCTGCGGTTGTGGTCGGCGTAGTCGTACACCGGGCAGTCGATGGCGCGGCCAGCCTTCAGCTCCTGTAAGTGGTAGATGAGCAGGGCGTTGTCGAAGGCGTCCGGGTGGTCGTAGTTCAGCTTGCAGCGCTCTTCAAAGGGCAGCTCGTCGTGGCGCTTGTAGTAGCTGTCGTGGGAGATGAGGCGCACCTCGTCCTCCCCGAAAAGCGCCTTGAGCCGACAGGCCAGTGTGGTCTTGCCGCTGCCGGAGCCGCCTGCGATGCCGATGATCAGATTGTTCATGTTCCAAAACCTCCGCGTGCCGATTGTTGTAGAAAAAATCCCCAGAGTAGGGTATAATATCCTTATCCTACATAATAACACACTTCGGCCTGTTTTGACAGGGTCGAATCTCCGTTGGGAGGCATTTTGATGAAAAAAATCGTTCCTGCCCCGTACATCGACCAGACTGAGCGCTGGGTCAACGGCTGCGAGAGCATCAGCAGCGTCATGCTGCTCCAGGCCGTGGGCATCGACATCGACCCGGATACCTTCATCGCCCGCGACCTGCCCCACGCCCCTTACTGGGAGCAGGACGGAAAACTCTACGGCCCTGACCCGTGGCAGGTCTACCCCGGCGACCCCCACGACCACACCGGCTACGGCTGCTATTCGCCCTGTATCGTCAAGGCCCTGAACAGCGCTCTGGAGCACGAGGGCGCAGCCGACAAGTTTGAAGTCGTGGACGAGAGCGGCAAGACGGCGGCAGAGCTTTGCTCTTATATCGACGCCGGGATGCCGGTGGTGTTCTGGGCGACGCTGGATTTCCAGCCCGTGCCGGAAAAGCGTGACCACTGGCTGCTGGCCGATGGCACCGACTTTGCGTGGAAGTGCAACGAGCACTGCCTGCTGCTGGTGGGCTACGATGACGAAAACTACTGGTTCAACGACCCGTGGCATGACCACGGCGTCTGCCCGCAGCCGAAACAGCTGGTGGAGGACTGCCACGCGGCCCAGGGGCTGTTCGCCGTCACCCTCCGCCCGAAAGGAGAAGTATGAAAAAAGAAGAATTTCAGCAGAACATGAAAGACAGGATGCAGCAGTTCGAGGACGGCGGCCTCCGGCTCCTGAAAAAGGGTCAGAAAGGCATCGTCCATGCGATCTTCAGCCGTTTCGGGCTGGTGCTGCTGCTCATGCTGTTGCAGGTCGGTGTACTGTGGAGCGTGTTCCGGTGGTTCGGCGGACTGCTGCCCCATTACTTCGGCGGCAGTGTGGCCATGTCGGCCTTCATGGTGGTCTACATCCTCAACAGCGAGATGGACAACAGTGCTAAAATCACATGGATGGTCACCATCGCCATCCTGCCGGTCGTGGGTGTGCCGCTGTTTTTCTACGTCAAGAGCAACATCGGCCACAACGCCCTGAAAAAGCGGGTGACCCACCTTACTGAGGAGGCCCGGGGCTTACAGCCCCAGCCGCTGGCTGCGGCCCAGGAGCTGGCCGAAGCCGACCCCGGCGCGGCCTCGCTGGCGCGGTATCTCCACGGAAAGGGCGGCGGCTTCTCGGTCTACAGGAACACGGAAGTTACCTACTTCCCCGGCGGCGAGGCCAAGTTCGAAGAGCTGCTTCGCCAACTGGAAAAGGCCGAGAAGTATATCTTCCTCGAGTACTTCATCATTGACGAGGGCCTCATGTGGGGCAAAATTCTCGAGGTGCTGGCCCGCAAAGCCGCCGAGGGCGTGGACGTCCGGGTGATGTACGACGGAACCTGTGAGTTCACCACCCTGCCTCGGGATTACCCCAGCCGCCTCGAAAAGCTGGGCATCCAGTGCCGGGTGTTCTCGCCGGTGCAGCCCTTTGTCTCGACCCATTATAATTACCGCGACCACCGGAAAATTCTCGTCATTGACGGCAAGGTGGGCTTTACCGGCGGCGTGAACCTCGCCGACGAGTACATCAACCACATCGAGAAGTATGGCCGCTGGAAGGACGCCGCCGTCATGCTGGAAGGCGAGGGTGTCCGACCGCTGACCATCCTCTTCCTCGAGATGTGGAGCATCCTCCGGGAGCCGGAGTTTGAGAAGTTTCTCTCCGTGCCGCCCCACTCCGTCCCGGCGAAGGGGTTCGTGGCCCCTTACGGCGACTGCCCGCTGGACGGTGAGCGGGTGGGAGAGATGGTCTATATCGACCTGCTCAACCGCGCCAAGCGCTACATCCACATCATGACGCCCTACCTCATCCTCGACGGTGAGCTGGAAACGGCCCTCAAGTTCGCGGCAGAGCGGGGCGTGGACGTCCACCTCATCCTGCCCCATGTGCCGGATAAGAAGTTCGCCTATGCGCTGGCGAAGACGCACTACAAGTCTCTGCTGGACTCGGGCGTGAAGATCAGCGAGTGGCTGCCCGGCTTTGTCCACGCGAAGGTCTTTGTGGTGGACGACAGCGAGGCCGTGGTGGGTACCATAAACCTCGACTACCGCAGTCTCTACCACCACTTCGAGAATGCGGTCTGGATGAAGGATACCGCCTGCATCCCCGCCATCGAGAAGGATTTCCAGAAGACGCTGGAATTCTGCCGCGACGTCGAGCCCACCCGGGAGAGCATCTGGGAGGGCAAAGTGCTGCTCCATCTGGCAGGAATTTTACTGAAAGTTATTGCACCATTACTGTAAAACAAAGGGGAATACCTAACGGCATTCCCCTTTGTTTTACAAATAATCCTTATCCATCGAGAAGCCCCGGCCGCTGACCTCGGTGACATGGCTCACGATGAGGAAGCAGGTGGGGTCGATGCTGTGGGCCAGCTTTTCCAGCCGGGGCAGTTCCCGGTTGGACACGATGCTCAGCAGCACGGCGCTGGACTCGTGGGTGTAGCCGCCCTCGCCGTGGAGGATGGTCACGCCCCGGTCCAGCTGCTCGAGGATGGCGGCACAGATGGCGTCGGACTGGCTGCTGATGATCTTTACCTCGGTGCGGCTGGCACCCATCATCAGCATCTTATCCATGACGATGGTGTGGATGAGCACCATCACAATGCCGTACAGCACCTGCGGCATCGGGCTGAACACAGCCTGCATCAGCAGCACCGCGATGTCGAAAGCCAGCATGGTGGCCGACACCGGCAACTTGAAGCATTTGTTGAGCACCAGCGGCGGGATGTCGAGGCCGCCGGTGGATGCGCCGGAGCGGATGACGATGCCCAGCGAGACGCCGATGCCGAGGCCCGCAAAGACGGTGCAGAGGAAGATGTCCTCCGTCAGCACCCGGCCATTCGCCATCCCCTCGAACAGGGCGAGGAAGGCGGGGCTGAGAACACTGCTGGCCATCGTATTGAGGGCGAAGGCCCGACCTAAGACCACCCAGCCCCAGACCAGCATGGCGAGGTTGATGAAGAGCAGCAGCCCCGAGACGGACAGGCCCGTCAATCGCCCGATGGCCAGCGCGATGCCGGTCGCGCCGCCGGTGATGAGGCCCGCCGGCTCGAGGAACAGGGCAACGGCCAGCGAGTAGAGCGCGTTGCCGAAGATGATGGCAGCCCAGGTCCGGATCAGCTGCTTCCAGTGCGGATTCTGATTCATAGCGTTTCCTCCCGTATCTCTCTTCTATCATACCGGAAAACGGCAAAAAAATCCACGCCCGGCGGCCTGCCGCAGCGTGGATTTTTGTTCATTTGACAGATGAAAGTTTGATTTTTTACTCTTCGTCCAGCAGGCGCAGGCCGGCGGTGTCGGTGACGGGCAGCGAGAAGACGATGGAGCCGGCCTTTTTGTCGGCGTTGTCCATGATGGCTTTCATGATGGCGTTCTTCTCGGAAGTGCGGCTGACGATGAGCACCAGCTCTTTTTCGTTCACGAGGTCGATGCCCATGAACTTGGCTGCACCCTCCATGCCGGTGCCTTTGGCGTGGATGACGGTGCCGCCGCCGGCTCCTGCGGCCCGGGCCGCGTCCATGATAGAGCCGGTGTAGCCCTGATTGGCGATGACCAGCAGCAGGTCGTAACGGGTATCTTTCAAGGTGCTTTCCTCCTTCAGCTCAAGGGTCTGGTGTTCGGTGAGGAACAGCAGGGCGCGCTTGCCGCCGATGCTGCTTACCGGGACGATAAATGCGATGCCGGTACCCGGCACATCAATGCGCATCTGGCGGCGCAGGGCTTTCTGGATGCGGGGCCAGCTGTCCGCTGTGATGATGGCAAAGAGCACAGCTTTTTCGGTCTTTTCCAGCCCGAGGGTGGAAAGCGTCTCCTGAACGGCGGTGCCGGCACCCACGGTGCGGAGGCTGACATCGACGCCGAAGCTCTTATACAGCTTCAGAAAGGCGTCTGTCGTGGGGCGGTCGGTGATGGTGACCAGCCAATAAAGCGTATTCACGGCAAAGCCTCCTTACAGTTCGATGATGGCGTCGTCCGGCAGTTCAGCCAGCAGGGCGGCAGTATCCAGCAGGGGCTGGGCGCTGCGGGCCTTGCGGGTCTTGAGCTGGGCCACAAGGCCCATGAGCTGGACGGTGATGAGGGGGGTCATGGCGACCATGGCCACCACGCCGAAGGCGTCGGTGACGATGTTGCCGCCTACGGCGATGCAGGCACCCTGCGCCAGCGGCAGCAGGAAGGTGGCCGTCATGGGGCCGGAGGCCACGCCGCCGGCGTCAAAGGCGATGGCGGTGTAGAGCTTCGGCACCACAAAGGAGATGCTGATGGCGAAGAGGTAGCCCGGGATGAGGAACCACAGGATCGAGATGCCGGTGAGGACGCGCACCATCGCAAGGCCCACCGAGAGGGCGACGCCGGCCGAGAGGGCCGCGCCCATCGTCCCGGCGGAGATGGCACCGTCGGTGACTTCTTCGACCTGTTTGTTGAGGACATAGACCGCAGGCTCGGCCCGGACGATAAAGTAGCCGATGAGCATCCCGATGGGGATGAGCAGCCACCGGCTGCTCTGGCCGCCCAGGACCTGACCGAGGTAGTTGCCGGCGGGCATGAAGCCGATGTTCGCGCCGGTGAGGAAGAGCACGAGGCCGATGTAAGTATAGGCGAGGCCTACGCCGATGCGGCCCAGCGTCCGCCGGTCAATGTGGAGGGCGGCGAGCTGGAAGATGCCGAACATCACGACGATGGGCAGCAGGGAAGTGGCGATCTCGTGCAGATAGGTGGGCAGGCCCTCGCTGAACAGCTGCCACAGCTCCACCGAGTCGCCCACTTCGGGGATGACCGGCGGCACGTAGCTGCTCTCGCTGGCATTGAAGACGATGCCGAGGATGAGAACGGCGAGGATGGGACCCACGGAGCAGAGGGCTACGAGGCCGAAGCTGTCGTCCGCTGCATGGCGGTCGGAACGGATGGCCGACACACCGACGCCCAGCGCCATGATGAAGGGGACGGTCATGGGGCCGGTGGTGACGCCGCCGGAGTCGAAGGCCACGGCCAGAAACTCTTTCGGCACAAATGCAGCCAGAAGGAAGATGGCAGCGTAAAAGATGACCAGCAGCCGGGGCAGCGGGATGCCCAGCAGCATACGCAGGAAGGCCATGACGAGGAAGATGCCCACGCCCGCAGCCACCGAGAGGATGAGGGTCATGTTGGGGATGGAGGGTACCTGATTGGCAAGCACCTGTAAGTCAGGCTCTGAGATGGTGATAAGGAAGCCCAGCAGGAACCCCACGCCGATGATGAGAAAAAGGTTCTGGCTCCGGGTGAGCATGGAGCCGACCCGCTCGCCCATGGGGGTCATGCTCATCTCGGCACCCAAGGTGAAGAACATGATGCCGACGATGATCATGGCAGCGCCCAGCAGAAAGCAGAGCAGGATGCTCGGGGAAACGGGGGCGATGCTGAAACAGAGCACCAGCACGATGGCCGCGATGGGCAGGACGGCCTGCAGTGCCTCCAGCAGCTTCTCCCGAAGTTTGGGGATGGATGATTTGATAATGATGTCCACCAGCCTTTCCCGCCCGGAAGCAGTGCCGCCGGGCGTTGGAATCGAGAAATATTTCCTTATTAAGTATACAAAAACAGACAAAAGTCCGTCAACAGAAGAGCGGCTAAGATTGGCAAAGAAACAGAAATGTTACAAAAAGAAAAGGCTGCCTGACAGGCGACCTCTCAGTCTGCTTCGCTCAATAAGGCCGGGTTGCGGCTCCCAGCATCCGCAGCACTTCGCTCGCGTCTTGCTGGCCGCTGCCCCAACAACGACTCCCTGTTTCTGCCGCTGGCAGCGGTCGTCGTCGTTGCCCCTACCGAGGGGAGCCTCTGGCGAAGAGGAAAAGCTTTACGAAATGCCAAGGCCTCTCCTCGATAGGAGAGGTGGCATCGCGCAGCGATGACGGAGAGGTTTATGACAAACAGCCTTTTGGATCTGCGATATTAGATGCCTTGCTTTGCCAGAACGTCAGAAGTCGGGGTGGAGAACACCGGAATACCGGCGTAGGGGTCGGGAGTGTTGTCGGCGGGCAGGGCCTTCATGTAGGCGTCCATGGACTCGGCCACCTTCTTGGCGATGGCCACGGCCTCCACGACGGTGCGTGCGCCCATAACGGCGTCGCCGCCGGCGAACACGCCCTCGCGGGTGGTGCTGCCGTCCTCGTTGACGGTGAGCAGGCCGCGCTGGTTGGTCTCGATGCCGGTGGTGGTCTTCACGAGGGAGTTCTCAGAACCCTGGCTCACCGAGACGATGACGCCGGTGTGGGGGTAGAAGGTCTCGCTGCCCTCTACCTGGGTGAACTTGCCGTCCTCGCCCTTCACGGTGTCGCGGCAGATAATGCCGTTCTCACGGATCTCCACCGGAGCCTTGCAGAAGCGGAAGCCCACACCCTCGAGCTTTGCGTACCGAACCTCGTGCTCAGAGGCGCTGATGCACTCCTCATCGCGGCGGGCGTAGCAGGTGACGTGGCGTGCGCCGTTGCGGATGGCAGTGCGGGCGCAGTCCATGGCGGAGTTGCCCACGCCGATGACGGCGATGTCGTCGCCCAGCTGGAAGGCCTTGGAGTTGGCCAGATAGTCGATGCCGAAGGCCGCGTTGCCCAGCGTCTCGCCCTTGATGTGCATGGCGTTGGCCTTCCACAGACCGGCACCGATGAAGACGCTCTTGTAGCCGTCCCGGAAGAGGTCGTCGATGGTGATGGTCTTGCCGATGGCGGTATTGGGGCGGACGTGGATGCCCTTCAGCTCGAGGTGGCGGTGCTGGAAGTCGTCCAGCACGCTGTCGGGCAGGCGGTAGTTGGGGATGCCGTACCGCATGACGCCGCCGATCTTGTCGCGGGCGTCGAAGATGGTGACATCGTAACCCCAGCGTGCCAGCAGGACGGCGACGGTCAGGCCCGCAGGGCCGGAGCCGACGACAGCAGCCTTCATGCCGTTCTTGGGGGCGGGGCCGGAAGTCATCTTGTTGGCGTAGGTGGTGGAGATGTAGTCCTCGATGATGGAGAAGTGGACGGGGTCGTGGCTGGGCATCCGGTTGCGGATGCAGTGGCCCTCGCACTGGTTCTCGTGATTGCACACGAGGCTGCACACAGTGGTCAGGGGATTGTTTTCAAACAGCATCCGGCCGGCGTCGTCGAGGTGATTGTCCTTGAGCAGGCGGATGACCTCGGGGATGTTGGTGTGGATGGGGCAGCCCTGCTGGCACATCGGCTTTTTGCAGCCGAGGCAGCGGTTGGCTTCGTCCAGAACGTGAAGTGCCATGGTTCCTCCTTGTACCTGTCGAACAGGCAACGTTGTATCCAAGTATCTTTACTATAATACACCGAAACTGCCTCGGCATACAAGTGCCGAAATGACAAAATTTGCAGAAAAATTTCTGTCATTACGTCAAAAAGATATTTTTTTGACGAAGTAGACCGCCCATTGCCTCCGGCGAAACGCGGCAGAGCGCAGCAAAATCGGCGGCGGCAAGTTGCGCCTCGGCCATCCGAGCGGAAGCATCGCCTGATCCCCGCAGACGGGCCAGCGAGTGGGAGACAGGGAGGGTGCAATTTTTTAATAAAGGAAGAGCATCCTTCTTCCCTCCCAGCAGATGGAGATAGGGCGGAAGGGCGGGGAGACTGTCGGCGGTGCAGCCCAGCGCGGCGTCCATGGCGAGGCGGCGCATCCGCGCCCGGGGGTAGCGGACGGTGGTGAGAGCGTCCAGCAGTTCGTCGTAGGTGGTGCTGGTACGGACCGCGGCTTCCAGACGGTGCTCCAGTCCCTCGGAGACGCCGCGGATGTCTGCAAAGGGCGCTTTGCCCCGGCAGGCAGACCGGAGAAGGGCCAGCTCGCACCGCCCGGCGGCGGAAAAATCGGTGTATTGCCCGGCGGCGTAAGCCTCCTGATAAAGCGGGAAGACCGCCTCGGGAACGTAAGGCGCGACGGCGTCCGCTCCGCCCTCGGCCCAGAGCTTGCGAAGTGCGCTGGCGCTGGCGAACTGCCCATGGGCAGAGTGGAGCGCCTCACCGTGGTTCGCGCCTTGCCGGGGCAGGGGATAAGCCTCCATCCGAGGCGCAAGGCTGCGGATGGCCCGGCAGTATTCGACAGCGAGGTTGTTGTTGGGCTTGTCCAGCAGGGCGGCGACCCGCTCGTCAGATGCAAGCTGAGCCGCTGCGGCCTGCCGCGCGGCGGCAAAGCTCCGTGCGCCGCCCGCAAGCTGGGCTTTCAGGGCGGCGCGGTAGGAGTCGCTGTCAAGAAGCTCGGCGGCCTCCATCAGAAGGGCCGCGTCGGGCGTCTCGGCACCGAACACCAGACCGTCGCACCCGGCGGCGGCAAGCAGCGCCACGCCCGCCCGGGCGAACGCCTCTGCCCCCGCGCAGGCACAGGGAGCAGGCAGGGCGAACACAAGGTCAGCCCCGCAGGTGAGGGCGGACCGGGTGCGGACAGCTTCAGGCAGAAGGGGCAGCGCCCCCCGCTGCACCAGCGAACAGCTCATGGCGACGGCGACGCGCTCTGCACCCAGCGCTTTTGCCTGCGCCAGCTGCCATGCGTGGCCGTTGTGGAAGGGGTCGTATTCGGCGATGATACCGGCAAATTTCATGACGTGACCTCAAAAGTTTGTGAAATATCTGTCATACTGCATGGAGAACTGGGGCAGAATGACAGGATTCTGGGCAGGATGTACAAAAAAGCCCGGGGACTTTGTGACAGGCTTTGCCGCCATTGCGGCTTGAAAACCGGCCGACCCTATTATATAATAATTCTAGGAATCTGTAAAATTCTGCCCTCTCGGGGGTGGACAAAAACATATCTGGAGGAAACAAGAAGATGAAAATTCTGGTTATCAACTGTGGTTCTTCTTCCCTGAAATATCAGCTCATCGATATGGACGGTGAGAAGGTGCTGTGCAAGGGCCTGTGCGAGCGCATCGGCATGGAGAGCAGCATGATCACCCATGACGCTAACGGCCACAAGGCTACCACTCCCGCTATCTTCCCCACCCACACCGAGGCTTTTGCTGAGGTCGTGAAGAAGATGACCACCGGCGAGGGCAAGTGCATCGACGATGTCAGCGAGATCAGCGCCATCGGCCACCGCGTCGTCCACGGCGGTGAGAAGTTCAAGGCCAGCTGCCTGATCACCGACGAGGTCATCAACACCATCCGCGAGCTGAGCCCCCTGGCTCCTCTGCACAACCCCGCAGGCATCCTCGGCATCGAGGCAGCCCGCAAGGTCTTCGGCAACGTCCCGATGGTCGCTGTCTTCGACACCGCTTTCCACAGCACCATGCCCCCGAAGGCTTATATGTACGCCATCCCCTACGAGTACTATGAGAAGTACGGCGTCCGCCGCTACGGCTTCCACGGCACCAGCCACAAGTACGTCGCTCACAAGGCTGCTGAGTACCTCGAGGAGCCCATTGAGCGCCTGAAGCTCATCACCTGCCATCTGGGCAACGGCTCCTCCATCGCCGCTGTCGATCAGGGCAAGGTCGTTGATACCTCCATGGGCATGACCCCGCTGGCCGGCCTGATGATGGGTACCCGCTGCGGCGACCTGGACCCCTCTGTGGTCAACTACCTGAAGTACACCCTGAACATCACCGGCCACGAGCTGGACGAGATCCTGAACAAGAAGTCCGGCCTGCTGGGCATCTCCGGTGTTTCCAGCGACAAGCGTGACGTCGAGGAGGCTGCTCTCCACGGCAACAAGCGCGCTCAGCTGGCTTCTGACATGCTGAACTACCAGATCAAGAAGATCGTCGGCAGCTACATCGCAGCTATGGGCGGCGTGGACGCCATCGTCTTCACCGGCGGCATCGGCGAGCACGACGAGATCGCCCGTGCAAAGGTCTGCCACCACATGGATTGGCTGGGCATCCGCATCGATACCGACAAGAACGAGCATCCCGTGGGCGATGTCTGCGACATCACCGCCTGGGGCGCCAAGGTCCGCACTCTGGTCATCGCTACCGACGAGGAGCTGATGATCGCCCGCGACACCAAGGAAGTCGTCGAGAAGTAATCTCTGCATTTAAGGCATCCAAGGCCGCACCGCTCCCCCAAAGGGCGGTGTGGCCTTTTTGCTGTTTTGCACGAGCAAAGACCGTCTTATTATGCCGAATGCACAAAAAAGCGGACGAGGGGTTGTTTTTTGGTTGACAAATCAAAAAAAGAACGGTACAATAGGGGAGTCCTCAGCTAGAGGACGTTTACTCATTCAAGCCCCTGGTAAGCTTACGATCAGCGCTATGGTCCCTAAAAACCAAAGGTATGGTTACAATCCTTCCGTGGGCAAGAACTAAACAAAGAGGAGATACTACTATGTTCGAAGACAAGACTTTAGTTTGCAAGGACTGCGGCAAGGAGTTTGTTTGGACTGCTGGTGAGCAGGAGTTCTACGCATCTCGCGGCTTTGAGAACCAGCCCCAGCGCTGCAAGCCCTGCCGTGATGCCCGCAAGAACGGCGGCGCACGCAGCAACGGCGGTGAGCGCCAGATGTTCGACGCTGTCTGCGCAGCTTGCGGCAAGGCTTGCAAGGTTCCCTTCCAGCCCCGTGAGGACCGTCCGGTCTACTGCTCTGACTGCTTCGCTCGCATGAAGCAGAACTAAGCGCTGATTCTACAATCTGAAGCTTAACGGCCCCCGCACTGCTTGCAGTGCGGGGGCTTTTTTCAATTACTACTTGAAATATAGGATATGATTGGGGTATATTATAGCTGAGCGCCGCAAAGGCGCATCGTAAGAGACAGAAAGGACAACTACCATGTTTGATATTTTCAATATGCTCAAGAAGGACGAAGCCAAGGCTGTGAAGCAGGTCACCCGTGAGACCATCATCGGCGACATTCTGGATATGGACCAGAGCACCGCTCCCTACTTCATGGAGATCGGGATGCACTGCCTGGGCTGCCCCGCCTCCCGCGGCGAGAGCATCGAGGAAGCCTGCGAGGTCCACGGTGTGGATTGCGACGAGCTGCTGGAGAAGCTGAACGCTCATCTGGCCTCCAAGAAGTCCTGAGTGCTGCCGACACTGGATGCGCGTCTGAGCGCTGCCGCTGAGCTGGTGCGCCCCGGTGAGCCGGTGGCCGACATCGGCTGCGACCACGGCAAGCTGACGGCGGTGCTGGCCGCTTCGGGGAAGTACCCCAAAGTCATCGGGGCCGACCTGCGCCCCGGCCCGCTGGCAAAGGCAGAACAGACGCTGGAATATGCCGGATGCAAAGACCGCGCTGAGCTGAGGCTCGGCGACGGTCTTTCTGTGTTGTCTCCGGGCGAGGTGAGCACCATCGTGCTGGCGGGCGTCTCGGCCCAGACAACGTGGGAGATCATCGAGAAAGCCCCGTGGGTATCTGCGCCGGGCGGGCCTCGCCTTGTGATGGCGCCAGCCACCCGCCATAGCGATCTGCGCCGCTGGCTGTGGGAACATGGTTTCGCCTTCGCGGCCGACCGGCCGGTGCAGGCGGCGGGCCGCTGGTATGCGGTTATGGCCGCCGAGTACACCGGCGAGGTGAAAACGCCCACTTTCCAAGAGTGCCTGTTCGGCCTCACCGGCCAGTGGCCGGAGGGGGAAGGCTACGCCGCATGGCAGAAAGCCAAGCTGCCTCGCCTCCGCCTCGGTGTGCCGGACGGCACAGAGCTGGCGAAAGAGATGGATGAACTGATAAAAGGGGAGAGCAAAGCATGACGACGGTACAGCAGATATACGAAGAGATGCAGCGCATCGCGCCGTTGGCTCTGGCCGAAAGCTGGGACAATCCTGGCCTGCTGGTAGACTGCGGCGGCGAGGTGTCCCGTGTGCTGGTGACGCTGGACATCACCCCCGAGGTGGTGGAAGAGGCCGCCCGGAAGGGCTGCGGGCTCATCGTGTCCCACCACCCGGTCATCTTCTCGCCCCTCAAAAAGCTGAGTGGGCAGGACGTGGCCTTCCAGCTGGTGAAAAGCGGCATCTCGGCGATTTGTATGCATACGAATCTCGATGCCGCCGAGGGCGGCGTCAATGAGGTGCTGGCCGGTATCTTTGGGATGCGGGAGATGGAAGCGTTCGCCGAGGGCTGCGGCCGTGTGGGCAGCATCGAGCCCGTCACAGTCCCCGAGCTGGCAAAAAAGGCACAGAAAGAGCTTGCCTCCCGCTGCAATCAGCCGTTCAACGGCCCTGCGGTGCAGGTCAAGTTCGCCGACACCGGCAAAACAGTGCGGCGGCTGGCCGTCATCAGCGGCGCAGGTGGAAGCCTCTTCGAGGACGCCATTGCACGGGGTGCGGATTGCCTGCTGACCGGCGAGGCCAACCACCACCACGCCATCGACGCAAAGCGTCTGGGGCTCTCGCTCATCGCAGCGGGCCACTACGCTACGGAGTTCCCGGTGACGGCGGCGGTGGCGGAGAAGCTGCGCACGGCCTTTCCGGAGCTGGAAATCCTTGTGAGCGAGGATGCCCGGGACCCCTATACTTATTTATAATACAAAGAAGCAGATCGGCAGGGCTGGACAGGTCTTGCCGATGTGCAAAAAACGAGGTAATATAAATGGCATTGGATGCCGCGACACTGGCGCTGACGGCGGCGGAGCTGAAGACCACGCTGGCTGACGCCAAAATCGCAAAACTGTTTGAGCCGACCCGCGACGAGCTGGTCATCACCCTGCGCACCCGCACGGAGACTGACTGCCTGCTGCTGTCGGCCCGGAGCGGCTCGGCGCGAGTCTGCCTGACCGAGGAAAGCTTCGAAAACCCCGAGACGCCGCCCTCTTTCTGTATGCTGATGCGGAAGCATCTCACCGGCGGGCGTCTGCTGGACGTCCGGATGGAGCCGGGCGACCGGATCGTCTACTTCGAGTTCCAGTGTACCAATGAGATGGGCGACCTTGTGCGCAACATCCTCTGCGCCGAGCTGATGGGCCGTTACTCCAATCTGGTGCTGGTGCAGAACGGCAAGATCATCGATGCCCTCAAGCGGGTGGATTTCGAGGACAGCGATGTCCGTCAGCTCCTGCCCGGCCTGCCCTACACGACGCCCCCCAAGCCTGCCCGGCCTGATTTTCTGGCCGTCAGCTCGGCGTCCATCGTGGCGGCGGCCTGCCAGCGCGACCTGCCGGTGGCAGACGCCCTGAATAAAACGGTGGCCGGTGTCGGCCCGGTGGTCTGCCGCGAGGCCGCATGGCGCGCCTTTGACGGAGAACATCTGCTGGCCAACGAGCTGACGGAGGCCCAGAAGGTCCGGCTGATGGCGGCCATCGACGAGTTGAAAGAGATCTACGACGCGGGCGGCTGTCCGTGCAGCGTCACCGCTCCGGACGGCAAGCCGGTGGAGTACACCTTCTTCCGCCCCCAGCAGTATGGCGAGAAATATCTCATCAAGGAGTGGCCCTCCTTCAACACGATGCTGGAAGGCTATTACGCCGAGAAAGACCGCGCCGAGCGCCTGCGCACCAAGAGCAAGGAACTCCACAAAGCCGTCCACAATATGTACGAGCGCGCCGTCCGCAAGCAGGCGGCCCGTCAGGAAGAGCTTGCCGCCAGCGGCAAGAGCGAAAAACTCCGCCTCTATGGCGAACTGCTGTCGGCCAACCTCTACCTCGCCGAAAAGGGCATGAAGAGCATCACTGTGCCGAACTGGTACGATGAGGGCAAAGAAGTCACGATCCCGCTCGATTTGCGGTTCAGTCCCAGCCAGAACGCGCAGAACTTCTTCAAGAACTACAAGAAGAAGCAGACGGCAGCCCGGATGCTGGTGGACCTGCTGGCCGAGGGCGAGAAGGAGATCGCCTATCTGGAAACGGTGCTCTACGAGGTGGAGACGGCTTCCGGCGAGGCGGCGCTGAACGAGATACGCGCCGAGCTCAAGAGCCAGGGCTATCTGAAATACTACAAACAGCGCGACAAGCGCCAGAAGCCCGCCGATTTCCTCCGCTTCACGTCCAGCGACGGCTTCGAGATCCTGGTAGGCCGCAACAACGCCCAGAACGACAAGCTCACCCTCCACACCGCCCGGGGCAAGGATCTGTGGTTCCATGTTCAGAAGGCCCCCGGCAGCCACGTCGTGGTCATGAGCCGGGGCGAGGACATCCCCGACACCACCAGGCAGGAGGCTGCAGAGCTGGCTGTCGTGTATTCCAGCACCTTTAAGGCCGGTGCCGCCGCCAAGGTGGCCGTGGACACCACCGAGGTGAAGAACATCTGGAAAGCCAACGGGGCAAAGCCCGGCATGGTGCTCTATGAGGTGTATACCACCGTCTACGTCACCCCCCGGGAGGGGTTGGAGAAGGCATTTAAAACAAAATGACGCAGGGGGGGGGGGGTACAATAAAAAAAGCGCCCTCCACAAAAAGAGCGCAAAAAGCACAAGAAAGTGTAGAAAAAGAAAGGAGACCACGATGAAGAAGAACAACACATTCCGCCGGGCAGCAGCTCTGGTGGCGGCGCTGAGCATCACAGTGTCTCTGGCGGCTCCGGCCTTTGCAGGGACCTACTATATCGACGACGGCGATATTACCATCATCAAAAATGAGAATGGCAGCCAGACCATCAAACAACAGGGCAAAGAGGACTGTACGGACCAGGTCGGGGATGAGACCATCATCACCACCCATAAAAAGGCCATCACCACGCTGGAGAGCGACCTGGAAGGCCCCGCAGCAGAGGATTCCGGCTTTGGCCCTGTGGTAGAGGACAACTACCAGCCTGCTCCCCCGGCCCAGCCGGAGGACGCTGAGGAGCCGAAGGACGCCGACCAGCCGGAGGACGACGACCAGAAGAACGCTGAGGAGTCGGAGAACGACGAGGAGCAGAAAGACGCCGACCGGCAGGAGAACACTGACCGGAAGGAGAGCGCTGAGGAACCGGAAGACGCCGACCGGAAGGAAAGCGCCGGGCAGCAGGCCCAGCTCCAGCAGGCAGCCCCGGCTGCTGCCCCTGCGGCCTCTACCCCAGGAAATGGCTTTTGCAAAAACATCATTACGGTGATCAACAATTTTGCCGATACGGTGCTGAACCTCACCCTGAGAGACGTAAAAATTGATGTGAGCAACACCGGATGGGAGAATCACGCAGGAAAGGCTGCCCTGAACGTTCAGGGAGAGGGCAATGTAGAGATCGAGCTGGACGGCAAGAACGAGCTGAAAAGCGGCTATTACAGGGCGGGCCTTGAAAAAAACAACTCTACCTCCGCAGGCACGCTGACCCTGAAGGACGATAAAGAAGCCGGCAACGGCAGCCTGAATGCCGAAGGTGGGGAGCTGAGTGCCGGCATCGGCGCTTGCTACGAACAGGGAACAAAGAACATTATAATCACCGGAAGCACGGTGACTGCTACCGGAGGCGACGGTGGTGCGGGCATCGGCGGCGGTAAAGGCGGCGCCGCCGAAAACATCATCATCACCGGCAGCACAGTGACCGCTACCGGTGGCGGCAGCGTCCTTGACTGGGGTGGTGCGGGCATCGGCGGCGGCAGCGATGGTCGCAACAGTGGTAGCAATGGCAAAAACATCACCATCACCGGCAGCACGGTGACTGCTAAGGGAGGCAACGGTAGTGCGGGCATCGGCGGCGGCGTCACAGGCATCGGCGAAGCCATCACCATCACCGGCAGCACGGTGACTGCTACCGGAGGCATCGGTGCTGCGGGCATCGGCGGCGGCTGCGGCGGCTACAATGGCAATGGCGAAAACATCACCATCACCGGCAGCACGGTGACCGCTACCGGTGACAGAGGTGGTGCCGGTATTGGCGGAGGCGCTGGAGAGTCGGACCGCGGCAACGGCAACAACATTACCATCACCGGC